>Ga0180301_10001232_pt1 | contig 20090 bp, 21 predicted proteins | sample GuaBasSediGuay16_FD_121797 | JGI IMG/M metagenome (GOLD analysis project Ga0180301, IMG submission 121797) | Subseafloor sediment microbial communities from Guaymas Basin, Gulf of California, Mexico - Guay16, Core 4569-2, 12-15 cm | ecosystem: Environmental > Aquatic > Marine > Hydrothermal...
AATTTTGACCGTCTTGGTGGCACACTCTCAGGCTTTTTAGGCTTCAACGGGAAATGCGTGGAGGCTAAATCTACGGCTCCTAGGGGTGTCTAAAATGTAACAAAACAAATTTCGGAAGTACTGGAATAGTTTCGCATATAATAACTTTAGTTCAGAAAACAAACTAAAAGTATCAGAAAATCATGTGATAATATTGAGATAATTCTAGTATTTCAATAGCAAAATAAGCATTTCTATTTTGATCTATAGTCAGTCTATATATTTTGTATATAGCATTTTATATACATAATGGATAATATATGTTAATGCTCATTATATTTACTATGTAACTATCGGTGTTCAGTATGGAGGCGAATACAAGTATACCGGGTCTGCCTCTAAGATTAGCTCTAGGAACAGTGATCATAGTCATGTTTGCGTGGATGTTTGATTCCATGGATCTTATGTTGTTAATAATAACTATTCGAAGTATGGCACATATATCTCAACTCAACTTTGATTTATACACTGTAGGCGCTTTGATAATTTCAGTTGCTCTTCTAACATCTGGGTTGGGAGGAATATTATTCGGATTCATCGCTGATAGATATGGACGGAAAAAGACACTTATAGTATCTATTCTTATGTATTCCATACCCACATTTCTCATAGGTTTTGTTCGGAATTGGATCGAGCTTTTAATCCTTAGACTCTTCTCTGGATTTGGTGTTGGTGGAGCTTGGGCCTCTGGTATGACCCTTGTTGCAGAGACTGTTGATTCGAGAGATCGCGGCAAAGCAGTAAGCATCGTCCAATGCGGTTTTCCGGTAGGCTTTTTATTAGCTATTTTCTTGGCATTCTTGGTAGCGTATAGGCCTTCAAATGGTGCTATTTTTAGCAATTGGAGAATGGCATTTATTGTTGGTGCTGTCCCTGCGATACTTCTATCGGTTCTTGTGAGTATCTTTGTTCCTGAGTCTAAGATATGGAAGTTTAGGTTGATGAGAGAAAGAATAAAAGTTAGGGATGTGTTTGTAGATAGAGAACTGAGAAAAAGATTTTTCATTGGACTAACTATGGACTTTCTAGGAATGTTTAGCTACTGGGTTTTCTGGTCGTGGCTACCATCATATTTAGAGAGTGCTTATCGTGTTGGAGAGTTGAGTATGCTAAACAACATGTTTTGGCTTATTGCAACTCAGGTGGGTGCATTGATGGGCTATTTAATGTATGGTTTTGCCCAGGATCATATTGGTAGACGGACATCATGGTCTATATTCACAGCGGGTGAAGGAGCCTTAATACTTCTCTCCATATTCATGATCGATATGCTGATAAGAGGAGAAGCCCTTCCAATAAGCCTCTTCTTTGTAATAGGTTTCGGATTAGGATATTTCACAGGTTTTTGGTCAGCTTTTGGGGCAATCTTGTCTGAGCTGTTTCCAACCGAAGTGAGAGGAACGGTGAGCGGTCTCATATTTAATATAGGTAGATCCATAAATTTTGTATCACCAATATTTGTTGGGTATCTAGCTAAGATATATGGATTCGGATTGGCACTTTCAACAGCATCTATAGTCTGCTTTATGATGTCAGCAATCGTGTGGCTTTTACCAGAAACTAAGGGAAAGGAACTACTGTGAATTCCTCAGGCTTCAATATTGCGGAAAAATTCATTTAAAAAATGGTAATTAAAAATAGTGATGCTATCTTCGTTCAACCTATAAGGAACTGGAACATCTCCGGTTCCTCTGATAGATCCTTGTTTTCAACCCAAAACCTGTAAGAATGACAACCTTTGGACCTTCCAGATCCGTCTCATATTTTTTGTATGCTGCGTATGCTACTGCAGAGCTTGTCTCCACAAAAATACCTCGTGATGCAAGTTCCCAATATGCTTCAAGGATCTCATCTTCCTCAACGACTACGGAATCACCACCAACCTCCCTCATCTTTTTAACCATGAGATCTAGTAGGGGTGGATTTGTGCTTACTAGGGCGTCAGCTACTGTTTCTACTCTATCTGGAGGAGAATACTTGAGACCCTTAAGCCTATGGTACAATGGAGAGACAGACTTCGTTTGGCAAGCAACTATCAGTGGCATCTCATCAATTATGTTGGAGTCCACTAAATGTTTGAACCCATCGATAACTCCGAGTAGCAGAGTACCAGCAGACACAGGAAGGAAAACTATGCTTGGAGTACGGCCCCCAAGCTGTTCATAAAGTTCATAAGCTACTGTCCTCATACCATCTCTGAACAGGGGATTATATATATGACCTACATAGAGTTTACCAGGCTCTGGCTTCATAGCTTCTTCAGCAACTTTAGTTCGTCCTCCCCTCACCTTTATAACCTCAGCACCATAAATTTTTATCTGCTCGAATTTTTGTCCAGAAACGGATTCTGGAACATATATCTTAGCTCTTATACCGGTGTATGCCGCATATGCAGCGATGGATGCTCCAGCGTTGCCAGAGGAATCCTCAGCAATGAACATATCCTTCTTGATAAACCTTCTAATCGCCGAGATGAGGACAGTGGATCCTCTATCCTTAAACGATCCAGAAGGATTTAGATAATCAAGCTTAAGAAATAGGTCTGTCTTTAACTTTATGAGAGGCGTCCAGCCCTCCCCAAGAGAGACAATATCACCTTCCTTTACATAGGGATAAAAAACTTTGTATCGCCATAATGAGTTTTCGCTTTTAAGTATTTTTTGAGGTCTAAAGCCCATATATATCTCCACTTTGAGGATCCCTCCGCATCTTCTACATATAAATGAAAGAATATCTTCAGATCGCCAGCCACAGTTAACACACCGAATTTCATACATAGCCAAGAAACCTCACCTAATTCAAGAATCTCAAAAGTTCTCTTTCTTATATTATATAGCACTAGATAATCTAGGATTAATGTATATTATATTAGCGTTACCTATCGACGAGCAAACTTGAAGACAAGAAATTGTTTTCCAGGCTGATTTTCTCTTTGAAGAAAAAGGAAGTATAACAAAGAGTATTAATTAGGACGCTAAGATGAACATAATATCTTTATCCATTCTATGTCTCTTAGCTCTTTTCGTACAAGCTCTCTTATCTCTTGGGGACTTTCCATGTCCATTGCCTTTTCTGCTATTTTTTTCACATGTTTGTATTCTAGTTCTCTTATAATTTGTTTTAGTATTGGTATCATTATTGGCACGACGCTTATTTTTCTGATTCCTAATCCTATAAGTATTGGTAGTATCTCGGGGTCCGATGCTATTTCTCCACAGACACTAACTTCCTTGCCCATCCTATTGCACTTATCGGCAGTTTCCTTTATTAGTCTTAAAATCGCTGGATGTGCTTGGTCGAAGTATTTTGGAATGTATTTCCCAGTACGGTCTACGGCGAGTGTATATTGAGTCAAATCATTCGTACCTATACTTACGAAATCGATAAATTTTAGTAGTTTATCTAGTAGAACTACTGAGGCTGGTGTTTCAACCATTATACCAAATTTAAAGCTAGGCTTTTCTATTTCGCCTTTTTCTATTAGCTCTTTTTTTACTTTTTTAATTAACCTAAGTACGGTTATTATCTCAGACACATCGGAAACCATCGGCACAAATATTCCCACATTGAAGTCTTCTGATAGGTATATTAGAGCTTTTATTTGATTGTAAACAACATCTCTGAGCTCATCCTCATATAGACGTACACCCCTCTTGCCTAGTGCTGGGTTTTTCTCCTTAACACCAGAGAGCAATGGAGCTAAGCAGGGTGGATATTTGTCGAAACCAACATCAAGCAATCTAAAGTATACTGGTTTTTCCTCCATCTCGGCGAGAATTTTCTGGTACATGTCCAGCTGATCTTCCCATGTCGGTATGCTTTTAGAATACATAAAGCATATCTCTGTCCTAACAAGCCCTATCCCATCAGCGCCGTACTCCGCCGCCAACATCGCATCGTCTTCTATGCCTACATTCGCAGCAACCTCTATCTTGACACCATCCTTTGTTTTTGCGATTTCTCCTGCCCTCCTTTTTGCTTCGCTAAACAAGGTGTCAAAGCGCTTCTTCAAGTGCTCATATCTCTTTATCTCATCGGCTGTGGGGTTCACGATGAGATATCCTCCGATAGCATCCATGATCAAAACCTCGGATTTCTGGATAAGATTGGACAGATCGCTCTTCGCGATGAGTATGGGTATTCCTAGAGATCTAGCCACTATCATCGCGTGGGATGCTAAGGTGGGGGATAATACGAGAACCCCTGCAGCATTATCAATTATGTATCCTATGTCATCGATCCGAAGAGTATCCAGAACAACAACTGAGTTTTTAGGCGGGAAAATTTTCTTTGCCCCAAGTAGCAACAGTAGGAATCTTGTGAGAACATCTACTAGGAACTCCTCGAGCTCTACTTTCTCCATAACATCCTTTATAACCGCTTCTATGTCTACTGATGTTATTCTCTTAGAACCTTCAAACTTCTTTATTCTTTCCTCAATCTCATCGACAAGTAGCAACTCGAAGCCTATCATGGAGGCATATTTACTTTTCTTCTCTTCGAGCTTGCTGATAATCTGCCTTATGCTTTCCCTCAGTGACTTAATTGTGTTAATGATGTGTTCATAGCTGAAAATCTTGTTTTTGATGCGTTCCAATATTTCCTCGAGCTCTTCATGAAAAAGAAGGAAGGGCTTACCTATAGATATTCCTGGCACGATACTCTTACACTTAATTTTCTTCATGTTAAAGCACCGTTGGTCACATGATATACTGCTGGAGATATTTAATTGATATTATTAGCCATAAAACACCGATTGCTATGGATATCATTATGTATTGTAGAGGGCTGACAAATGGCTCTATGAACTCATATAGTGCTACGATTATGCTGATCAGTGTAAATGCGTTAAGTATTATTAGGAGAATATTTGATTTGAGCTCATACTCTGTGCGTATCATATTCTCTAGCTTATCCAATTTGAGCTCAATTACGGATTTTAATTTGGACACCCCCATAAACTTCACCATGTTTCTGAAGGAGGTATCCCTTGCAATCATTCTTTGCAGTGACACAGCCATTATATCCTCGAGGATCCTTGTCAGGTCATCCCTCAAGCGAAGCATCTTCTTCATACTAGCTTTTCTCCGTTCAACAATCAATTCTGATGCAACCTCATTAAGCTTTCTTAGTATCGTGTATTCCATAAAGAGGTCACTGAGAGTAATAATGTAGCTCCTAAGAATGTCACCAAAGGGAACCTCTGGTCCTCTCTCACCATCAGTAAGTGTGATAAGCAGGGCTCGACGTTCCCTAACAAACATCTGAACAAACACGCCAATAGCGATATCTACAAGCGCCCTCTCGATTTCCTGTTCATTATACAGTGTATGGACATCATAGTTCTTGCTTTTGTATGCAGCTTCACTAATCATAAGGATATCAAAGAAGATGTCTCTATATTTCTGCCTCGCACACTTCTCTATGTCATCAGCACAGCCCCTCATGTCCACATAAACCTCATCCAGCGCCACAAAAACAAAGATATTGTTTCTGATATCGTCAAAACGTTTGGCTTCGCAACCAAATATTGAGAGTACATCATTTATTTTCTCTAATATGTAGTTAGAGAGAGCATAGTTCTCCCTCCCAACAATGTCGATATATTCGGGGAACTCCAGATCTATTATCGTATTTTTCTCAATATCTCCGCTCTCCGGAATATTCACCTCAAAGATAAAGACAATATTTCTCAGACGCCCAAACCTGAACAATGTGATATAGCCACTAATCAAAGCATCTAACTCGACTCCGCCTCTAGTCATAATTCTAACTCGATCTCTCCAAAGAGTCACAGCACGTCCAAACTTAGCTTTTGAGAGGTAAGCAGGATCGAAAAATTGTACATCATATGCATACCAAGCACCTAAAGCATAGTAGCTTGGTAGTTCTGTTTGGCTCGAGATATAATACTCAATGATTTTTCTTTGTTTCTTCAACATCTCAAACAGAGATTCTATGTTTTCGTATCTCTGAACCACTTTTGATTCCGTGATATCCAGGCTTATTATGTAGCAGAAGGTAAGCCTTCCTTGGACTGGAAGAATATTAGCTTGCCCTCCCATAGTCATCAACCCTTAGAAATTATATTCAGCTCGACCAAAGATTCAATAATCAGGTTCTTTACACACTCCTTGCTCTCGATACATTTCTTATCAACAACTTTAAACATTGTATTAACACCAATATCCTCCAATATCTTACGAACTTTCTCCGCTACATCATCTGTCGCCATTATTAGATCATAAGACGTTTTCTTCAGGAACCTTCTAACCTTATAGGGGGAACTATGTACAAAAGCTATTCTGCTCAACCCATATTCCTTAGCAATCTCATTACATATGGCCCCCATATACTTCGACCTCTCTTCGCCAAGCTGACACACAAACAATATATGTACCTCCCTACCGACCACCTTAAGCACCCATAATCAGCCTATTCCTCCAAACTAAAATCGACGCATTAAGAAAAATCTATAAAAATCTTTTAAAAATCACAGCCAACGTAGCACTCAGAACACAACAAATTTATGCTTTCTAGCCTCACACTAAGTATGACATGAGAAAATCAGACTCGAAAATCAAGATTCGTCTCATCGGAGCAATTAGTTCTTCAACTCATCTAAGACTTCAATTAGACGCTTTTTTAGACACTCTTTGCTCATCGCGCAATCATAATCGATAGTAATGATTCTAAAATCAAAACTCTCCTCCCCAAGAGTTTTCCTAAATTTATCATAGATATCGATAGGGACTATAACCAAATCATATGACATTTCCTTAAGAACTTCTCTTACAAACAATAGTGGAGAATGCATCAATGTAGCTCTTAGATTAAGTTCATCGAGAATTCTGCGACAGATCTTTAGTATAGAAATTATGTGCTCAGAGTCTTTAAGACCCACAAAAAGAATTTTGAGTAATGATTTCTCACCCATTCTAGCCACCAAAACTAAATTATGCTACGTTCCCCAATTTCTGGTCCATGGAGCCTTCGATCATTAACTAAAAAACATTTAGGGGGTTACTGCGAATGCCTTTTAAGTAACGAAAGTGTGTGTTTGAGATCTTGAATCCAGAACATTCTCTTGGTTATTATTGCGTCTCCAAGTATCGATAGTGCCAATACAATCATTATTATGTCCATATAGATCAGATACTCAAGGTCTATCAATGCAAGTATAAGACCTACATACACACCAAATAGAAGTACTGCTTCTATAATTGTTATTCTGCGATCAACGGTTGTGAAAGCTCCTAGTTTTGATAGTATACCCGCCATTATCATTAGCCTTCCTAGGAATGGAAAATCTGGGGTGTTAATTATTACTTTGCTAACCCCATGTGCTATGGAAGCTGTAAAGAACATAGACGCTATTAGGAGAGTCCCATTGTTTATTCTGGAGCTAATGAAATTTGTGACTCCAAGCCTTGCTAGATCCTCATTTCTTGCCGCTGCGATGTAGGCTGTTAGTTTTTCGGGGAGCTCAGAGACAATAGGCATCAGTATCCCAGCTAAAATTATTCCTGAAACAACAAATGTACGGGCATACTCAAGGATGCCTTCGGTGAACACTTCCGCCGCAAACCATATTACTAGAGCACCAATAATTATTGCCGCAAAAGACAATGTCTTCCGATTAACAAAGAACCTAGCTAATCTATGTGGCTCCTCTGTTTCAACTTCGGGTGGGAGACGCGTTATTATATAGATGTATATCCCAAACATCGTTATCAAAATGAGACTATCTATCAGATCTATGTAGCCCTTGAACCCTATGAATACCATATATACTCCCGAGAGGACCAGAAATATTGACTCAACAGAGTTCTCTCTCATGAGATCCAATGCTTTATCTTCCCATATCCCCTTACATTTAGCAAGCAGAGCGATGAACATTATTACTGGGAACCCTAGGGCTATTAGCATTATGTTCGCACCTATTATTGAGACCAGAGCATACTCATATGCATATTGCTCCGCAGATAATGTGAGAAGAACAACAAATGCGTATTCTGGAAGGGTCTGCAGTAGTGCGATAAATCCAGCTATGAATGCATCATTATATTGGAATTGAAGCGCCTCAGCGATGCTCGAGGCTAAATATGAGCCGAGGACTATTAGTATTGCACTCACTATGAGAAGAAGTAGACTCATCGGTATCCCCTACAACATTGCTTTTTATCATATAAACTCCATTTAAAAATGTCAGACGGGTGTTCTCTCATCACATATCAGAAACGGCCAGCATCATCACACTAAGACATAATATATTAAAATCTGAATATTAAATCCAACTCAGAGATTAACAGGTTAGATGAAATGCCGCAGCAACATTTTTGCCTTCACTAACTAATTTGTTGTATGTCTCAACAGCCTTTTGGGTATTCTCTACGATTACCCTCATTCCCTGCTTCTCCAGAAATTCTATGACATTCTGCGGAACTTTCATAACACCATAATATCCAGTACCTATAATAAGTATATCTGGCTTCTTCCTCAAAAGAACCTTAAGATCCTCCACGCAGAGACTATGTCCTTCCTTACGCCACCAATTCGGATATATCTCATCGACAAATATTATTAGGTCGCGACTAAAGACTTTGCCACTAACTTTTATTCTACCAAAGCTGTACTCCTCTACAATATTCATATAGGCACCATAACCAGTATCCATGAGGCAAAGTAAGCTAATCTAATAGTATAGTAAAATTCTAAGAAAATTAGATGTATCTGTAGTCCTATTCTAAGAAACACCAAAAATAAAAAGACTAAAGAGAAAAGCTATTCTTTAAGCTGTGCTAGAGCATCAGCATCTATGGTTCCAGTCACTCTCTTAATTACTAAGATTATGCCTACCCCCACGGCTTCCTCGAGCGCTGCTACTAGGGCTATTATTAGAACAAAGAATTGGGTTAGGATCGGATTTGCTGCTATTAGTGCTAGTATAGCTATTAGTATCATCGCTCCGAAGAAAACTATCTCTATAGCTATAAACATCTTGATGAGATTCCTCTTCGTCATTAGGCCATAGAGTCCTAGGATTATTACCAATATCGATACCACTATTAGGAATGTTAGGATCATCCCTCACCACCTCCAGCTTCTGCTATTTCTGCTATTCTCATTGCGAAGACAGAGACTATAAGCACTATGCTTGTTATCATGGAGACCAACACTACTATTACCCCATATTCTCCCCAGATAACCTGTCTAAACTGCTCAAACACGAACTCCTTGGCGGCGAGCCCAAGTGTAGGTAGGTAGCTAAGCACCCAAATTATCAGTCCAAATGTTATTGCTGAGAGTATTACGGCGAGAACCGTCCTCCAACTCATTCCTCCTCCACCCTCTCACCAACTATCAGCGTTAGGAACACAAATATTGCGACGACACCCATATTTACTAGTAAGATAAACCCGCCGATTATCCAGAGATTATAAACCCCAAGTATGCCTAGTAGACATAGGTTGGAAGCCATGAAGTATACTAGCATCCTATAAAGTTTCTTAGCTTCAACCGTCAGAGCTGTAAACAGGACTAAACCTGCTCCTAATACATATATTACTGCTTCTTCCAATCCAATCATAGACCCCACCAAACCAGCAGTATTACTATCTGAATTATACTTAGAGACAGAAGCTTATTCCAGAAGATACGTAGAACCTGATCTATTCTGAAACGTGCTGTAGCTGCTGAAATCGCTGTGATTACATAGATAACGATTATTGTCTTTAAGAAGAACCAGAATGCATGCCAGAAGGGAACAAGAAGCCATTCCAGCCCACTTACCACAAACATAGGACCTAATGGGCCTCCTAGGAAGAATGTTGCTATTAGACCGCTCAGCGTGAAAAGTTTCATGTCTGTGAGGAGATTGAAGAATGCCAATCTTCGTCCCGCAAGCTCAGCTTCCCAGCCACCAGCAATCTCAGTTTCGGCTTCTGGTATATCGAAGGGTATCTTTTTGAGTCTCGCCATGCTACTTATTACTGCAACTATTAGCGCAGGAATCAGAAGAATTCCTGCAGGAATACCACCCTTAACTATAGTTACTGCATAGATAATATCGCTTATCTTGAGGGAGCCCGCAACAAAGACGACAGCGGCAAACGCCAAGAACATAGGTATCTCATATGACAGGTAGAGCTCCGCTCTTCTTCCAGCACCAATGGTTGGGTATGGTGAGGGGAACAGATATGGCGTTATTATGTATACAAGGCTTGCTATTGCTAGCAATGCTAGTACAAAGACTACATCACCATGAAAACCTATGAGCCCCTCAGTCCCGAATATTGGTAGGACCATTGTAAGAATTACCATTATCCATAAACCAAATATCGCTGTGAAGTCAACAAGAGGATCGTCTGTTCCCTCGGGGGAGAGCTGGTGTTTTCTCATAAGTTTTATGAAATCCGCTATTGGTTGTAGTATTCCGACGGTACCTGCGAGTTTTGGGCCGACTCTGTGTTGCATATGTGCAAGTACTTTTCTATAAAACCACTCTGTTAGAAACGCTATGAAGATTACTGCGAATGTCCAGACTATAACCTTGATGCCGAACATGATCTCCTCAAACATAAAACTCTCACCTCCTAAGAGTTCTTATGGGGTAGGCGATCATCGTCACTATCAGTATCGCTAGGGATACTATCACATATATGCTTACCTCCGCCACCATAAACAGAATAAATATCACTACTATATCCCAGAGAATGAAGAAAGCAATGTAGTAAAGCCACCACGGCTTGTATGGTATGTAGATACTAGGGAATTTATGACCACTAGCGAAGGGCTCGCGCCCTGTCTTCCTCTTCGCAACCCTACCCATGGCATATATTATGGCCAGCAGTACAAGAGGCAGTATTATAAGTAGCGTTGCTTCAATAATGCCAATCATACTACGATCTCCTCTACTAAATAATTATAGTTCGTGAGCGGCATTACATCATTTGAACCCGTCTAATCCTAAGAAAAAAGATTTATAGCTACAAGATATTTACCGCGGATAGATAGCATAATACTGCAGAGAAACATTTTTTAATAATGTTAGCCAAAACAAAATAGAGGGAAAAATCAGAGATCTGATAGTTTACCCGAGCAGAAGACTTATTATTCCAAGTCCCAGGAGTTCTCCTATGAATAGACACATTATGAATATTATTCCTATGACAAAAATTACCATGTATGTATTCGTGTGTCCAGTCTGCATCTTAGCGAATATGCCTCCAAGCTTCTTCATCGCATTAGGCACATTCTCATAGAGCCTATCCACAGCTCTAACATCGAAGGTAGCCATAAGACTAGCAATAAGTTTTCCAAAAACATCATGCCCCATTTTCTCGTAGAACATGTCCACAACTTTGCGATCAAACCACGCTAATCCCTTAGCTATGCCTACTCCAAAGACGCTATAAGCAAACTTATCATACACAACATCCACTATTGTTCCTTGCTGGAATAGATCCTGGATCTTAATGAGCGTTTTGTACTTGGAGAAATCCATGCCCTTAATAGCGTAGATATAAAACATTAGCCCCGCTAAAGCAAAGCCTGTTCCAACAGTAATAATCATTATTGCTTCCTTAGGAATAAGAAGCGAGCTTTCCACAGGAGCCATTATGTGGACTATTTGCTGTATTGGATGGGCAACGCCCTCTGCGAGTATTAGGCCGATAGGAATAAGTTTTCCTTCGTAGGGTATTGGTATGCCCCATAGGATGGCCCCTACAACGAGGATAGCCATAGGTATAAGCATTATTAGGTTAGCTTCGTGTGCATGCTTAGCCTCCTCACTTTTTGGTTTTCCATAGAACATAAGGCTTATCCATCTGAATATATATGCAGCACCAGTTATTGCGGCTATGAAGCCTAAGACAAATAGTATTGGATCGCCTATCGCCGCTGTTCCTATAAGTATCTCATCTTTGCTCCAGAAGCCACCTGATATGGGGAACCCTGCTATAGCCCAGCCACCAATAAATGCGAGTATCATCGTCCACTTCATTTTCTCCTTTAAGCCTCCAAGCTTATGGAGATCCCTCATATCATGTGTAGCATGCAGAACACTACCAGCAACCAGGAATAGTCCTGCCTTAAAGAATGCATGATTCAATAAGTGGAATAGAGCAGCAGAGTATGCACCAACACCCAGCGCTAGCATCAGAAGTCCTAGATGAGAGATCGTAGAGTATGCCAGAACCCCCTTAACATCATTATTGATAACAGCCATCACGCCTGCAAATGCTGCTGTTAATCCACCGATATAAGCAACAAACATCAGAGGTTCTACCCCACCTATAGCCACAGCATGCTGATAAAGAGGATAGAACCTAGCCACCAGAAAGACTCCTGCCTTAACCATAGTCGCGGCATGTATCAGTGCTGAAACCGTTGTCGGGCCTTCCATAGCCCAGGGCAACCATGTGAATAGGGGTATTTGGGCGCTTTTACCTATCGCCGCTCCGAAGAGAGAAAGAGCTATTATTCCTAGGGCTACTCCCGCAGCACCGCCACTTACTGCATTGAGTTCCTCGATTTCTAGTGTGTGGAATGCAAAGAATGCATATATTGTGGCCACATATAGGAATATGTCTCCTATCCTCGTGGTTATGAATGCTTTTTTAGCTGCTTTTGAGGCCTCAGGTTTCCACCACCAATAGCCTATCAGTAGATATGAGCAGAGTCCCACTCCCTCCCAGGCGATTAATAGTTGAAGTAGGTTTGATGATAATACGAGCATCAGCATAAATGCTATGAACAATGTTATCTCAAAGAAGTATCTTGGCCATGCCCAAACACTATGTTCCCTATCATGACTCATATACTCGAGGGAATATATAAGTATTAGAGTCCCGATAAACGACACTATGAAAGCCATAAACATAGAGAGCTCATCCGCAAGTATCCCAAAGGATATCTCTAAGTCTCCATACTTAAGCCATGTGACCTTCAGAGCATCCGGGGGTAACTCATATCCTCCTAGGACCTCAATGAGACCACCAATCGAAAGAATTGTTGAGGTGGCCCCTGCGATTATTGAGAGTACTGCTCCGAGATATGATTTTTTATATTCGAGGATGAGGATGAAGGGTAGAACGATAAATAATAATCCTGGTATCAGCCATGATAGTTCTAGGAACATAGGCATAACCACATCTTACCACTAATAGGAAGCATATAGTTTTTAAATCCATAGAATATTTACCCGGTAGGCTCATAACAACTCTTATTGGCAACATCACTTCTCTGGATTAATCCTATCCAAAAACTCGGAGAATGTATATTAACATAGGTATATGAATTAATACTACTCGTATATCTTAGGAAATGACATATTTAACCTTTCCCTATACTATTAAGGGGATTATGCTAATTACCAATTTTTAGCAGTGTAGACCTTAGCATGTCTCAACGCCCTCATAGAAGGATTTTTTTAACTATGAGAAGGATTGATATCTGTTAATAAGGCGATATAAGTCGTATTGAAAGCGGCTACATGTTGCGCATGATATCTGCTACTAGCTCCAATACATTAATCACAATCATAATCTAATACCATATCCGGTCAGAAACCTTCATACTAGACTACAAAATGAGCTTCTAGAGGCTACGAGGCCAACATATTTGATAGTAATAGGAAAACCATAAGAATATTTAATAAAAATATTTGAGGATAGTTCTACTGGTGGCTTAGAGTCTTTCTTCTTTGAGCCAGTGGAGATTTTGTTTGAACCATTTATTAGCATAATGTATTAGCCTTGCCCACCGCATTTTCCTTATTTTCTTTCCATCATCAATTACCACGTATCTCTCCATACATGCTATGCATGGATCTATGGAAGCGAAGGCGACTGGAACATCAGCGATATATCCTCCTCTTACCATATATCCAGCAGAAAGGATGTTTGCGAGTGTTGGTGTTCTAACCTTGACACGGTATGGTGTTCTTTTTCCATCAGAGCGATAATAGTAGACCAGTTCGCCTCTGGGGGCCTCGCTCCTCGCATATGCTTCTCCAGGACTAGGAGCCTTTAGCGGGGGAACCTTTATCTCTATTGGTCCCGATGGCAAATTTTCGAGGACATTTTCTACAATATCAGCTGAGATTATAACCTCATCAAGTCTTACAAGAACTTTAGCTAGAGCATCTCCTTCTTTTCTTACGGCTACCCGCATCCCTATCTCCTCACTGTATCCAAAGTATCTATCCTCAGCCCTTATGTCATAGGGAACACCCGAAGCCCTTGCTGTTGGCCCAACAGCTCCTAGGTCTACGGCAACATTATAAGGTAGGATGGCGACATTTCTGAATCTTGCTTGAACTATTGGATCCTCCTCGAATATCCTTATGTACTCTTTGGCCTGCTTCTTTATATATTTCATTGTTTCCTTAGCCTTTCTTATGAATTTGTCGTCCACATCTCTCCTGACTCCTCCCACTTTCCCAATACTATAAACTACTCTTCTTCCTCCCAGAATCTCCAGCACATCCAAAACTTTCTCTCTGTCTCGCCAAGTATACATAAATATAGTATCATATCCAGCTTCGTGAGCAGCGACTCCGAGCCATAGGAGGTGACTATGGATCCTTTCGAGCTCCAATCCTACAATCCTAAGCATCATCGCTCTTTCAGGGATCTTATCCTCGATATCAAATATTCGTTCGATACCCATTATAGCTGTGAGCTGATGAACCCCAGAGCATATGCCGCATATGTGCTCTGCTATGAATGGGACACTTATCCAGAGTTTTGATTCTAACAGTTTTTCTATGCCCCTATGGTTGTAGCCAAGCTCAATATCAGCATCTATGATTTTTTCGCCCTCAACCTTAATCTTAATCGTTATGGGCTCTTTGAGGGCTGGGTGGTAGGGACCTATGGGGATATAGAGACCCATATCCTTCACCTCCACTATTTCTTTCGAAGCGGATGATAATCCTCCGGCACATCCCTAGGTAAGAGGATCCGTGAGAGTCCCTTATGGCCGATAAACTTAACTCCCAATAAGTCATAGACCTCTCTCTCATATACAATCGCTACCGTGAATATATCTGTTATTGTTTCGATCTCGGGTTTGTCCCTCGGAATCCTTGTTTTTAAGCAGAGCAGAGGATAGCCATCCATCTTCACGGGTGCTAAATGATAGATGAGCTCCATAACCCCCTCATCTGGGAGATCAACGCCAGATATTGTTGTGAGATGACGATACCCCTTTTCTTTCAGAATCCTTATAGAATCCTTTATCTTCTCCATGGGCACCTCGGCCCACGCCACATTGTATTTATCGACCTTTACCTCGGTTTCAACACCAATCTCTTTGAGCCACTCCACAATGCTCTGTGCCTGAGAACTAGAAACTTGTTTTTGCTCCGAGCTCATATCCCCCACCTAAGCCTTCTCTATTTTCTCTATTTCTCCCTTATCTATCTTCTCTATGAGAGCCGCTATGGCATCAATTATTGCTTCTGGTCTTACTGGGCAGCCAACAACATATGCATCCACAGGGATTACCTTGTCTACTCCGCCAAGCACATTATATGCTCCCTCAAATGTGGAACCAGAAGTAGCACAGGTTCCAATAGCAACAACGAACTTTGGGTCTGGCGTCTGCTCATATATCCTCTTCAGCAATTCAGCTTGTTTTCTAGTCACAGGCCCCGTGACCAGTAGAACATCAGCGTGACGAGGAGAAGGAGCGAGTTTTATGCCAAATCTCTCCAAATCATATTTAGGCGTAAGCGCATCAACAATCTCAATATCACAGCCATTGCATCCCCCAGTATTCACATGGAAAACCCAAAGACTCCTCTTAAAGGCCCATCTCTTCACTTTTTTAAGCATATAGACACCCAAGCCTCCATATATCGCTTAGAATATCCTCATAAAAAATAGCAAGTATTTACACATCAAATTTTAAGAGTGTGAACTAACCACTAAGAAGCCCTATATCTTTATGGGCGCGCAGAGATCATTAAGCCTCCAAACGGCTTAAACTATAATCTCACCTAGATTCGCTCGGATTATGAGCTCTGATCGCTCACTGTCAGGTCAATGTAGAAATATTACTAAAATCGAAGACAAAATAATCATCGAGATACCGGCTGTAGGGCTTTTCTAATACATGGATTGTTCCCCAGATAAAATATTTATCAGATAGATTTTAAGGATATTTCGAAAAGTTTAACTGGTATCCCAAGGGTGACATATGTGGACGTGCTAAGCTGGTTTTGGGCTAATGTTCTACCAATATTGCTGATAATACCTATTATTGGTGCTTTCATCGTCGCTGCTTTGATGTACATTAGCAGAAAACTAGCTGACTATGTGGCTATAGGAATAACATTCATTGAGCTTCTAATAATAGTAGGAATGGCGCTGAAGTTCGACTACACGGTAGGCAACTTCCAGTATGAATGGTATGCTCCATGGCTTCCAAACATAGGAATAAACTTCCACTTCGGTGTCGATGGTATAGGTATGGTAATGCTTCTCTTAACAGGAATAATAGGCTTTCTGGCCGCTTGGACATCACTCTATCATATTCCAGTAGAGAGAAACAGATCACTCTACTTCGTTGTTTACCTGTTATTTGAGGTTGGCATATTGGGTACCTTCGTCTCCCTAAACCTAGTGATATTCTACTTATTCTGGGAACTAGTATTGCCATCGATGTTCCTACTCATAGGATGGTGGGGGCCCCATCCAGAAAAAGCAAGACACGCGGCAATAAAATTCTTCATATTCACCTTTGCAGGCTCAATATTTATGCTACTAGGGTTCATATACCTATACATGGTATCGCCAACCCCCACATTTGAGATGATAACCCTTGCTCAGCAGAACATCCCTCCACAACTCCAGACGATCGCTTTTGGACTCATATTTATAGGGCTAGCAGTGAAGCTACCTCTGTTCCCACTACATACATGGTTACCAGACGCCCACGTGGAGGCACCAGCACCAGTCAGCGTCCTCCTGGCAGGCCTACTACTTAAGATGGGTGGTTATGGATTTGTTAGGATGGCATGGATTATTCCTGCTGGTTTTGTCGGATTGATATGGTTCTACCTGCCTTTAGCAATTATAAGCGGTATATATTCAGCGTTCGTTGCTATGGGCCAAGATAATTTCAAACGATTGGTTGCATACACATCGATAAATCATATGAGTTATGTGTTCTTTGGAACAGTAGCAGCGGCATATGCTGTTATTAACGGTGTAGGAACAGACTTCGTATCACTAGCCGTGGCTGGGAGCGTCTTCGAAATGTTTGCACATGGGATAGCTATAGGACTCATGTTCCTGATGGCGGGCGTACTTCTGAATCATATAGGGACATACCATATAAGTGAACTTGGAGGTCTAGGAAAAGTTGTTCCGCGGATAGCAACACTAATAATATTTGGAAGCTTAGCGGTCTTTGGCCTGCCTGGACTCATAGTATTTGCTGGTGAGATACAGATATTCGTTGGGGCACTGAGTATATTCATAACCGCTAATGTTCTCTGGACAATAATTATATTGATAGCACCATGTATTATCGTAGCGACGTATCTATGGGCGATAAGAAGACTGATCATGTCTGAGAAGACACCGACTGTCGAAAAGGCTACCGACATACCAATAGGCGAGTTAATACCCTATGCAGTATTCGGATTACTAATAATACTGTTCGGCGTATTCCCATTCCTAATCACAAACTACATGGCAACAACAATTATCAGTCAATTTGTCTCATGAGGTAGTCCGAATGGCGGGGATAGGTGAGCTATTCTTAGAATCTATTGGGATATTCACAGCGAGACCCGCACTCGCAGCAACAACCACAATACTTTTTATAGCAGTGCTTCTATGTCTGTTGATAGAGAAATTTGGTCAGCCAAAACACTATAGGCTGGCCTTCATAATATCGCTATTAGCACTAATAATAACCGAAGTAATAATACTGCTCTCCCCCATCGAAACATTAGATCCAACCAGCCAATTCTATCTGTACGATGGATTCGCAAAGTTCTTTGCCACATTCGGCATATTCGTGACAATAGCTATAATAATCATAGCTCAATACTATATGAGGGGTCTCCCAGAAATACCAGTATTCTTCGCTTGTATGACTGGAATAGCTATAGGGCTTATCCTTCTCCCAGCAGCAACAGATCTTATAGCACTCTACGTTTCCTGGGAATTACTATCAGTCCCACTCTATGGTGTCGTCCTATATTCATTTAACTGGAGAAAAAGTGCTGAGGGCGCACTAAAGTACTATGTGCTTGGTGCTGTTAGCTCAGCATTTCTAGGATTGGGATTTGGTCTAATGATCGTCGTGAGCGGCACCTCGAACATATACATGCTTGGAACAGCCCTAGAACAGGCTCTATTGGATCCATTCAACAGAATAGTACTCGGTCTAGCAGTACTACTCTTAGTTGTGGGGTTCAGCGTAAAGATAACCGTTGTTCCGTTCCATACTTGGGCTCCAGACACATACATGGGATCCGCACATCCCATAACAGCTTATCTCTCTGGTGCTATTAAAGCCGTTCGTTTCTCAGCACCACTAAGAGTAATAATCTTGCTGACACCACTATTGAGGATTGATGCACAAGCATACTTTGCAATACTAGCATTCATAACTATGACATATGCAAATATAGTCGCACTTAAGCAGAAAGATATCTACAGAATGCTCGCATATTCCAGTATTGCTCAGATGGGATACGTCCTAATAGGCTTCGTCGCTGCTACGCTCTACGGAATAACAGCGGCGATATTCTACGTGTTCATATTCGCAATAGCTGAGGTTATTGTCTTCTCGGTAACTGGAATCCTCTGGAGGAGTCTAGGAATAGAAACTGTCGATGAGCTGAGTGGGCTTTCAAGCAAAAATCCATATATATCAATAATATTTGCCTTGGGGCTTCTAAGTCTATTAGGCCTACCACCACTAGCTGGGTTCCCAGGAAAAGTCTACCTATTCTTCGCAGCCGTAGACGCTAATCTCCTATGGCTCGGCTTAGCATTGGTCGTAAATTCTGGGATAGGAGCAGGATACTACGGTTTGCTTGTCAAGAAAATGTTTATTGATGAGCCAAGCGAGAAAGTTGCTAAGATCCGTCTCCCGCCACAAGACATCATAGCACTAGGGCTATTAGCCCTAATACTGATAGTTCTAGGAGTATATCCAGGAATCGCAGAGCCCTTTGCACGGATAGCCGCTGGGGCATTGTTCTAGTTTTTTTCATTCAAATCTTTTTAGCAATTAGTCCTAGGGATGAGATTGTATTATTAATTATTGTTGTCTTAGTATTCTCTACCTTCAAAACACATACTTTATCTCTCTGAAGGCCCAGATATATTTGTGGATCTTTTTCATGATGGATTAGTTATGTATATATAAGCTGTTAAGTAATGTGTTTTACTGATTTCTTAGGGGATCATTATGGGGCTTATACCAAAAATATTAAAGGAAGTGTTTAAGAAGACTGCTGAGAAGCCCTTCACTATTCATTATCCATTCGTAGACATAAAACCTGTTGAGGGCTACCGAGGAAGAATTAGGTGGAAAGTGAGTGGATGTATTGGATGTGGCATGTGTGCTACTGTATGTCCAGCAAATGCGATTGTTATGATTCCAAGTGAGAGGACAAAGACGAAGAAAGAGCCGCAGTTTATTCATTACAAATGTATATTCTGTGGTCTATGTGCAGAGCATTGTCCAACAAAGGTCATAGAGCTCACACAGGATTATCATCTCTATGGTTTTAACAAGGAGGATGTTAAAATAGAGGTTGTTGAGTAGATATTTTTTAGTTTCTCTGTCTCCCATAACATTCTACTTTATAATATATTCTGCCCCTCTCGGTCTGGCGCCGTTTAGCATTTCTTAGAAAACCATATTAGGAAACATCTTTAAATTTGGGATATCGAGATATCACTTGGCAATAATTGTGAGGAGAAAAATGGCTCTCCTATTGGAAGAGGAAGAATTTGAAAGAATTATTCCTTTTGTCACCTGGATCTTGATTGGGCTTAATATTGCTGTTTTTG
>Ga0180301_10001233_pt1 | contig 20090 bp, 17 predicted proteins | sample GuaBasSediGuay16_FD_121797 | JGI IMG/M metagenome (GOLD analysis project Ga0180301, IMG submission 121797) | Subseafloor sediment microbial communities from Guaymas Basin, Gulf of California, Mexico - Guay16, Core 4569-2, 12-15 cm | ecosystem: Environmental > Aquatic > Marine > Hydrothermal...
GAGATTTTCAAGGTTCACACTAGGAAAATGCCTTTAGCGGAAGACGTAGACCTATGGAGGTTAGCTGAGCTAACAGAAGGATATACGGGTGCAGACATTGAAGCAGTATGTAGAGAAGCAGCAATGGTGGCTTTAAGAGAGAAGTTTGAGCCTAGACCTGTTGAAATGAAGCATTTTCTTGAAGCATTAAAGAAAATACCTCCTAGCTTAACTAAGGAGGATATTGAAAAATACGAGAGATTAGCTTATGAGCTTAAAAGGGCAACTTTAACATAACATTCCTTCAAAGAACCTTCATTGTAATGCTAACGTTGAGGAGGCAGGAAATGTCAAAAACCGGTAAGGAAGCATCTCTCACGTTAAGTAAGGCTATTCCATCATCTTACATTAGGTTGCTTAAAAAACTTAAAGATTCACTTAAAGTAGCTTATAGATTAAACCATAGAAGAATGATTATTATTTCGGGTTCAGACTTTGAAAAACAAGCACTCTTTTTAGCTAAAACAATTCTAACTTTCTATAAGCTCTGGAAGAATACTGCTAAAACAATTCCTAAAGTAGCTTATTTTCTACATAAAGATTTACCTAAGGAGAGAAAGAAAGCTGATATAGCATTGGATATTTTAAAGAAGAAAGTCAAGAAATTAGATGTAGAGCTCGTTGATTATAAGGATTCTGAAGAATACTTGGGAACAACGTACGATATACTAGTTCTTGATTTAACAACGAATCTTAAACCTAACGATATAGGAAGGCTTATAGGCATTGTGAGAGGGGGAGGGTTAATACTTTTCCTAACCCCTAACTGGAAGGAGTGGGAAAAAACATTAACAATTTTTCAACGTGAACTGGCAACACCCCAGCATCCTGAGAATGAAGTTAGGCAAGTATTTAAGAAGTGGTTTAAGAGGAAACTCCTTGAACATGAAGGAATATTCATATACGATATTGATGATAGAAAAACCATTAAGTCTTTTAGAGAGAAAAATTCTCCTGAACTTCTAAAACTTAAGGAGAGAAAGCTAAGTATTCCTGAGAAAACACTATACCCTAAAGAACTCTACCAATTAACACTTACACAAGACCAAGTAAACGTATTGAAACTTACTGAAAAATTCGTTGAAAAACCTCGTGGAAAAAAATTTGTACTTATTCTAACAGCTAATAGAGGACGCGGTAAATCATGTGCTCTCGGAATAGCCGTTGCTGGCTTCATAAATGAACTTAGAAAAGTGAAGAATAGAGTTAGGGTTTTAGTAACAGCACCTAAACCCGCAAATATTCAATCTTTTATGATGCTTCTCACGAAATCTCTTGACAAACTCGGATTCAATTATAAAGTTATTAAGAAGAGGAAGAAAATAATCGAAGTTAAATCTGAAAGATTCAGTGTTGAATACTGGGAACCTATCAACATTCCAAAAATGAAAGCTGATTTAGTAATTGTTGATGAAGCAGCAGGACTTCAGGTTCCCATGCTGCTTAAGATATGGAAGGAACATAAAAGAATAATGTTCTCTAGCACCATACATGGATATGAAGGCGCTGGAAGAGGTTTTTCCATAAGATTCCTTAAGTACATTAAGAGTGACACTAAGACGGAAGTAGTAGAGTATGAAATGTATGAACCCATAAGGTATTCTGAAAATGATCCTATAGAGAAATGGCAATTTGACACATTACTTCTGGATGCCGAACCTGAGAAACTCACAGATGAAGACCTTAAACATATAGAGGAAGGTAATTTAGTGTACATAAAACCTGATTTAGAAGAATGGTTTTCTAAAGCTGGTGAGAGACTGCTAAGACAGTTCTTTGGAATATATGTTTTAGCTCATTACAGAAACGAACCAGACGACTTAGGCATGATGGCTGATGCTCCTCATCACACCATAAGAGCCGTAATGACTCCTTCCGGTAAAATTGTATGCTCCATACAGCTTGCTGAGGAAGGACCAATACCTGACATCATGGTTGATGACTTGCTTAAGGGGGGCAGAATACCTGGAAATATAATTCCTGATAGAGTTTTAAAACATGTTAGAATAAGGGAGTTTAGTAAAACAGTTGGTTGGAGAATTGTTAGAATAGCCACCCATCCGGATGTCATGAGGAAAGGTATTGGAAGTTTTGCCTTACAGAATATTATTAAGGAAGCACGTGAAAAAGGCTATGACTGGGTTGGTGCAGGATTTGGTGTAACAGAGCAACTGCTTAGATTCTGGCTTAAAAATGGATTTATTCCCGTACATATGTCACCCGATAGGAACCCGATAAGCGGGGAATTCACAGTTTTAGTTTTACATCCTCTCACTGAAATAACTAAGAAAATAGTAGAAATAGCTAATAAATCATTTAAACTCAAGGTTATAAATGCATTACATGATAGCTATAGAAACTTGGAAACTGATGTTGCTCTACTAATTCTTGAATCAGGCGGAACAATAGATCCAAACTATGAACCCAAGCTTGACCCAATACTTTGGGATAGATTAAGAATATATTCTTACGGACCTATGACCTATGAAGCAGCTTGTGACGTAATGTATGAGCTCGCTAGAGCATACTTTATATGCTATCCTAACTTTAAAGTAAAACTCTCAAGAACTGAGGAGTATATTCTCGTTTCACGCGTTCTTCAAGCAAAATCATGGGAGGCTACAGCTGAAGAAATAGGTAAGAAGCAACATTTTGTAATGATGAAGCTTAAGGAGATAGCTGGAAAAATAGCTAAAACATATTTGGGAAGTAAAGAGCCAAGAGGGATTTCCCTTTCAGACCTCGCATGACTTCTTAAGTGAAAGTAAAGACAAAATTTATCTCATTTAAGACCTGTTTCTTTCGCATAGAGAAACAAACTAACAAAGTATATAAATAAGTTATATAGGGGATATTTAGAGAACTATGGAGTAGAAAAAATTGTTAGGTACTAAGGTGGCTGCGAGTCATGACCAAACCCGTAGATAAATCTAAAGCAATAATTCTATGGTTTGAGCAGTTAAGAAAAGAAGATGTACCTATAGTTGGAGGGAAAAACGCGAACTTAGGAGAAATGATAAGTGCAGGGATACCTGTACCTCCAGGTTTTGCTATAACAGCTTACGCATACAAGAGATTTCTTGAGGAAACAGGGCTTTCCGAAAAAATAGCTCAAATACTTAAGGAAACTATAGTGAAGGGTGATCCTCAGGAGTATGAGAAGGCAAGTGAGAAGATACGGAAGCTAATAGTAGAATCGCCTATGCCTAAGTTTATTGAAGAAGAAATTAGAGAAGCTTATAGAGAACTTAATCGCAGATTAGGTTTAGAAAACGTAAGAGTTGCTGTGAGAAGCTCAGCAACTGCTGAGGACTTGCCTGGCGCAAGTTTTGCGGGGCAGCAGGAAACATATCTTAACGTTATTGGTGAAGACGAGGTTGTTAAGAAAGTTAAAATGTGCTGGGCAAGTTTATGGACCGCTAGAGCAATATACTACCGTGAAAGTAAGGGATTTGATCATTCAAAAGTTTTAATTTCAGTTGCCATACAGAAAATGGTTAACTCTAGATCGGCAGGTGTTATATTCACTATACATCCTGTAACAGGAAATGAAAACGTAATAGTTATTGAGGGTTCCTGGGGTTTAGGTGAAACAGTTGTTCAAGGAAGAGTAACGCCTGACGAAATAGTTGTTGACAAGAAAACCCTGAAAATAACCGAGAAGAGAGTGAACGAAAAAACAGTCGCATTACTTTTTGACCCAGTAAGTAGAAGAAACGTTGAAGTAGAACTACCAGCCAGCGAAGAGGAGCTTAAGAAATTAGCTGAAAAATACCCTGAGGTAGCAAAGGTAATTAGGAAATATGATATGTTCAGAAGCGCACCATCCATTTCAGATGAAGAAGCAATCAAATTAGCTGAATTAGCTAGGAAAATAGAAGAGCATTACGCTAGAGCAATGGATATTGAGTGGGCAATAGACCAAGACCTACCATATCCGCAAAACGTCTTTATTGTTCAAGCAAGACCGGAAACAGTATGGAGCACTAAGAAGGCTAAGGAGGAAGCTAAGGTTGAGGAGAAAGCAGCTGCACCTATGAAAGCACCTGCTGAAAGAAAGATTCTTGTAAGAGGCTTACCTGCCAGCCCGGGCGTAGTCATAGGTATCGCTAAGGTAGCGTTAACTGTTGAGGAAGCAGCTAAACTCATGAAGAAAGGGGACATCTTAGTAACTAAAATGACAGACCCTGACTGGGTACCCTACATGAAACTTGCAGCAGCAATAGTTACTGATGAAGGAGGAATGACAGCTCATGCTGCAATAGTTTCAAGAGAACTCGGAATACCATGCATTGTAGGAACAAAGAATGCAACACAAGTTCTTAAAACAGGAATGGAAGTAACAGTAGATGCAACACACGGAATAGTGTATGAAGGTAGGCTTGAAGAACTCATGAAGAAAGAGGAGGTAGCAGCTCCCGGAGTAGCAGCTGTCGGCATACCTAAGGAAGTAATGCATGAAATATTCCCTGTTACAGCAACCAAGATTTACATGAACCTTGGAGAACCGGATATGATCGATAAATATATTGACTTACCCTTCGACGGAATAGGACTTATGAGAATAGAGTTCATAATCTCAGATTGGATAGCCTATCACCCATTATACTTAATAAAAATAGGTAAGCCTGATGAATTCGTAAATAAGCTTGCAGATGGAATAGCTAAAGTTGCTCAAGCAATTTATCCAAGACCTATTGTAGTGAGATTTAGCGACTTCAAAACTAACGAGTACAGAGGATTAAAGGGTGGAGAAGAATTTGAACCTGAAGAAAGAAACCCAATGATAGGTTGGCGCGGCGTATCAAGATATGTTTCACCAGAATACGAGCCAGGATTCAGACTAGAATTAAGAGCAATAAGAAAAGTACGTGAGGAATACGGTTTATCAAATGTATGGGTAATGTTACCATTCGTAAGAACTACATGGGAAGTTGAAAAAGCACTTAAAATAATGGAAGAGGAAGGCCTAAGGAGATCAAAAGATTTTAAAGTATGGATTATGGCTGAAGTACCCTCTGTAATATTCTTAGCCGATAAATTTAGCGAATTAGTCGACGGCTTTAGCATTGGAAGTAATGATTTAACACAGCTACTTCTAGGAGCTGATAGAGACTCAGCAATACTTGGAAGACTAGGGTACTTTGATGAGAGAGACCTAGCAGTTACAAGAGCAGTAGCTCACTTAATAGAGGTAGCTCACTCATATGGAAGAACAGTCTCAATATGTGGTCAAGCACCAAGTGTTTACCCAGAGTTTACAGAGTTCCTTGTTAGACATGGAATAGACAGTATAAGCGTAAACCCCGATGTAGTTATTAGAACGAGAAGACTTGTAGCAAGCATAGAAAAGAAGATAATGCTTGAAAGACTAGAGAATTTAACTAAATCATCCCGGAAGAAACTTTGGGAACCTAAATGGTAAATTAGGGTATTTCATAATATTTTCTCTCTTCAGACTCAATAATTTTTTCAATAACGCTTCTAGGTAAGGCTGTATCTTCTTTCCTATAAACTGTAGGTTTTTTAATACGCATACCAATACCCTTAACTATTTCAACTTCATACATTCTTAGATCATGGTTTGTTTGCCTCATTTTCTCGACAATAACGTATCTTTTAAGCTCACCCTTCACAATAGCCTTCCTAAACCTAACAATTCCGTCACCGATATGTTCTATTCCAAAGCCGAAGCCTAAAGATGTTGTTACAGCATATTGTGAAACAGCGAGTATTGTGAAATCCCATCTGCTTAAAACTCGCTTAATAAAGTATGAGTATTTTCTAGCCATAGCTGGCTTATCTAGCCAGAAGGCCGAAAGTGCATCAAGAACAAGTCTTGCTCTACCATACCCTAATGCTTTCTTAGCCTCAATGACTTTAGCTACGAGATCTTCAACACTTAAACTAGTTAATGACCAGATATCGCCAGGAGACCCCATGAGGGCATCAATAATTACTAATTTACCTTCATCAATTGCTTTCTCAAAATCCCAGCCGAACAGTGAAGCCTGCTTTATTATTGATTCTCTTGATTCTTCAGTAGTAACATAAACGTTTTTGTCTCCTTCAACTATGCCTTGATTTATGAATGACATGCAAAATATTGTCTTACCTGTACCTGGCTCTCCAACTACAGCTACGAAAAACCCTCTAGGAATACCTCCCTCAATAAGTTTATCGAAACCCTCAACTCCAGTTGACAACCTTTCTATGCGTATATTACTCACTCCTAGCTCCCACATAATTTTACAGCATTAGAAATATTTATTCCAGAGGTAAATTATGAAATAGTATTTGATGATGATGCTCGAAAGGTCGGAGAATAATCTGTGAAGAACCCGCGCAGGACTGAAACTGGAAAAGCTCAGCAACCCTAAGCTCTAATGCGATGATGAGCTCGGGGCTCCAGGAATTTTATAGGTTGATGACGTCTAAGTCCCATCGCTGAGCTTTTACTCCATAAGTAGATCTTTTTTACCGAACCTTTTAGTTAAAATGCTTTTTACATCTTTACTTAGTTCTTCCTTCTCTATGTCTTCAAGAAGATCATGGAACCTTACTTCTCTCGCCTCTAAACCACATGTACCATCAGGGAGCATAGCTCTTTTAACACAGTAAGCGTATTGGCACCGCGCACCTATGCATAAGTCACCTGTCCAGCGACAAATGGCAACCTTTTTAGGTTTTCCCCTATAGAACTTTGTTGAAATGACTAATGCGTTTTTTGCGCATTTAAAATATGGGCAAAGAGGCGAACATAGTTTCTTAGTAGGCTTCTTTTCACGTTTCTCCACTCTTACTCTAAAGGGAGCCCGCGAAAAAGAAGGCACCCTATTGTTGAAATTGTTTTTCAAAGAAAGACACCTCTGAGAAGTACTGTCTTTAACTGTCACATGATCCTTAGTAAAAGACTCATGGCTTATACCATTTAAACATTATTTTCGTTACCTTACTTCCTAGCTCACTTTTAGTTGCAGCTACAATAAATTTTTTTCTCACAGAATGGGAGAGCCTACCTGCTCTAACGAGCTCTATAGGACTTGTTTTCTCATTTACTGAAAGAACATGTACAAGATATGGTGCATGATCTATTCCAGGGCCTTTCTCGTATATTGCATAGTCTGCACCAAACTTTAATCCTGACCTTACAACATATCCCTTCTCACGAAACTCCCTGTAAACATTATACAACATAATACATTTTGGAACATTTTTTAAACACACATTGAGAAGCTTTTCGAAACTTACCTTACCTTCCACATCATAAATTTCCAGCACACCTTTTTCAAGTAAGTATAATGCCTCAATTAATGATAGTATTAAGGGAGAGTTTATTTCATTTGGTTTTTTAGGTTTCCTTATGCCTAAAGGTTTTCCGTAGAAACCGCTTAAGAAAATTTTTCTAGAGTCGTTAATGTCCCAAATAATGACTTTCGTACCTACTAAATGTGCTTGAATCTTTTTATCCTTAGAACTCATTTTTAAACCTTAAGAAATGTTTAACTAACTTTATGCATTGCTAAATACATTAGTTCCTCAGCTGCATCCTTTGTTAAATCCGCTGAGTCCTCCACTATATCTATTATTTCCTTTAATAGTAGTACTGCCATCATGTTTCCAGAGGATCTTTCATAAAGTTTAAACGTAAACAACCTGTATTGTTCATCAAGCTCTTCTTCCATTTTCATAGCGTTTCTTGCCTTTTCAACAGTTATCTTAGGATTAACATTTAGCATAAATATTCCTTCCCTTAACTCATCAAATTCCTCTATAAACCTTTTTGTGAAATTGAGAAGACTCTCAGTAAATTCCTTAGGTATTTCGATGCTGTTACTTGCTATAATAGCTAGTCTATGAGCTAAACCCGCCATTAACTGTGCAGTTCTTTCAACGTTATATGTTATGCTTCTAAACAAGTCCTTATACGTTAAGCTAGGCATTGTTCTAACTAAGTACTCTATTATTTTTGACTTAGCCTCTTCAGTATTGTCTTTAAACTTTAATGCATGTTGATGTTTAACTTTAACTATCTCGTATTTTCCTTCATGTAATGCTTCAAGTAAGCTAAACACTTCCTTATGACAGTCAGACGCATTTCTAGTGAGTGCTTGTAGAAGCTCTATTACGGTCATTTCCGCAATGCTTTCTCGAACACCTATTTTTGACGGATCATAATATGACATTACATGGACCTCTACATGCTCGGTATCGGTAGTTTAGGTTTTTCATTTAGGGTATGGCTTTGCGGTTCCGCTTTGAGTTCTACTGGTACGAGTATTTAAAAGTTAGCTGCATGCTAAAAGCTAGTAGGGAGAAGTTTAAGAAAAAGAATGTAAGCCATGACTAAAGCTTTAATTGTCGACTGCTTAGGTAGAGGAAGTGGAAAGAGACTAAGCACAGTTGACGTTATAGGTGTGGGTCCGCGGTCAATAGCTGGGGTACTGGAGAAACACAAAGTATACGTTAACGTGAAACCTTTCGAAGAATACATTAAAATCTTAAGGAAAATCAAGGAGTATGATATTTTACTAATTAGTGCAATGAGCCAAGACATAGGTGCCGTAGAGAAAGCAATAGATTTGTGGAAAGAAAAAGCAAAAGGCCCTGTAATTTTAGGTGGCCCAATAGTTTTCGGCATAAAACATATTAGACATCTTAGATTTGACATAGCAGTTTATGGGGAAGGTGAAGCCACCCTTAACGAACTTTTAGAAAATGGTTTAAAAGAAGGAACCATACCTTCACCTGAAGTTCTTTCCAAAATAAAAGGCATAGTGTTCAGAGTAGGGAAGAAAACTCTGTTTACAGGTGCTAGGGAATTCCTGCCCAGAAACATGCTTAACACTTACAAACCTTCTACGAGAGTTGTTAAAGATTATCCCCAATACTGGGCTTATAGAGTATACGTAGAAGTTCTAAGGGGATGCAGCAACTTCTATAGACCATTAATTAAGCTTTCTGCAGAAGTGAAATGTGCAAACTGCAACTTATGTTTTGAAGGACCATTGGAGAAAAGGCTAAAATGCCCCTACAATATTCCTCCAGGATGCGGTTACTGCTCAGTACCAGCTCTCTACGGTCCAACCCGCTCAAGAAACGTTGACGTTATTGTTGAAGAAATAAAGGAGCTTATAAGGCTCGGAGTTACGAGAATAACATTGAGCGCGTCTGACATTTTAGATTACGGTAGAGACTGGCTAGTTGAACCTAAACCATTAACTGATCCCCATAATCCTCCGGCAAACATTGATGCTTTAAGAAGTCTTTTTGAGAAAATATTTAGTATTTCAGAAGTTTCAGCAGGTGAAGTCACTGTTCTTTTAGAAAATATTAGGGCAAATTTAGTGAACGATAAAGTAGCTAAACTGTTATCAGAGTATTTTAAGAACACACCAATACATATGGGATGTGAGACAGGTTCAGATTCTCATGCCAAACTTATTGGAAGACCCGCTCTTCCAAGCAATGTTTTGAAAGCTACCAAGATTCTTATTAAATATGGACTTAAACCCTACATTTACTTCATCCATGGGCTTCCCGGACAAAATAGTGAAACAGTAAAGAAAACAGTGAAAATGATAAGGGAATTTGGAAAATTAGGTGTTGAGAAAATAACAACATATAGATTTACTCCATTACCTGGGACAGCTTTTGAAAACTTCCCGCCGGGAACACCTATTACTAAGGATAAGTTAAGTAGAGCTATTGTAAATACAGCTAATGAAGTAAATATGATGCGTAAGGAGAAACTTGTCGGAAAAATAGTTGAAGCCATTGTGGTTAATAAGTATCATAAAGATAAAAGATTCAATGTAGCATATCCTTTACCACATGGCCCTGTAATTCTCATTAAAAATGCTGATAAATATTACGGGTTTAGAGTGAAAGTTAAAATAGTTAAAGTAGCTAGTGAAAGAACAGTTTTAGGAAGAATAGTTTCCGTAGTTAGAAGGGTTAAGCCTTTAAGTTTTTAGCTTAACTTGAACGACAAGTTTTTAACGTAATTGCTAATGAATTTTTCATCACTTATCTTCTTTAATGTTGTAGTTATTAGTGTTTTAAGTGATTTAAGGCAGTCATCTATTTCAGCAACGTTTTTCCTTACCTCTGAAATGTCTTTTTCAAATGTTTCTACATAATAACTAAGCGTACTATTCTCAGAGTTTTCAATAGCATAACTAAGTAGCTTAAATTCCTCATCTAAATCGACAAGCCTATGGTAGTCAAGAAGTGCATGTATGTAATCAAGTGTTTCAAGTATTTGTTTTAAATCTTCCTGGCTCATACTATCTAACTTTATTTGAGAAATTTTCTTAGCTATATTAACAATAATTTTTCTATCCGCTCTTAATTGGTCAATTAACGTTAGAAACCTTCTAAAGTGAATTTCACTACTTGTTCTAAGATAGTTTTTAAGGCTAATGTTAGCTTCATGAAGCTTTTTACTATGTTTTTCTATAATGACTTCAAGTTCGCTATAAGTTTTTAAGACAAAATAGTACATTGTTTAAAACACACCTTTAAAAGACATGAGTAAGCCTATTTAGTAGCAGCTCTAACTGTTGCGATACTATTGTCAGCAATGCCCTCTTCACGAAGCTGGCCAGTGTTGCACCAAACTTCATTGAACGGTATGTTTTCATCAACTATTGCTGTTAATTTAAGCTTCCTTTTTCTAGCGACAACAATCTCTAAAGCGCTGGTTATTCCTAGCTCATTAGCTAATGTAGGGTTTATCTTTGCAAATCCCTCCTTAACTTCGGCTACAGCTCTCACTCTTATCCTCCTTTCACGTCTAATTTTCCCTCTTCCCAAGCTACTAGCTGGGGGTATGACCGCTACTAATGCTTTTATATCTATTTTTCTTTCAATAATTTTCTCTTTCTCATTTTCAGACACGATTACTAAACACCTTACATTTGCATTATATGCCTTTATCTGAGATTCCTTTCTAATCTAAGGCATATTTAAAATTTAAAAATAAAAACTATTTCTTAACAGGCACTCCTAGGTCCTCAAATTTTAGCTTGTATTTTAAGTATTGTGGGATTTTAATATATGCTTCATTGATTGGTGATCTAACCTGCTCCCATGTATCTCTATTTCTAATGGTTACGGTGTTGTCCTCTAAAGTTTGATAGTCAATAGTTATTGCTAAGGGGACACCTATTTCATCTGCTCTAGCGTATCTTCTACCTATGTTCCCTGATTCATCATATATTACTCTCAACCCCATGTTCTTAAAGTTCTCATAAACCTCTTTAGCTTTAGAGATTATGGGCGCTTTTGAGACGAGGGGAAATACGGCTAAACTTATCGGCGCTATGTCTCTAGGGAGTTTTAGAATAACTCTTCCATTCTTTACTGAATAAGCATATTCTAATGTAGCGTAAAGTAAGCGTTCAGCGCCAAATGAAGGCTCAACAACGTGAGGTATGAACCTCTTGCCCTTAGCAACTTTCTTTATTTTCACGACATTGAAAAATTCTTGACTAAGCTTTCTCCCTAATAATTCAATGTAGCCTTTAGCTTTAAGTTCAGCAAGCACTATGTTTTTATCCTTTCTTTCAAAAGCGCTAACTAATTTTTCAAAATCACTAGGATATTTCTTCTTAAGAACCTCAATATTAAGTTTTATTTCATTAACCTCTATTTCCCTAGGCTCATTAAATTGTTTATAAACTGTTAAATCTTTGCCGCTGAATCCTATGTGTCTCGTTAGGTCATAGTCCCCTCTGTACGAGTGCCCAGCTACCTCTATCCAGCCCCATCTAGAAACCTTTACTAGCTGATCGAATGTTTGTGTTGAATAATGTGCTCTCTCATGAGGTAATTTGTCTTCGAAAACTTGTTTTTCAAATGGTATTCCTAGTTCGCTTACGAATTTTTGAGCTAACGCCATGAAATAAGCTAACCACTCATTAACTATGTAGTTTTTCTCTAAAGCCCCCCTTATAGTAATCACTGTGACCTTATCTTCGCCTTTAACCTTGCTTTCCGCTGTTATTAGCCTTATTTCGTCATTTTCGACCTCAGGGATAAATGGGCATTTTGGATTTTCAGGGTCAAAGAAAAACTCAACCTCCATAATTGTGAATTCCCTTAGCCTAATAACACCTTGTCTAGGTGAGATTTCGTTTCTTCCAACCTTACCTATTTGCCCTATACCTAAAGGCATCCTTCCCCTCATGGAATCGTAAACTCTCTTAAAAGCTACAAACATTCCCTGTGCGGCTTCGGGCCTAAGAAACCCTATGTTTTCACTATAAGGCCCTATTGTTGTTTTAAAAAGTAAGCTAAACGTTTTTACTTCGCTTAAGGGACCGCCACAAGCAGGACACTTGATATTATTTTCATTTATTATTGATGTTAGCTCCTCCGAGCTAAGCCCTTCAACAGTTTTCCCGGTTTTCTCTTCTACTAAATGATCTGCCCTAAACTTTCTGCCACATTTAAAACATTCAACTATGGGGTCTGTGAAGTGCTCTAAATGCCCACTTGCTTCAAGAACTACTTTTGGCATTATGGCTGGAGACTCTATTTCAACTATCATGTCCTGATGTTTAAGTATGAACCATTGCCTCCACTTATTTTCAATGTTCTTCTTTAAAACACTACCTAAAGGGCCTAAGTCGACGAAACCTGCTACTCCACCGTATATTTCATAGGATTGCCAAAAGAAACCTCGCCTTACAGCTAATTCAACTATTTTCTCGTAAAGGTCTTTTTCAGACAACACTTAAGCACCTTAAGCGGCATTATGTTAATATGGTGCTAATTACTACTAAGATAACGCTACTAAAAAACGCTTATGCGAAGCCGGAGATGAAGTTTATGGTTAAAATAGAGCTTTACACATCTGATGAGAAAAGGTATTTCGGAGGATTCACCGTACCCTACGAGAAAGCAAAATATGTTATACTAGGTGTACCTTTCGAACACTCATTAACATATAAGACAGGTACTAGTCTAGCACCAACTCGTATAAGAGAAGCATCGGATGCTATAGAATCGTTTTCTTTAAGAGCAAATTTCGACTACGATAAGTGCCCAGTAGCTGATTTAGGAGATATCTCAGTTGTTCCCGGAGACCCCATGCAGACATTTAATAGAATTTCCGAAGTTGTTAGCGACATAGTTGCTTCAGGAAAAATACCCATACTAATAGGTGGCGAACACAGCATAACCTACGGTATCATAAGAGGACTTAGAGAAAAAAGTCCTTGTACTTTAGTTTTTGATGCCCATTTTGACTCTAGAGATAACTATTTAGGATATAAGCTATCCCATGCATCAATTATGAGAAGAATAATGGAAGTAATTGGTACAAGAAAAATAATGTTTCTAGGTGTTAGAGCATTTAGTGAAGAAGAATATTTATTCATAAGATCAAAGAATGTAAGATATGTTACAAGCATGCAAATGTTAAGAAATACAGTAGGTAATATTTTAAAGCCTGTGAAAAGTTTTCTAAGCGAATGTAGGAGCGTTCATATAAGTATTGATATGGATGTTTTCGATCCAGCTTATGCGCCGGGAGTAGATAATCCGGAACCTGAAGGTTTAATACCGACATTAATTTTCGACATACTTTACAATATAGTTGATGAGAAGCTTTTAAGTTTAGATGTTGTTGAGGTTTCCCCAATAATTGATGTGAATGATGTAACAAGTCTTTTGGCGGCTAAGGTGATTAAGGAAGCAATAACGTATCATTACGTTAAAACAATTTCTAAATAGCCTTTACCCTTCTTATCTTGGGCGGCCTTACCTTGTAAAGTATTTTTGCTCCACAATATGGACATCTTATTCCTGGGAGAATTTCTAATTCCTTAGCATCTATTATTCTTCCGCAGTTAGCACACTTATACTTTACAGCTACGGACATTTCAGATGCCCTCAACTAACTCAAGTAATATCTACTATAAAAATTTATAAGTTCTTCCAAAAACATCTATTTCGTAGAAACCAAAATTTTAGGGTGGATGGTTTAAAAGAATGTTTGAATTTGAAGACCTAGGAATAGGTGGAGGAGGTCTTCCACCGGAATTATTTCAGGAAATAGCTAAGGAGGAATTGCTGATACGCATAAGAGTTGAGAAGCGGAAGTGGGGTAGAGAAGTAACAATAATCGAAGGACTCAATGATCCATCAATAGATTTGAAGGAAATGGCTGCTAAATTTAAATCAAAACTTGCATGTGGAGGTACAGCTAAAAACGGTAGAATAGAGCTGCAAGGGAATCATAAGGAACGGGTAAAGGAGCTTCTAGTGGAAATGGGCTTTCCCGAGGAAAACATCATAATAGTTGACTAGCTATAAGGATGTATATGTTAAGGAAGCATAGAATGGCTGATAAGCCAATAAAAAGTAGGTATTTAATTGTTTGTATTTTTGCTAAATTACCTTAGTTCAACCGTTAATATTTTATTTTTATTTTTACTTTTTTTATTGTGGAGGTAGTGGAACCTTTAATTCGCGAACTAACTCCTTATACCTATTTCTAACAGTTACTTCAGTTACCCCAGCAACTTGAGCTATTTCCTTTTGGGTTCTTCTCTCATCTTCTAGAAGAGAAGCTATGTATATTGCTGCAGCCGCTAATCCTGCAGGGTCTTTGCCTGCAGTTATTCCCTTTTCTTCAGCTTTCTTTAATATTTCAGCCGCTCTCTTCATGACACTGCCACTTAGCCCAAGCAAAGCGCCTATTCTTGGAACATAGTCTATAGGGTCGGCTATTGGAACCTTTAGTTCAAGCTCCCTTAATAAGAGTCTGTAACATCTTGCAACATCTTTTCTTCCAACTTTAGTGTATTTTACTATTTCATCGAGGGTTCTAGGTATTTTAAGTCTCCTACAAGCAGCATATATTGCTGCTGCGACAACAGACTCTATACTCCTACCCCTTACAAGACCTTTTTCAACAGCTTTCCTATAAATTACAGCTGCTTCCTCCCTCACATTTCTAGGTAAGCCAAGTTGTGAAGCTATTCTATCCAACTCATTCATTGCTTGGGCAAGATTACGATCAATACTTGACTGTATTCTTGCTCTTATCTGCCATTTTCTCCAACGTAAAATTTCAAGTCTCCTTCTAGGTTCTAAATGCCTACCGAAAGCGTCACGATCACGCCAATCAATAATTGTTGAAAGACCTTTATCATGAACTGTTTGTGTAAGAGGTGAACCTACACGGCTTCTCTTCTCTCTTTCTTCAGGAGTAAAAGCTCTCCATTCAGGACCTTGATCAATAGCTTTTTCACTAATAACGGTTCCACAATCAGCACAAACATATTGACCACGTTCAGGATCATAAATTATATTAGTGCTTTCACAAACTGGACACTTCATAACAGCGTCTCCACTTACTCCTCTCTCAACAGGAAAACCTGGATCTACCATTTTTCTAACCACCTTAAATTTCATAAGTTAAACTTATATAGAATCCCACTTCTGCCTTAAGTCCTCTTATAGGTCAAGATATTTAAACCTTTCGATAAAGTTTATAAATGCTTCATGAAGCTTCTTGTAAACGGCGTTAAAATTATGTTTCCGTAAGCTTTAGTAAGGTCTCTTTAACTTTAGTAACACCTATTGCTGCAATTAATCTGCCTAGCCTTGGACCATAGGATTGTCCGAGAATTGATTTGTACAGTACTTTAAACAACTCCCTAGGATCAACACTATGCTCCCTAGCTACTTCGTAGACTAAATTGTGGATTTCAACATCACTCATTTTACTACTTAGTTTTTCAGCAAATTCCCGCACTACATCAACGTACTTCCTTACTGGCTGGGGATTAAATTTGATCCTATACTCTTTAGGTATAATATCTAACTTAACCCAATTTTCGACATATGTTTTAAGCTTATAAACCTCTTCGGGATGGTCAAGCTTCTCCACTACAACATTCCAGTCCTTATATACTTGGTAAATCACAAGCACATCTACGAAGCTAACATGCAACATTGCCTTATCTGTTTCTGAAGCAAGCATGTATGCGTATATTTTCTTCTCTAAACTTGGATCCCTTACTTCAACATTTTTTTCAAAAAGAAGACCTATGTTTCTAAATTCCTCATAAAGTCTAAGCAGAAAGTACGAATCATCCTTAAAGTTCTTATTCTCTTCGAGATTTCCTTTAAAAAGAAAGTATTTCAGCACTTCAGGAGGAACTAGAGAGAGCATATAGCTTAAATCACCTAATCCCTTACTTTTACTCATTTTCCTACCTTTAAGAAGTATGAAACCGTACTTGAAACCTATAGGCGGTTTTTTCTTAAAAAGCTGAGTATGTACTGCAACTGCTGTATCCCAGCTTCCACCTCTAGTGTGATGGTCTACTCCCGCACCTTCAACATCTACTCCTAAGAAATCCTGCCTACTTGGCCAATCAAGCCTCCATACAAGCTTCCACATGTGATCCTTAATGCTTATTTTCCCCCTATAACCACATCCCTTAGCATATCCTACGTCCTTATTGCAAACGTACTCTATTGTTCCCTCGGCTAAGTTAAAGCCTAAAACTCTTGTCGTAGCTATTTTTCCACATTTCTCACATACAGGCAACACTATGTCCTTCCAGTTTACAGGTAGTTTTCTTAAAGATGTTTCCTCCAATATTCTCCTCACTAAATCTAAGTTCTCTATGAAAAACACTAAGTAGTCATCATAAAATCCTTCCAAGTAAAGCCTATTAGAACCTACTATTTCATCAGGTTTCACACCGAATTTCCCCATTATTTCGGCTGTTTCATTTAAGAAGTGTTCACCATAGCTTCCATGGCAACCATAGGGGTCAGGTACGTGAGCTAATGGCTTACCTAAGTGAGGCTTTAATTCCTCATAGAACTCTTTTAACGATGCTGGTATACTATCGAAAGCATCCATAATGTCCCCTACGAAGATAAAGTACGTTTCAATACCACGTTTTCTAAGCTCTTTAACTAAAGCCCAGGGATACAGAAATTCACAAACAGTACCTAAATGTGGTGGACCACTTGTAGTTATCCCTGCCGCAATAACTACAGTTTCCCCTTTTTCTTTAACAACTTTATCAGCTAATTTAATAACCCAGTGGTCAACCATAAGCTCTAATCCACCCTGTTCTTCCTTAAAAGAACGGGGGATGAAGATTAATAAACGTTTGCTTTATAATAGTTACACTTAAAACTCCCCTAAGATTATTTTGTTTCTTGAAGCCGGGTCGTCTAGCGGTCAAGGATGCGGGGCTTTGGCCGCCTAACTGTTGGCGGAAGAACCCCCGTGACCGGGGTTCGAATCCCCGCCCGGCTACCAACAATACTTCTTCATCAAGGCTTTTAACAATGAATTTATCGGATATTTTAGCCCAAATTAGAGCTAAGGATCCATTCTATAGTAGTGGGAGAATTCTTAGCAGTATGGTAACGACGCCTGATAGTGTAGCTGTAAAGGCTTTCTACATGTTTATCGACACTAATGCTGGGGACTACGGTGTTTTCAAAAACTTAGCTAAAATGGAAAAATATGTTATTGGAAAACTCTCCCAAATTCTAGGATGCGTTAGTAACGAATGTGGAGGATACATAGTTTCTGGAGGATCTGAAGCAAACTTTCTCTCCCTATGGTTACTTAGAAACTTAGCTTTGAAAATGAAGAATATTAGAAAGCCGGAAATCATAGTTTCACCTACAGTACATTACTCAATACTGAAAGCAGCTAATGCTTTAAACATAAGAGTTGTTTACTCTAAACTAAATAAGCACTTAAAAATGGATGTAACATCAATTCAAAATCTTGTAACAAAAAGAACAATAGCTATAGTTGCGAACGCTGGCTCAACAGAGCTGGGTTTTGTTGATGATTTAAACTCCATTTCTAAGGTAGCTTATGAAAACGAAGTACCAATACATGTAGATGCTGCATATGGAGGATTCATATTACCATTCATTAAAACGGTTGATTTCCAAGGATTCAGGCTTGAAAGCGTTTACACAATAACAGCTGATCCGCATAAAACGCTTTTCACACCCATACCTTCAGGCGGATTTTTCGTTAAAAACAGGAAAATACTCAAATACATTAGGTTCGCACCAAAATATCTTAATCATAAGCCTTCTGAGACATTAACTGGTACGAGAAGTGGTGGAGCAATAGCATCAGTCTATGCTATACTACGATTTGTAGGGTTAAGGGAAATAGCGAAAATACATAGGAAATGCTATAAATTAGCTTTAGACTTCTACAGGAAAATTAAGAGAACAGGAAAGTTTAAGACTTTTGGGAAACCTGAAACACCCATTGTATGTTTCAAACCCTTCGATACTGATAGCCGCGAGCTCATTAAGGCTCTTAGAAGAAGAGGTTGGATAATTTATAGATGCCCCGTAGTTGATGGGTTAAGAGTGGTTTTCATGCCCCATGTAACTAAAGACGTTATTGAGGAGTTTTTAGACGACTTACTTGAAATAGTTTAGCTATTACTCGTACTCTCTCCAAGTATATCCGCATTTAGTGCATCTGTAAAACCTTGTTGGAGGTTCATCAGCTGCTCTTGTTTGAACCATCCAAACATATGCCTCTCTATTACCGCATTTAGGACACTCAACCCCCTTAGCTATAGATGCTATTCTAGGTAACCTAACATTTTCATCTATTACAATAAGCTTCTCCTTATCAGTATGCTTAATTTCTCTTCTAATAACGTAAGATGTAGCAATAGATTTTGTAAGTTCCTCTTCATAACCACACCTAGGACAGACAGCATATGTTCTCTCATCTCTCCTACGCGGAACCATTATGCTTCCGCATTTAGGGCAAAACCTCACTTTTTAACCACCTTAATTAACGCTACTACTGAGTCTACACTAATGAGCATTGCTTTACATAAAGTTTATCATTTTCCCCACTTTAAACAACATAGTGATGAATATGGGAATATGCTATGTTAATGGTGTAAAACAAATATATGACGAATTACATGGATACGTAAATCTAACACCAACCGAGGAGGAAATAGTAAATAATCCCATTTTCCAAAGACTAAGAAACATATTGCAACTTGGTTTAACATACTACATATATCCTGGAGCAACACATACCCGTTTCAGCCATTCAATAGGAGTAAAGCACGTAGTGGGGAAAATAGGGGAAATCCTATGTAAACAAGGTCTTCTAAGCAGCGATGAAATAAGACTTTTAAGACTAGCCGGAATACTACATGACATAGGACACTACCCTCTTTCACATGCATTAGAAGGCTTCTTTCTATCACTAGGAAAGCTAGGCCATGAAAAACTAGGTAACGTAATAATTCAGAAAACAACTATTGGAGATTACTTAAAAAATGAAGGCTACGAGCCTAAAGAAGTATCCGATATAATAATGGGAACACATAGGAACAAGTTATTCAACATGATTTTATCTTCCGATGTAGACGCTGATAGACTAGATTACCTATTAAGAGACTCTATGCATACAGGCGTAGCCTATGGAAACATAGATGTTGAAAGAATAGTCAATACTTTAACTGTTGATGATGAAGGAAACCTTGCAATTCTTAGGAAAGGATTAGAGTCAATAGAAAACCTCTATGTCGCCCGTCTCCACATGTATAGAAGTGTTTACATGCATAAATCTGTAATAGGATTCGAAATGTTGCTTTCAAAAATATATTCTATTCTCTACGAGAAAATGGGTCCTCAAGAGGGAGTGTACGGCCCTAGAGAATTAAGTGAAATGATATCTTCTGAGGAATTCGTGTTTTTCGACGACCACTACGTCTTTAGCTTAATTAGGAAATTCAGGAAAGACCCTAGGCTAAATGATGTTGAAAGAAAACTCGTAGACATGCTCCTCTATAGGAGACCGTTTAAAATTGTTTTTAATGAAAGCAGTTTTTCTAAAGAAGTTATTAGGGAAAAATATTTGAAACTAAGAGAGTGTCTTAAAGAAAAACTAAGCGGAACAGATATTGAAAAAACAACACTAATATACTATGGGGAAATAGCGTTCTTTTCAAGAAAAAACGCGGTCTCCATAGTTGAAAATGTTCGCAGCAAAGGCA
>Ga0180301_10001234_pt1 | contig 20074 bp, 17 predicted proteins | sample GuaBasSediGuay16_FD_121797 | JGI IMG/M metagenome (GOLD analysis project Ga0180301, IMG submission 121797) | Subseafloor sediment microbial communities from Guaymas Basin, Gulf of California, Mexico - Guay16, Core 4569-2, 12-15 cm | ecosystem: Environmental > Aquatic > Marine > Hydrothermal...
ATCTAATAAATAATAAGGGGGTAAAATGATAAGAAAAAGAGAAAAAAGATATTTAGAAAATTTATTTATTGGCAAACCTTATTCTCTTTTATTGTGCTGATTATAGGACTTGCCTTATTTGGTGATTTTATACTTCTTATGGGAGGTATTTTTACAAATTCTTTCAACTTAAAAACTATACAACTTTATTCTTTTCGGGTAATTAATCAAAAAAATGTTGGAATTCTTAATAGAGACCATTTCTTGTCTAATATCTTTATTGTTTGGCTGATTCTACTAGCTGACGTCTCTTTAATATTTTGGAGCAAGAAAAAAGAAGTTTTTTCAAAAAAACCTAAAACAAGAAGGCGCTACAAAAGGATTAAAAATTTAACTATCGGAATAGGGGTTCTGCTCTCTTCTTTAAACCTCTATCTCTGGCATATTTTTTAATTTAATAAACCAAGAGTCATCTTGTATAAGATGACTCTTTTTAAATTAAATGATTGATAATTTACTAATCTTTCTCTTCACCATTTTTATTTTTATCATCTTCCTCTATCTCGCCCTCTTCAATATTTTCTTGGTCTGTTTCTTCAGGAGTTTCTATATCCTTAAATTTCTCATCCTGTTGCTGAGTTTTTTGTTGGGCCTGATAAAATTCAGTTCCTACTCTTTGAATTGTCTGAGAAAGATCTCCTGTTGCTTGTTTGATTTCTTCTATATCCTCTCTGTCTTTGGCTTTTTTTAACTTTTCAATTTTATCTTCAATCTCTCTTTTTATCTCAGGACTTATTTTATCTCCAAAGTCACGAAGAGCTTTTTCAGCGCTGTATAAAAGTGTATCAGCTGTATTTTTAACATCAACAAGTTCTTTCTTTTTTCTATCTTCTTCAGCATGAAGCTCCGCTTCTTTTTTCATTCTTTCAATCTCTTCCTTTGTTAAACCCGAAGAACCTTCTATCCTTATTGACTGTTCTTTTCCAGTTGCTTTATCTTTGGCTGAAACCTTTAAAATCCCATTAGCATCTATGTCAAAAGTAACTTCAATTTGGGGAACGCCCCGAGGAGCAGGTGGAATACCCTCTAGTATAAACCTTCCTAAAGTTTTGTTATCAGCAGCCATAGGACGTTCTCCTTGTAAAACATGAATTTCAACTGATGTTTGATTATCGGCTGCTGTAGAAAAAATTTGAGACCTTGAAACAGGTATTGTGGTATTTTTTTCTATTATTTTAGTCATTACTCCCCCTAAAGTTTCAATCCCTAAAGACAAAGGAGTAACATCCAGCAACAAAACATCTTTTACATCTCCTTGAAATATACCTGCCTGAACCGCTGCCCCAATAGCTACTACTTCATCAGGATTAATATCCTTATGAGGTTCTTTACCAAATAAATTTTTAACAGCTTCCTGGATTGCTGGCATTCTGGTTTGCCCACCAACTAAAATTATTTCATCAATGTCAGAGATTTTAAATCCAGATTCTTTTACAATTTGTTTAGTAATCTCAATTGACTTATCAATATATTCTTTTACCAAATTTTCTAGTTTAGCCCTTGTTAATTTTATGCTTAAATGTTTAGGACCATTCGCATCAGATGTAATAAAAGGAATATTAATTTCGGTTTCTAGAGTAGAAGAAAGCTCATGTTTAGCTTTCTCAGCTGCATCTTTTAATCTTTGAAGTGCCAACTGGTCTTTTGTCAAGTCAATTCCTTGCTCTTTTTTAAACTCCTCAACTAACCAATCAATTATTTTCTGGTCAAAATCATCTCCACCTAAATGAGTGTCTCCTCCAGTTGCCTTTACTTCTATTGTGTCTTCCGAAACTTCTAAAACAGATATATCAAAAGTTCCTCCACCAAAATCAAACACTACAATTTGTTCGTCTTTTTTCTTATTAAATCCATAAGCCAAAGCTGCAGCAGTGGGCTCATTAATAATTCTTTTTACCTTTAATCCTGCTATTTCGCCCGCATCCTTAGTTGCTTTTCTTTGAGAATCGTCAAAATAAGCTGGAACAGTAATTACTGCCTCTTCAATTTTCTCTCCTAGTCTATCTTCGGCATCCTGTTTAAGTTTTTGAAGAATCATGGCTGATATTTCTGCGGGCCTATACCACTTGTCCCCCATTTTTATCTCTACCCCTCCATCCTTTGCTTCTCTTATCTCATAAGGAAGAAGTTTTATATCTTTCTGAACTTCTGGGTCAGAAAATCTCCGACCAATAAGTCGTTTAACAGAAAAAATTGTATTCTTGGGATTAGTGATTGATTGACGCTTTGCTAAAAGACCCACTAACCGTTCACCTGTTTTGGTAATAGCAACAACCGAAGGAGTGGTTCTGTTCCCTTCTTTGTTTTCAATAATACGAGGTTCTCCTCCCTCAACTATAGCCATAGCTGAGTTAGTTGTTCCTAAATCAATTCCTAAAATCTTCATAATTTCTACAAATTACGAATTTAACACGAATATACGAATATATATTCGTATATTCGTAAATTCGTAATGAATTCGCTATTCATTAATGCTACACTTATTTCGCTTTTTTATTCTTGACCTTGACAGTTACCTTTTTCTTTTTAACCACTGCTTTTTTAGGAAGAACAATCTTTAACATTCCTCCTTCAAACTCTGCCTGAGCTTTTTCTCCCTTAACCTCAACTGGCAGGGTTAAACTTCTTTCGAATGTTCCTCGACGAATCTCTTTTCGATAAAAGTCTTTTTCTTTTACTTCTTTCTTTTCATCCACAGACCCCTTGACAGTTAAAACATTGTCTTCCACAGAAATGTCTATTTTTTTAGGGTCTACCCCTGCCAAGGGCATTTCCACCACAACATTATCTTTATCTTGATAGATATCTACCTCTGGTCGAAATTCTCTCATTTTCATTGTGGGAATCATTGGAACAAATTCATCCTCAAAAAATCTGTCAAGCTCTTCAAAAGGAGTCCATTTTATTAAAGCCATATGATTTTTACAAATCCCAGTCACCAAGCACCAAATCCCAAACTATATTTGGTACTTGGAATCTGGGATTTTGTTTGTTAATTATTTATTATTGAAAAATTACTGTTTTATAAAACCCGTTGAGTCAAAAATAAAGAATATTAAAACCAATTATTTAGCTACTTTAACACGGCTTGGACGGATTACTTTACCATGAAACTTATAACCTTTTTGAAGTTCTTCTATTATTGTTCCTTCTGCCTTGTTTGACTTAACTTCTCCAACAGCTTCGTGAAACTCTGGATTAAATCGTTCTCCTAATGCCTTAATTTCTTCCAAACCATTGGTTTTTAAAATACTTTTTAGTTGATTATAAATTTGAAAAAGCCCTTCGTCCTTACTGTGTTTTAAAGCCTCTTCAAAACTATCTAAAACTGGTAAAATTTCTAAAATCAAATTTTCATTGGCAAATTTGTAATAATCTGCTATTCGTCTCTCTTGCTCTTTTTTAAAATTTATTAAATCCGCTTTAGCTCTTTGCCATCCTTCTAAATACTCGTTTTTTTCTTTTTGACAAAGCTTGAGTTTTTCCTTGAGTCTTTTAATTTTTTTCATTAAATCACCCCGTTCTTCGTTCTCTTCTTTAATATATTCTATTTCTTTTTGTTTTTTTTCTTTATTTTTATCTGCTACCATAATTCTTCTATATAATCTTTTACTTGATTAAGAAGACCTACATTCAACTCATAACGCATTCTGGTTGGTCCTAAAATAGCTAAAAGCCCATGCTTTTTTCGGGGCAACCGACAAGCTGTTACTATTAAACTTGTCTGCTTAAATTTTGCTAAAGGATTTTGTTTACCAATAAAAATCCTTGTTTCTTGAAAAGGAATTGCACTGAATATTTTTTCCATATATCTATCTACCTGTTCCACTAACCTTACTACACTCGTTAAAATCTCTGTATCTCTAAATTCGGGTTCTTTTAATAAATTAGAAAGACCAGCACAATGAAATTCTCTCAACTCTTTTATTCCTCCAAACGCTAAATTCTCTGACTCTTCAGCTAAAAAATGGGTTATTTCTCTCAGGGCATCCGAAAGATCTTTATCTTCCAAGGAAGAAATGATTTCTGTTAAATTTTTCCTCCTTTTTCTGCCCGCAAGATTTCTATTAATCTCCTGGAGATTTTTAATATAAAAATGGTAAGCTTTCTCTGTAGGAATTCGTCCAGCAGAGGTATGAGGTTGATATAGATACCCTTTTTCTTCTAACTCTTTCATTTCATTTCTTGCAGTAGCCGGACTAATATTTAAACCATAATGCGAAACCACAGCTTCAGAGCTTACTGCCTGAGCTGTATTTATATACTTCTGAATAATTGCCTTTAAAATTTGTTGTTGTCTCTCAGTCATATTTATATTGCTATTATTAGCACTCTATTGTCTTGACTGCTAATTTTATTATAATCACCCTAAAATACGATGTCAAGAGTAAAGCTCTAAAACCAAAATGTAACGAGGTCTTTCCTCGTTACATTAAGCTTTTTGTTATGATAATTAAATTATGCTATACTAAAAAATATGATAAAAGTTTATAACACGCTAACCCGAAAAAAAGAAATTTTTAAACCCTTTAAGGATAAAAAAATTGGGATGTATGTTTGCGGTCCCACGGTTTATGGTCCTAGTCATATTGGTCATGCCAGGACCTATATTTTATTTGATGTAATTAGAAGATACTTAGAATATCGAGGATATAAGGTCAAGTTCATTATGAACATCACCGATATCCATGATGACATTATAAAAGAAGCAAATAAACAAAAAACTACAATAAAAAGATTAGCAGATAAGTTTACAAAACTATTTTTAAAAGACCTTGATTCTTTAAAAATAAAAAAAGCCTTCAAATATCCTCGGGTTACCGAACACATAGGAGACATAATTAAAATGATAGACATTCTGGTTAAAAAAGGTTACGGCTATGTAACAGAGGATGGCGTTTATTTTGATGTGTCTAAATTTAAAGATTATGGAAAATTGTCTGGAATAAAATTAAAAAAAGAAATAACTGGCACTAGAGTACAAACTGATAAATATGAAAAAGAAGATGTTAGTGATTTTGCTCTTTGGAAATTCAAAAAAGACAATGAGCCATCTTGGAAAAGTCCTTGGGGTGAAGGAAGGCCTGGTTGGCACATTGAGTGTTCAGTAATGTCCCAAAAATATTTAGGAAAACAATTTGATATTCATGGCGGAGCTAAAGACCTAATTTTCCCGCATCATGAAAATGAAATTGCCCAATCAGAGGCAGCTACTGAAAAAAAACCATTTGTTCGTTACTGGCTCCACTCGGGCCTTTTAACAGTTAACGGACAAAAAATGTCAAAATCTTTAAAAAATTATATTGAAATTCCTCAACTCTTAAAAAAATATAAACCTGAGGAAATTCGTTTTTTTATGACCAGTGCTCACTATTCTTCTCCCCTTGATTATAATGAAATGGCAATCGAAAAAACAAAAAATAGCCTGGAACGACTAAATAATTTTATCAAAGAAGTTAAAAACGGCAAAAAAGATGATTTAAAATTAATTAAAAAAACCAAGAAAGAATTTATTTCTGCTATGGATGATAACTTTGACACTGTTAAAGCATGGGGGGTTATCTTTTCTTTTGTTAAACAATGCTACAAAAAAAATATTGGCGGTAAAAAAACTTATCAATTGCTAAAAGAAATTAATGAGATTTTTGAAGTATTTGATCTCGGACCAGAAACAATACCCCAAAAGATTTTGTCTTTAGTTAATCAACGGGAAAAATACCGAAAAGAGAAAAACTGGGCAAAAGCTGATAACCTTCGAGAAAAGATTAAAAAACTTGGTTATTGGGTTGAGGATACAAATAAAGGCCCAAAGATTAAAAAAATCTAATATTCAAAATATTACTTTAATCCTCTCTGCCCGCTCCAATGAAAATTACCCTCGCGGGCTTTTATTAATTATTTTTTCTAACAAACGAAGACTTCTAACAAAAAACATTCCTCGTTACATTTTGGTTATTGTTCCTTGATTGTTGGATAATGTAACGAGGTCTTTCCTCGTTACACATTAGTCATTAGACATTAGGATTTGATTAGGTCAATTAGACATTAGACATTAGACATTGTTTGTATCTTATTTCTTATTTCTTATTTCTTATTTCTTGTTTCTTGTTTCTTGTTTCTTGTATCTTGTATTTTGTATTTTGGTTATTGGTTATTTTATCTTTGAAGTATTTTCACTCTTCGAGTAATCGGAAACTCGTTGCATTGCTTTTGTCTGTAAATTGACTAAAGTTTTTTAAATTTGTTATACTGAATTTGATACTGGCCTGATTCCGTCTTTAACCTATTAAAATTATTAAATCCGTGGCTGAGAAAAAATCAAAAAAAATTATAAACAGAAACAATCAAAAAAAGAAGGCTTCGTTAGAAAAAACCGACCGCCTTCCTCCTCAAAATACTGAAGCCGAACAATCTGTATTGGGCGCCTTAATGCTTGATAAAGATGCAATAATAAAGGTATCAGATTTCTTGTCCCCTGAAGATTTTTATCGAAGTGCTCATGCTGTAATTTATGAAACCATGCTTGAGCTTTTTGAACAAAATGAGCCAATTGACCTTTTGAGTGTTTCTAACAAATTAGAAGAAAAAGGCAGGCTTGAAGAAATAGGTGGAATTAGTTATTTGACCGAGTTAATAAACTCTGTTCCCTCAGCTGCTAATGTTGTTCATTATGCAAAAATTGTCCGAAAGAAAAAGCTTCATCGCGACTTAATAGAAGCTGCTTACGAAATAACCGAACTTGGTTATCAAGAAGTTGAAGAAGTAGAAAACTTAATAGATGAAGCTGAAAAACGAATCTTTGCCGTGTCTCAACGCTCTATTAAGAGATATTTTATCCCTTTAAAACCTGCTCTTGAAGAAGCTTTTGAGAGAATCGATGCCTTACACAAAGGAGATGGTTCTACCTTAAGAGGACTTTCTACAGGTTTTTATGAATTAGATAATGTATTAGGCGGTTTACAAAAATCAGATTTTATTATCCTAGCCTCAAGGCCTAGTATGGGAAAAACTACTTTGTCTTTAGATATTGTCCGTCATGTTGCTGTCAATAACAAAATTCCTGTAGGTGTCTTTAGTTTAGAAATGTCTAGTTCTCAAATAGTGGACAGGTTATTATGTGCTCAAGCGAGAATAAGTCTATGGAAATTAAGAACAGGACGGCTATCAACCCAAGGAGAACATAATGATTTTTCTCGCATCCAAGAAGCAATTGGTGTTCTTTCTGAAAGTCCTATCTTTATTGATGATACGCCTGCCAGTACAGTTATGGAACTAAAAACCAAAGCAAGAAGACTTCAATCAGAACATGGATTAGGTCTTGTAGTAGTTGACTATCTTCAACTTATGGATGAACCCAGAATAAAAACTGATAATTTGGTTCAAAAAATAACAGAAATTTCTAGGGGTTTAAAGGCCCTAGCAAGAGAACTAGACATTCCAGTACTTGCTCTTTCACAGCTCTCAAGAGCAGTAGAACAAAGACCTCTTGGGATTCCTCGCCTGGCTGACTTAAGAGAATCTGGGTCACTCGAACAAGATGCTGATGTCGTCCTATTTATTTATCGGGAAGATCATTATAAAAAAGATAGTGAGAAAAAAAATATTGTTGAAATTCATATAGCTAAACACCGCAATGGTCCTACAGGAATAGTAGAGCTGTATTTTAATGAAAATTTTGTCACCTTTGAAAATTTGTCAAAAGAATACCAAGAAGAGCTTTAATATCAATGCTTCCACGACCTGTTCAAAATTTAATAGACCAACTTTCCAAACTCCCATCTGTAGGCCCCCGTCAAGCAGCTCGTTTTGTTTTTTATCTTCTTAAACAACCAGAAAAAGAAATAAGAAGTCTATATCAAGCTCTTTTAGACCTTAAAAATATTGACCACTGTACTCTCTGTTTTCGAACTATAGAGAAAGCAAAAAATAAAACCTCTTCTTTGTGTACAATCTGTAAAAGTCAAAACAGGGACAGAAGTATTATCTGTATTGTAGAAAAAGATGTAGACTTAGAAGCTATTGAAAATACCAAAAAATATAATGGTCTTTATCATGTTCTAGGAACAAGTGAATTTAACTCTCTGGATAAAAATTTTATAAAACAGCTTCATTTAGATAAATTAATAGGAAGGGTAAGAAAAAACAAAGAGATTAAAGAAATCATTATAGCAACAAGCGCTACTACGGAAGGTGATACTTTGGCTCTCTATATCGACCGGATTTTAAGCAAAAATCTGCCTAATATAAAAATAACCCGACTGGGACGGGGTTTATCTACGGGAAGCGAATTGGAATATATGGATGAAGATACTATAGCTCAAGCATTATTGGGAAGAAAATAAATTTATGCTCTGCAAAAAATTTTTTTAAGGAGGTAAAATTGATTGTTGTCAAAATAAAAGATAAATTATTAAGGTTTAAAAGAACCAATATTGTTAAACAAACTATAACAGTTAAACCCAAAAAGAAATATATCTATTTTAAGTTTAAAAAGAAAAAACTTAGACAAGCAAAAGAATATATAGAAAAATATCTAAAAGAAAGGCAAGGTCAAAAACTCAACAAAGAACGATGGAAGAGAATAGAAAAGACGGCACAGTTATTGTTTGAATGCAAAACACCAGAAGAAATAGCTTCGATTCTTAATATAAACATTTCTACGATTAAAAGTTATTTGTCAAATATAGACTATATAATTCAAAATAAACTCAAAAACAACCTTTTATAAGGTTGTTTTTTTAATCTAAACTCTTAATCTGCTATCTCTCTGTTTTTAGTCTTTTAATAAGTATTAAGATTTAACAATCTCTTTTATCTCGATTTTAGTATAAGGCTGACGATGACCAGCTTTCTTTTTATATCTCTTCTTTGGTTTGTATTTAAAAATAATCACCTTTTCTCCTCTACCCTGCTCCAAAATTTTACCAACTACTTTAGCCTTTTCAACTTTGGGTTTTCCAATTTCTACTTTTTTATTTTTTTCCAATAATAAAATATCAGTGAATTCTATCTCATCACCTTCCTTGCCCTCAATTTTTTCAATTTCTATTCTATCTCCTTTTTTAACTAAATATTGTTTTCCGCCTGTTTTTATTACAGCTAGCATAAAATTTATGAAGTTAATTTATTTTAATCTTCGGTATTTTTTGGCTTTTCTATTTCTAAGGGCTTTACCTTATCTTTTCCCCCGGTTAATTTTGCCATATCTTTATCTATTTTGGTAAATTCTTTATATGCCCGATTATAAGTACTAACAACTGTCTTTAAGTGAACTCCTAATTTGTTTAAAAACTCATTATAATTTAATAGGTGCTTTCTCAAAACTTCTACTCGCTTTTGAATTTCTTTAGCTGACTCCTCAATCTGTAAAGCCCGCAATCCTTGTAAAACTGTTTGAAGATAAGCATAAAAAGACGTTGGCGAAACAATAATTACATGTTTTTCCTTAAAAGCATATTCTATCAAATCATAAGTACTTATTTTAACAGCTCCAACCTGATTAATCAAGAGGTCATAGTAAATTCCTTCTGAAGGAATAAACATAAAAGCAAAATCCATTGTTCCTTCATTTGGCCTGATGTACTTTGCGGTTTCCTCAATTCTATTTTTCAAATCTTGCTTCAAAATCTTTTCCAATTCTTGTTTTCTTTTTGGGTCTTTTTCCTCTAAAATCTTATTATAGTTTTCTAAAGAAAATTTGGAATCAATGGGAATGATTTTGTCTTTTATAAAAATTACGGCATCAACTACTTCCCCATCTTTAAACTTATATTGAAGCTTATACTGATCAGGATGAAAAACATTTTTAAGAAGGGTTTCTAAGAAATATTCCCCCAAGATCCCCCGCTGTTTTGGATTAGCTAAAACATCAGTTAATTTATTCAACTGCTCTCTAACATCTTTTACATACTGATGATCAGCATGAAGTTTTTCTAACTGTGAAGTGACGTCTTTAATATAAGCAGTGACATCGCGAACTATTTTCCCACTTTCTCTTAATTGGTTTTGCAGTGATTCCATGCTTCTTTCTCGAGTCTCAATCATTTCTTTTTTAATCTCTCTCAGTTCATCAACTAAATTCTTGCTTCCTGTTTGTTTTAAAATTAAATAAGCAATAATTGCCAATAAAAGAAAAATAATTATGTAAAGCAAGTAATTCATCAATCTTATCTTACTATTTTTTAAAAAACTTAGCAAGTTATTCTGCTCAGAATAAAAAAACCGATGCAAAATCAGTTTTTTGGTTTCTTGCTTTTATTATTTATTTAAGATCTTACCATAAATTCAATTATTAAAAACAATACATATAAGCCAATTAAAATCATTCCTTCTCTCAAAGAAATTTTGTCTTTGGTGGCTATAAAAAAGTTAACGATTAAAATGGTAAGAATCATAAAAAGGCCGCTGGTTAAAATTAAGTTAAAATCTTCTATTTTAATTGGAAAAACTAAGGCAGTAATTCCTAATATAAGTGTCGAATTTATAACTGTGCTACCTATTAAATTACCTAAATTCATCCCCTCATGTTTAGTAATTACTGATTTGATGCCAAATACTAATTCTGGAAGCGAAGTACCAACTGCTACTAAAATAAGGCCAATTAGAGCTAAGGTTAGGTTAAGTCCTTGAGCTATTAATTCAGCAGTTTTTACCACTGCCCAAGAACTACCTAAAAGAATAACTATGGCCAAAATAAATACTATTAAATCTTTTATAAATCGCCAAAATTCTTCAACAGTTCTAGCCACGTGATTCATTCTTTTTTTAAAAGCCTCTTTATCTTTAAGAATCCGCCTAAAATACCAAATAAATGCTATTAAAAGAATAACCCCATCAGCCCGAGAAAGATCTTTATCAATTAAAAGGAGCACGGGAAGAATTGAGATAAAAAATACCAACCAAGTATCTCGTTTAGCTATTTTGCTTTCAATCCTAATGCCTTTAGCAATTATTACTACCGCTCCTAAAACAAAACTTAAATTAACTATATTTGAGCCTATTACATTCCCCAGAGAAAGAATTGAAGCTTTAGAAAGAGCGGAGTTTATTCCTACAAAAAACTCAGGCAAACTAGTTGCTAAAGCCATTAGAATAAAAGCTAAAACATATTCGGAAATTCTAAGATACCGAGCTACAGCTACTAAGTTTTTAACTGCGATTGCCCCACTTTTGACAAGAATATATACAGAAACTAAAAAAAGAATGATATACAAAAACATAGTCATATTTTTTTATTTTTAATAAATATCCATTTAGTAAATTCAATTAAACCCAAATTAATTATTCCTATGGTAAAAACAAAAAGCCAATCATAAAAATTTAAAGGAATGGTTTTAAGCAGTTTTTGAAATACAGGAACATAAACCCCTGCTATCAGCATAATAACAGCAAAAAACCAGCTAGCAATCAAGAACAAATTGCTAAATATATTTATTTGCCAAAGATTTTTTCTTAAGTTTTTACATGAAAAAATATAAAAAATTGAATCTATAGTTAAGGCAGCAAAAATGATTGTTCGAATTTCTGGCAGAGGTAGATTTATTTTTAAAAGCCAGAGAAATAATCCAAGAAGTATAAAATTACTGACAAGGCCAATAATAAAAACGATTGCTTTCATTTCTTTTGTTAAAAGAGGAGCCTCAATGTTTTCTGGTTTTCTATCCATCACATCCTTCTCTTTTGGTTCAAAGGCTAAAGACACTGCAGGTAAACTATCTTCAATAAGATTAACCCATAGAATTTGAGCTGGTAAAATTGGGAGTGGGAGTTTACTAACAATACTAGCCCCAACTAAAATTATTTCAGTAAAGGCATCGGCAAACAGAAAAGTGACTACTTTTCTAACATTATCTATAATTGCTCTCCCCTCTTCAACTGCTGCCACGATGATTGAAAAATTATCAGTTAAAAGAATTAAATCTGACGCCTCTTTAGCTACATCTGTACCCGACCCAAGGGCTATTCCAATATCTGCTTGTTTTAAGGCAGGGGCATCATTAACCCCGTCACCAGTCATAGCCACCACTTTTCCTTTTTCCTGCCAAGCTTGAACAATCCTTAATTTTTGCTTTGGTTCCACTCGAGCATAAATCTCAAAATCTTTTAATCTCTTTTTTAGCTCTTTATCTGTCATTTCTTCTAATTCCCTTCCTTCTATGATATTTTTTTCTTTAGCAGGAAGTCCCAATTCTTCAGCAATAGCTTTAGCGGTTAAACGGTGGTCTCCAGTAATAATGATTGGCTTCATACCTGCTCTTTTACATATTTTTATTGCTTCTTTTACATCTTTTCTTAAGGGGTCCCTTAGAGCAATGAATCCTACAAAAACCATATTTTTAAAACTTTCTTCATAAATTTCTTCTTTTTTCAAATTGCTAATGGGTTTTTGAGAATCAGTTGCTTGTTCTATTTTTAAAGTAAGCGAATCTTTTTTAATCCTTTTATAGCCTGCTGCTAAAACCCGCAATCCTTTACTATCGAGTTTTTCATATTTCTTTGTTAATTCTTTTAATCTTTTTAAAGATATTAATTCCTGTTTTCCATTAGCTTCTAAATATCTTGAATTCCCTAAAATTATTTCAGGTGCTCCTAATACATAAATTATATCTTCTTTATCATTAAACCGATGGGTGCATGCTGAGTATTTATATACTGAGTCAAATGGCAATTCATCAACTTTTGGCTGGTCTTTTTCAAGCTTTTCTCTTGTTAATCCTGCCTGAACACCGGCTAAAAGCAGAGCTTTTTCAGTAGGCCTTCCTCTAATAATCCATTTTTCCATTGCCTCCTCTGGGTTTTCTATAAATGCTTCGTTGCATAAAGTAGCTATTTTCAAGGCTAGAATATGAGTACTCATACTGTCTTTATCTATTTTTTTGAAATGTTCTCCATCGCTTAGAAGCTCTTTAGCGCCTGTATATACTCCTGCTACCTTCATCTTTGCCTCTGTTAAAGTCCCCGTCTTGTCAGTACATATTATCTGGGTGGAGCCTAGGGTTTCTGTAGCTATTAGTTTTCTCACTAAACCTTTTTTTCTAGAAATTCGTTCCATTCCTAAGGCTAGAATAACTGTCATTGCTACTGGTAATCCTTCTGGAATAGCTGCTACTGCTACAGCTATAGCAGTGACAAACATCTCTAAAATATCTTTTTTAGTTAAAACCCCTCCAATAAAAATTCCGATACAGATAAATCCTACAATTATGGCGATGATTTTACTAAGACGAGATAGTTTTTTTTGGTAGGGTGTTTTTTCTTCCCGCGTTTCTCTAATTGACATAGCTATCTCCCCCATCTCTGTTTTTGAACCCGTTGAAACAACAACTGCTTTTCCTCTTCCGTCTTCTACTATTGTTCCCATATAGACCATATTATCTCGGTCAGCTAAAGGAGTCTTTTCTGGTAAAATTTTTAATGATTTTTCAGATGGCAACCATTCGCCGGTTAAAGGAGCTTCATTAATTTTTAAACCAGAAACTTCTATTAGTCTAGCATCTGCTGGTATTTTGTCTCCGGGTCGTAAAACAATAATATCACCAGGAACTACATAAAGTTGATTTATTTCTTTTTCGTGTCCTTCTCGAATAACAACTGTTTTTTCTTTAACCAGCTTTTTTAATTTCTCAAAAATTTTAGAAGCTTTATTTTCCTGAAAAAAGCCAATTCCAGCATTTAAAAAAACAGCAGCAAAAATTACTACTGAATCAGTCCAATCTTGCAAGATTAAAGTAACAAGTCCAGCAATAACTAAAATATAGATTAAGGGACTTTTAAATTGTTCTAGAAATATTTTAAAACCAGCCAACTTCTTTTCTTCTGGTAATCTGTTCAAGCCAAATCTTTTAAGACGTTTCTTTGCCTCGCTTTCTGATAAACCATTTTTGTTAGCCCCTACTTTCCTAAATACTGTTTCTAAAGACAGACTATGCCAATTGTTAATTTTTTCCTTCATATACCCTTATTTTAACAAAAAATTACCCCTGTACCAAATAAATACAGGGGATCAGTTATCCTCGTATATTGAACTATATTTCTAAACTTAGCCCTACGAGTGGTCATCACAGTGACCACCCAGGGGTATCATCATTAATGTAACGAGGAAAGACCTCGTTACAATTTTGTGACGAGGCCACCCTACGGGTGGTACATCGTGGTGACCACCCTGCGGGTGGTCACCCGAAGGGTAAAACCCCGGTTTCCTGGTTGACCTGTCCGCCGTAATAATGCCGTTATCGGGATTCGAACCCGAGTTTCCTGGCTTGCCCGCCTAAATTTATGGCCCTACGGGGAATCGAACCCCGGTTTCCTGGTTGAGAACCAGACGTCCTAGACCTCTAGACGATAGGGCCAAGTTCCTTATTAGTGGCATTGCTTATTATTATATCTAACAACTCAGAAAATTCAATGCCTGCCTCTTTAGTAGCCTTAAGAAGCAATGATTCGTGGTCTCATCATATTAAGAGTTTCAAAATTAAAAAATTATTTCAAAATTCAAAATTAGACATTAGTCATTAGACATTAGGATTTGATTAGGTTAATTAGAATAATTAGACATTTTGTAACGAGGTCTTTCCTCGTCACAAAGGTTTGCTGTTTTAAACTAACAGGGTTTTGGCCCTTTCTGGTTCACTCATTATTTCTTCTACCACCTTTTCCATCTTCATAGCCCTAGAGCCTTTAACCAGAATTATATCATTTTCTTTTAATAAATCTTGAAGAAATTTTCCTGCTTCTTCAGATGTACAAAAACTAAAAAGCCTATCCTTGGCCAAGCCTTTTTTTATGGCTCCTTCTGCTATAAATTTAGCTCTCTCGCCTACAGTTAAAAGATAATCCACTGCTTCAGCTGCCTCTCGGCCAATTTCTTCATGGACCTCAGGAGCATATCTTCCTAATTCTAACATATCTCCTAATACCGCAATGGTTCTTGAGCCCTGTTTTTGTTCAGATACCTCTCTTAATGTTTTGATTGCCGCTGAAGTAGATAAAGGTGCTGCATTATAAGTATCATCAATGATTAAAGTGTTTTTTATTCCCTTAATAAGCTTCATTCTTCCCGGTAAAGTCTGGTAATCTCGGTTGAGAGCCTCTGACATTTCAATTAAATTTAAACCAAAAACCAAACCAACACTAATCCCGGCTAAGGCAGGATAAATTTGATGTTTCCCAAGAACATTATTTAGCTTAACCGGAACAAGACTACCCTTAAAAAAAGCCTTAAACCCAGTAAATCCATACACATGAGAATCTTCAGAATTTGCTAATCTTGTCTCATAATTTATAGCTCGTACATCAGCTCCTTCGCTAAATCCATAAGTTATTATTTTACACTTCTTATCTTTACCCATTTGATAAACCATAGGGTCATCATAATTTAACACCGCTATTCCTTTTTTATCCAAAACATCTATTAATTTTTTCTTTTCCAGGGCTAATTGTTGAGGACTTTCAAAAAACTCTACATGAACAGGCACTTCTCCAATTGCTGTAATTACACTAATATTTGGCTTTATGAAGCCAGTAAGATATTCAATATCTCCTGGCTTATCTGCTCCCATTTCTACAACTAAAATTTTAGGATACTTCTGCTTAAATACGAGCATCCAAAACACTTTTAAAAATCTTAAGCACCAAATAAATAGATTTTTTCCTCCGCTTTCTAGACCAAAAATAGTTAAAGGAACACCGATTTCGTTATTATAATTGCGTTGATTTCTCCGAACTTCTCTCTCGCCAAAATGATTCTTAAGAATAGTATAAATTGCCTCTTTGGTTGAGGTTTTACCAACGCTACCAGTAACTGCTACAATAACTGGTTTATATTTCCAGAGAACCAATCTGGCAAGTATTTTTAAAATAAATTGAAGAATCTTTCGCATTGTATTATCCGAATGCTACGAATTTTATATCCAAATCTACGAATTGACTACTAATCTACGAATTTGTGAATTCGAATTCATTCGTAGATTAGGATACTTATTCGTAGATAGAATATTATCGTGTTGGTGGGATTTCATAATAGTTTAAAATATACTCAGCTATTTCTCTAAAAACTGGAGCTACTGAATCAGCAGCAAAACGAATCCCTTTAGGGTTATCAATTTTCACCAAGAGAACAAAACGAGGATCAAAAGCAGGAAAAAACCCTCCAAAGGAATGAATCGTTTTATCCGAATAACCCCGGCGGTCTTCTCTTGGCACCTGGGCGGTTCCGGTCTTGCCGGCTATAAAATATCCTTCTACTCCTGCTTTCTTGCCATATCCGTTCTCTACTACACTAACCATCATCTTTGTAACTTCAAAGGCTGTTTTTGAAGAAATGGGTTGGCTTAACAGTTTTGGTTCTATCTTTTTTTCTTTGCCATTACTGAAGATTATTTTTTCTACAACATGGGGCTGCATTATTTTCCCTTTGTTAGCAAAAGCAGAAAGCCCTGCAATAAGCTCTATAGGAGTAATCGCAATTCCTTGACCAAAAGAAGCTGTGGCATATTCTATATCTCGTTTTGTGTTTAAATTAGCAAGGTTTCCCGTTGCCTCTCCTTGGAGATCAATTCCCGTTTTTTTATTAAAGCCAAACTTTTCTAAATATTCTTTAAAAGTTTTCTTATCTATAAGTTGCTGAACAAAAATTGCTCCTGTATTTAAAGATTTTTCTAAAACCTGAGTCATTGTTTGAACACCTTCTGGTTTATCGTGGGAATTGCGGATTTTATGCCCGTCGATTACTATATAACCTTTATCTTCATAGGTTGTCTCCGGTGTTATTAAATGTTTGTCCAGAGCTATAGCCATGGTAAAGGGCTTAAAAATTGAACCGGGTTCAAATAAATTATGGATAGCTGGATTTAGAAAAATGCTTATATCCTCTACCTTTGAATAATTGTTCGGATCAAATGTAGGCCAATTAGCCAAAGCTTTGATTTCACCAGTTCTAGGATCTTCAACAATGATTGTTCCCCCTTCTGCCTCTAAACGCTCAATGGTCTCCTTAAGTTTTTCCTCAATAAAAAATTGGATATTAGAATCAATTGTTAAAATAAGGTCTGCCCCATCTTGGGCTGGCTGGAGTTGACTCTTGGCAATGTTAATAATTCGACCCATTACATCTTTTTCTCCTTCTAAATAACCATGTTTTCCGCTTAATATTTTATCATAATAACCCTCTACTCCATATTGACCCTTTAAATCATTTTCTAAAAATCCCACAAAGCCGAGCACATGACTTATAAAAGTTTTTGCTGGATAAAAACGCCAATTCTCTGAAGCAAGCTTTATCCCAGGCAAGTTTAGCTCTGCTATTTTCTGAGCTGTTTCCTGGGGAACTTTATGCATTATTGGTTCATAAGGGTCGTTTTTTTTCTCTAATTTTGCTCTTAGGTCATCTCTTTCTAGGTCTAGAAGTTCTATTAAAATTTCAGTTGTTTTTTTTGGGTCCTTAATATTTTTTGGTTCAGCATAAATCATTTTCCACTCTTTATTTATGGCTACAGGAAAAAGATTAACTAAAGAATCACCTTCTTTGTAAAACCTGTCTTTAATAAAAATCTCTCCTCTTTTAGGAGAAAGTACTTGATAAGTTTGATGTTGTCCTGCTGCTGCTTCTTTATAAAAATCGTATTTTAAAACCTGAAGATTAAATAATTTAAAAATTAAAATAAAGCCCATTAAACAAATCATTAAAACTGTAAAACGATAACGAACATCATCAATCATAAATGGTGATTATAAATTATTTAACAGCCATTTCTGTTGCTGGAGAGAGGTGCTCAATTTTTTGGGCCTGAACCATATTTAACTCCTCTATTTTATGTTTAAGAAAGCTTAATGACCTAACTTCAGAAAGTTTTAATTGAAGACTTCTTTGTTCATCCTGTAAAAGAGAAAGTTTTTTCTGATATTCTTGAAGTTTGTAGCTGTCTGAAGAAATACTATTTGTCTGAAATATATAAAAAACAAACAAAAAAATTATGGCAAAAATTAAGCCGTAGGCAATCTTTTTTCTATAAACCAATCCTGCCGAATATCTTCGACTAACCCTTCTTGTTTTTAAGCAATAAATACTTTTTTGAGCTGGAGATAGAACGTAAGACATATCTCTTTTTAAATTTTCTCAGGTCTTTGGGTGGGGGACGCTCCCCACCTAAGGACCCAAGAATAATCTTGGGTTAAAACCCCGATTTTAATTAATTTTATAACTTGACAGCTACTCTTAGTTTTGCACTTCTACTTTTAGGATTATTTATAATTTCTTTTGCTGAAGGGGTTATTGGCTTTTTAGTTAAAATTTTTAAAAACCCTTCTTTCTGCTTTTCTTTTAAAAATCTTTTGACTATTCTATCCTCTAAAGAATGAAACGAAATTACTACCAACCTTCCTCCTGAATCAAGAATGTCAACTGCCTGTATCAATCCCTGTTTTAAGTTCTCTAGTTCATCATTCACAACAATTCTTAGGGCTTGAAAAATTCTAGCTAAAACCCTGTCGCTCCTTCCTCTTTTTGTTTCACTGAAAGGAATGGCTTGTAAAATAACTTTCTTTAATTGAAAAGTGCTTTGGATTATTTCCTCTTTCCTCTTCTCTATAATTTTCTTGGCAATCCGCCGACTAAATTTTTCTTCTCCGTATTCCTTAAAAATTTTATATAAATCTTCAAAAGACCATTTATTTATTATTTCCTTGGCTGTTAAATTTAAACTACTATCAATTCTCATATCCAAAGGTTCATCTTTTTTATAGGAAAAACCTTTTCCACTCTCCTCTAGTTGTCCAGAAGACAATCCTAAATCAAATAATACTCCATTAATAGGCTTAAGACCTGTCTTTTTGACAATAGTTTTAAGGTCTTTAAAATTTCCTTTAAAGAGCAATAAATTTTTTGTTGGTTTTAATTTCTTTAATGCTTCAGGGTCAAGGTCTATGCCCAAAACCTTTCCTTCTGGCTTAATTTTCTCTAAAAGTGCTTGGGCATGACCGCCTTCTCCAAGAGTACAATCAACAAAGTTTTTTCCTCTTTTTGGTTGTAAGTAGTAAATAACCTCATTTAAAAGAACAGGAATATGCATAAATTTTGTCAATTAAATACCCAACTCTCCTAATCTTTCTGCCATATTGTCTACTTCTTTTTCTGTTGTTTTGCTAAATAATTTCCACTTAGTTTCATCCCAAATTTCCAAACGATTATAGACACCAACAATAACCACGTTTTTCTTTAGACCAGCATAAGTCTTTAAATAATCAGGAATAAGTATTCTACCAAGCTTGTCTATTTCTACCTCGCTTGCTCCAGCTAACATAAGCCTAACAAAACCTCGACTATCTTTTTGGCCAAGGGGTAATTGACTTAACTTCTCTACTAATTTATTCCATTGATTAAGAGGAAAAACAAACAAACAGTTATCTAAACCTCTTGTTATTACCATTTTTGCACCTATTTCCCTTCTCAATTTTGATGGTATAGCTAGTCTTTTTTTATTATCTATTGTATGTTTATATTCTCCTATGAGCATTTTTATTTTTAGAATATCTAGTTATCCACAGAATCTTTAAGTTATTAACACATTTATCCACAATTTACCACTACACTGTAATTTTATTCCACTAAAAGCCTTTTTGTCAATATTGATTTTTGTATAAAAAAATTTGGCTTTGTAAAGCCAATTTTTTTGGATTTTTACTAAGTTTTCCACAAATGACTATTCTATATTTCCTCTGGTTTTATTTCTATTACATCTCCTCTTTTTAGCTTTCCTTGAAGAATTTTCTTAGCAATTTGGCTTTCTATTTTATCCTGAATTACTCTATTCATTGGTCGTGCTCCGAATTCAGGACTATAACCTAAGTCTACTACTCTCTGAGCCAGTTCTCTTGTGATAATAAGTTGAACTCCTTGGGTTTTATTTAGCCTCCTGTTTAATCTTTCCAGCATTAAAATAGCTACTTTGATCAAATGTTCCTTGGTAAGAGGTTTAAAGGTTAAAACAGCATCAAATCGATTTATAAACTCTGGTCTAAAAATTTCTTCCCTTAAAAGATA
>Ga0180301_10001235_pt1 | contig 20064 bp, 22 predicted proteins | sample GuaBasSediGuay16_FD_121797 | JGI IMG/M metagenome (GOLD analysis project Ga0180301, IMG submission 121797) | Subseafloor sediment microbial communities from Guaymas Basin, Gulf of California, Mexico - Guay16, Core 4569-2, 12-15 cm | ecosystem: Environmental > Aquatic > Marine > Hydrothermal...
GACAGAAGTATTTGTAAAACAAATTTATTTCTTTCTTCTGCCCACGTTGTTTAGCGGTAAGATAAACGCGGCTCTTTTAGATTAGTTTTGTTTTAAGATAGACGTTGTCGCCGGGATGTTGGAATTGGCAGACAAAGCGGACTTAAAATCCGCTGTCCCGAGAGGGACGTGAGGGTTCGAGTCCCTCTCCCGGCAAAGCTTTTGGGCGCATAGCTCAGCTGGCGAGAGCGCTACCTTGACATGGTAGAGGTCAGAGGTTCAAGTCCTCTTGCGCCCATGTGATTTTAAGGCAGAAATGGGGAAGAACGATTTATCAATCCTAAGACATAGTTGTGCCCATGTCATGGCTTCGGCGGTAAAACGACTCTGGCCACAGGCCAAGCTAGCTATTGGGCCTGCTATTGAGAATGGCTTTTACTACGATTTTGATTTTGAAGGCGAAGTCATTAGCGAAGCAGACTTGGAGAAAATTGAGAGGGAGATGCACAGAATCATTAAAGAGGATTATCCTTTTGTACAGGAATTTTGGCCGCGTCAAAAAGCGATAGAGTTTTTTCAGAAGAGACAGGAAAGGTACAAATTAGAACTTATAAATTCTATTGCTGAGGAGGAACTGTCGATTTTTAAGCATGCCGAATTTATAGATCTCTGCCGCGGGCCGCATCTTGCTTCTACAGGCCAGATTAAATTTTTTAAACTTTTATCTCTTGCCGGCGCCTATTGGCGGGGAGATGAACATCAACCTATGCTTAGGCGTATTTACGGTACCGCTTTCTACAGCAAAGAAGAGTTAGAGCATTATCTGCATTTTCTTCAGGAAGCTAAAGAGCGTGACCACCGTTATTTAGGTCCTCGTCTGGGGTTATTTAATATTTACCCTGAGCAGGCCGGGGCAGGCTTAATTTTTTATTTACCCCAGGGGGCAGTATTGAGAAGGACGATTGAAGACTGGCTGATAAAGGAGCATCAGCGCCGGGGTTATTATTTAGTTTCTACTCCCCACATTTTTTCGGAGAAGATTTTTAAGACCAGTGGCCACCTTGATTATTATGCGGATTACATGTACAAAGTAAGCTCTCCCGCCGGCGAGCCACTTATACTAAAACCTATGAACTGCCCGGGACATATGCTTATTTTTAAGTCTCGCTTGCGTAGTTGGCGAGACTTGCCCTTGCGCTTGTTTGAACTGGGGACGGTTTATCGCTATGAACGCAGTGGTGTGCTACACGGATTGTTACGAGTAAGAGGATTTACGCAGGACGATGCACATATTTTTTGTCAGGAAGAGCAACTGGAGGGAGAAGTAGGAGGGGTGTTGGAATTTGTAGAGAGTGCTATGAGCAAATTTGGCTTCTCTGAATTTGAAGCCGAGCTCTCCACCCGCCCTTCTAGTTTTATCGGCGAGGAGAAACTGTGGGATAAAGCGGAGGCTATTTTAGAAGAAGCTTTAAAGAAAAAAATAACTAACTATCAAATTAATAAAGGAGAGGGAGCATTCTATGGTCCTAAAATAGATATCAAACTTAAAGACGTTTTAGGTAAACGCTGGCAATGTGCTACAGTTCAGTTAGACTTTGCCTTACCCCAGAGGTTTAACCTCTATTATATAGATAGAGAAGGGCAAAAACGCAGGCCGGTTATGCTGCACCGTGTAATCTTGGGGAGCTTGGAGCGATTTATAGCTACTTTAATTGAGCATTATAAAGGGGCTTTGCCTTTTTGGTTGGCGCCCGTACAGATAAAAATTATCCCCTTAAAAGAGGAGCAAGCAGAATATGCCTCTCGCATTTACCAACGTCTACTTGACAAAAGCCTCCGCGTGGTCTTAGATAGTGTAGGAGAGAGTTTATCTAAAAGGATAAGAACAGCGGAGCTGGAAAAAGTACCTTTTATTCTTATTATGGGAAGAAAAGAGCAAGAAAATCAAGGGGTCAATGTACGGACGCGGGGACGTGAAGTTCTGGGGTTTATGAAGGAGGAAGACTTTTTGTCTCTGCCGGATATTAAAGATTTTTTGGAAGGAGGTAGTTAGTTGAAAGAAGTTCGCGTAAATCAACAAATAAGGGCTTCCGTAGTGAGGTTAATCAGCAGTGAGGGGGAACAGTTGGGAATTGTTTCTCGCCAGCAAGCTTTGCAAAAAGCAGAAGAAGCAGGATTAGATTTAGTAGAAGTGGCACATCAAACTAATCCGCCTGTATGCCGCATTATGGACTTTTCCAAGTATAAGTATGAACAAGAGAAACGCGAACGAGAAATGCGCAAACATAGAAAGTCTTCCCATATAAAAGAAATACGCTTGCGTCCTTCGATAGACGAACATGACTATCAGATTAAAATGAGGCACCTGCGCGAGTTTTTAGAGAAGGGCGAGAAGGTAAGGGTAAGGCTTCTCTTCCGGGGCCGCGAAATGGTACATCAGGAAGTAGGACGGGCTTTAATAGAGCGGCTGATGAAAGAGACAGAGCAATTTGCTAAGGTGGATAAGCTTCCTCAACAAGTAGGTAGAATGATTACCTTGGTTTTAGCCAGTAAATGAAAGGAGCAAAATGCGCCAGAAACTAAAAACTAAAAAAGCAATTAAGAAGCGGGTTAAAGTAACTGCGCATGGCAAGATCTTGCGCCGTAAAGGAGGCAAATCACATTTGCTTTCCGGGAAGTCAACCCGGCGCAAGAGGGAGTTGCGCCGTAAGACACTGGTAGCAAAGGCGAATCAGAAGAGCATAAAGAAAATGCTTCCTTATGGCTGAGAGAAGGTTGGTATTTATTTTTATTAAAGGAGGACAGGAATGAGTAAAACTAATTATGCTCCTACGCGGAAAAGTAAAGTAAAAAAAGTTCTGGCTGCCGCTAAAGGTTTCTGGGGAGAGCGTTCGCGCAGATACCGGCGGGCCAAAGAGACTCTTAAACGCGCTATGGCCTATTCCTACCGGGACCGCAAAAAGAGAAAAGGGAATTTTCGGCGTCTTTGGATTTTGAGAATAAATGCTGCCGCCCGCGCGCGTGGTCTGACATATCGCCGCTTTATAAATGGGCTTAAGAAGGCAAGGATAGGTCTTTCTCGTAATATTTTGGCGGAATTAGCCGCCACAGAAGCACAAGCTTTTGATAAACTGGTAGAGGTAGCTAAAGACGAGGTAAAATGAATATTTTGATAATTGGCTGCGGCCGTATTGGCCAAGCTTTAGCTAAAGATTTAGCCCTGGGTTCAGATAATGTAGTGGTAGTTGATAATAATCAGCAAATTCTAAGTCATTTAGGAGAGCGCTTTAACGGACAAATAGTTTTGGGAGATGCCCTTAGTCTAGAAGTGTTAGAGAGAGCCGGCATATCCAATGCCGACATAGTATTTGTCATTACCGGTAATGATAATCTTAATTTGGTGATTGCTCAAATTGCTCTTAAAATATACGGCCGGAAAAAAATTATTGTCCAGGTGTACGATTTAGAAAAGAGCCACTTTTATCAAAATAAAGGATTCATTATCGTTAATCGTACATCCCTATTTTTGGAGAACTTTAAAAAACACTTACACTAATGTATATAATAATTGTAAGCGGAGGGACCCTGGGGCTTTCGCTGGCACAGCGTCTTTTACGCGACCAGCATGAGGTGAGTTTAATAGATATAAGTCCTAAAGTGTGTCAGACTATTGCCGAGACAACTTCTATCCCCATAATTCAGGGCGATGCTACCAGTTCTTCTATTTTGCAGGAGGCAGTGGTGGAAAAAGCCGACGCCATTGTAGCTTTAACTTCTAAAGATTATGATAATATAATTATTTCTCAGATCGCCAAGGAGAAGTTTGGCGTTAAAAGAGCCATTGCAAAAGTCAATAATCCCCGCAACTTAAAAATATTTTCGGCGTTGGGGGTAGATGTGCCCATAGATTCTACATCTATATTAGCCCGCATCGTAGAAGAGGAGGCTTCTTTCACTGACTTTGTAAATCTTATGAGTATAAAGAGAGGAAGGTTGTCTATTGTGCGAGTAGACCTTTCTAAAGATTCTCCCGTAGTAGGGCGCAAAATTAAGGACATACGTTTTCCTCTCGATGCCGTTTTAGTCTCTATTCTGCGCCAGGAGGATGTTATTATTCCCCGGGGAGAAATTAAACTAGAGGCGGGGGATGTAGTGATAGCGGTAGCTAATATTGAGAAAGAGAAGGATTTGATAAATCTCTTATTGGGTAAAAAGATATGAGAATTTTCTGGGGCATCTTAGCAGAGATCAGCTTCTGCCTTTTTTTTATTGGCTTAGGCTTCTTGTTAAGTTTAGGGGTATTCATTCTGAAATAAAATGATTTTTGCTCCCACCCAAAAAGATTTTTCTTCCCTCCTTAATGTCTTGGGCCGGCTCAGCCTTATTTTGAGCGCCTTCTTTTTAGGCATGGCTATTGTGGCCGCGATTTTGGGAGAGCAAAATCCTTTTTATGATTTTCTTATTACGGCTCTTTTAGGAGCAAGCTGCGGTCTTGTGTTTATGGGAGTTTTTCGCCAGGAAAAAGAATTCAGCTATGCCTCGGCCTTCTTAGCCGTAGCCCTGTCCTGGCTTATTGCCTCTTTATTAGGGGCGCTACCTTTGTATCTTTCCGGTCATTTTGCTTCCTTTTTAGATGCTTTTTTTGAAGCCATGAGCGGCTTTGCTACTACTGGCTTGAGTTTGGTACAGGATCTGGACCATTTGGCGGTATCTTTGAATATTTGGCGGCATCTAATGATGTTTTTGGGCGGGCAGGGTATTATTATTGTTGCCGTAGCTTTTCTTTTTAAAAGCACCACGGCCTTAGGTTTTTATTTAGGAGAGGCGCGAGATGAGAAAATTCTTCCCAATATAATCAATACTTCCCGCTTTATCTGGACGGTAAGCATAGTCTATTTTATTTTAGGCAGTAGCGTTTTGTTTTTCTTGGGCCGCTTTGCCGTAGGGCTTAATATTAAAGCCGCCCTGATTCACAGCGTGTGCATTTTTATGGCTGCGTTTGACACAGGAGGGTTTACGCCCCAGGCGATGAATATTCTTTATTATCACAGTTGGGCGTGGGAAGCAGCAACTTTAGTTTTAATGCTTTTGGGGGCATTTAATTTTAATCTCCATTATTTTGTGTGGATGAAAAAAAAGACAGAGATAGGGAAAAATATAGAGACACGCTCTTTCCTGGTAAGTTTTACTTTCTTAACTTTACTTTTGAATTTTGCTTTGTTTAATAAGAGTTATTTTTCTTTTTGGCCTTTGTACCGCAATAGCCTTTATCAACTTGTCTCGGCACATACAGGTTGTGGCTTCTCTAACTTGCCGCTTTACAGTTTAAGGCAGTGGCCGCAGGCAGCTCTTTTGGCCATTATTTTAGCTATGGGGCTGGGTGGCGGAGTTTGTTCTACTACGGGTGGAATAAAGCTTATGCGGCTGGGTTTGATTTTTAAAAGTCTCCAGTTTGAGATAAAGCGATGGTTCTACCCCCCTTCTTTAAAAATCTCCCAAAAGTATCACCATCTGCAAGATTTTATCTTAGATGAGAAAAGGATGGTTTGGGTCTTCAGTATATTTTTTCTTTATCTTATCAGTTATTTTGTAGGAAGTTTAGTAGGAGTTTTATTAGGTTATCCCTTTTTGCCAGCCCTGTTTGAATCGGTATCGGCGGCGGCTAATGTGGGACTTTCAGTGGGAATTACGACGCCTTCTATGCCTTCGCTGCTCAAGATAGTCTATATTTTTCAAATGTGGAGTGGAAGGCTGGAGTTTATAGCCATTGGTGTGAGTTTATTAACCCTAAGCTCGCTTTTAAGACATAGGCGCAGTGAAAAGATTTATTGAGGTAAACCTATCTCTCATTTTACTCCTGCTGTTTGTGGTAGGAACAGCGGAGGCTAAAAAGTTGGACATTCGCCGCTTGCTTCAGAAATCCGCTTTTTATGATAATAAAGTGGTAGAGATAGAAGCAGAAGCGGTAGGATTGTTGCGGAGAAAGGACGGGGTGTGGCTGAATGTCTCCGATGGATTTAGTATTGGGGTGTGGATAAGGGGTGATAAAAAAATAGTCTTGCCTACCAGGTTTGCCGGTTACTATCAGGAAGGCGACTGGCTTTATATAAAGGGTATTTTTCATGCTGCCTGTCGCCAGCACAGAGGTGAGACAGATATTCATGCCGAACAAATTAAGCTCATACGACGGGGCAGGAAAAAAACAGAGAATGTCTCTTCTGACAAAAAGAGCTTTGCTGCTATTATGTTAGCTATTTTCTTAGTGTGTGCTATGTTTTTTTCTTATCGACAGAAGCTATGGAAGAAGAAATCTTAAAAATTAAAAAAGAAGCGGTCCAACAAATTGCCGCTGCTACAGCGGCTGAGCTGGAATCATTGCATATAAAGTTTTTAGGAAGAAAATCTCTCCTCGCTCAGCTTACCGCTCGCCTGAGAGAACTTCCTCCGGCCCAAAAGCCTCTCATAGGCAGATTGATTAATGAGACCAAAAGGACAATTGAACAGATGCTGGAGGAAAAAAGCGGTGCTTTGGCTAAAGCTGAAGGGGAAGAATTTGATTTGACTCTGCCTGCCCTTCTTCAGGCTTGTGGCTCTTTGCATCCTTTAACCTTGGTAGCTGAGGAGATAGAGGAGGTTTTTAAAAACTTGGGCTTTGTAGTGGCAGAAGGTGATGAGATTGAAGATGAAGACCATAATTTTTCCGCTTTAAATATTCCTCTAGAACACCCTTCGCGTGACATGTTCGATACTTTTTATTTAGAGGAGGGGTTACATAAGAAAGAAACGCAGGGACGCTTGCTGCTGCGTAGTCATACTTCTCCGGCTCAAATTAGAGTTATGAGAAACCTCAGGCCTCCTTTAGCTGTCCTGGTGCCGGGGAGAGTATACCGCCCCGATGCTGTAGATGCCACGCACTCTTTTATGTTTCATCAGATAGAAGGCTTTGCCGTAGACAGGGATTTGCGTTTTTCTGACCTCAAAGGAGTTTTGGTTAATTTTGCGCGTAAATTGTTTACTGCCGAGACACAGTTACGTTTTCGTCCCTCCTTTTTTCCTTTTACGGAACCCTCAGCCGAAGTAGATATTTCTTGTATTATTTGCAAAGGAAAAGGGTGTACTGTATGTAAAGGGAGTGGCTGGCTGGAAGTATTAGGCTGCGGCATGATCCATCCGCGGGTTTTGCAGGCTTGCGGGATTGATAGCAAAAAATGGCAAGGCTATGCTTTTGGTATGGGGGTGGAAAGAATAGCTATGCTTAAGTTTGGCATAGATGATATAAGGCTATTTTATAATAATCATAAGAAATTCTTAGAGCAGTTTAATGCGTTTTAGCCAGAATTTTCTTAGAGAGTTTGTAGAGATAAATATACCGCCGGCAGAGTTGGCGCGGCGGCTTACGCTGGCGGGGATAGAAGTGGTGTCTCTGAAGCCCCGGGGTGGCGACTGGATATTTGAGGCCGAAGTTACGGCTAACCGCCCTGACCTTTTATCTATATGGGGCCTAAGTTATGAGGTGAGAGCTATTTTGGGGGGAAAGATTAAATTTAATACCTATCCTCCTCTGTCCTCTCAGGGTAGTTTACCTATATATATAGAGGAGAAAAAACTTGTGCCTTTTTACGCGGGTCGCTTGATGGAAGGTGTCAAAGTAGAACGTTCGCCTTTGTGGCTGCGGCAGAGGCTGGTTAGTGTGGGCATAGAAGAAACAAACAATATCGTAGATATAACTAATTATTGTTTGTTTAAATGGGGAGCTCCTTTACATGCCTTTGATGCCGCTAAGATAAAAGGGGCTGTACATGTACGGCGTGCTAAAGAGGGAGAGAAGCTTTTGTGTTTAGATGGCAAAGAGAGGACACTATCTTCTGCCGACTTAGTTATTGCTGATGAACAGCGGGTTCTGGCCATAGCGGGAATAATAGGAGGAAAAGATTCTGAGATTAATCCTCAGACCAAAAAAGTGTTTTTAGAAGCAGCTGTTTTTGACCCTCTTTCGATTAGAAGGACCTCGCGCCGTTTGGGTCTAAATACAGAGGCGTCTTACCGTTTTGAGAGACAAGTCCTTCCCTTTAATACTGCTCAAGCTTCGCAGGAAGCCGTAGAGCTTATTTTGCGCCAGGGAGGAGGAAGATTAGTAGGGACTCGTAAGCTAGGCAGAGAGGAGGGGGAAAAGGGGAAGAAGGTAACACTTTCTTTGGCGCGTCTTAATAGATATCTGGACACAAGACTTAAGCTTCCTCAGGTGGCAACTATTCTCAAACGTTTAGGATGCGAAGTTAGACTGCAAAAGGAAGATAGTCTCTTAGTGAACCTTCCTCGGCATCGTAAAGATTTGACGGCGGAAGTGGACTTATTTGAAGAAGTAGCACGTATTTACGGTTATAAAAATATTCCTATACGGCTCAGCTTTGTTAATAATTCGGCCAGGGTTTCTGCCGCATTAGAGTTCAAACGGCGCCTGAAGAGAATATCTGTTCAAGCAGGCTTCCGCGAGATTGTTAGTTTTAGCCTCATCCCGGAGGAGGAAGCAAAAAAACTGAGCGGTCATGCTTATGTTAAGTTAATCAATCCTTTACGATCCGGAGAAAATGTGCTACGCCCCCAACTCTGGGGAGGTATTTTACAGGCCTTCAGGTATAATTTAAATCAGTCTCAGAGTGATTTAAATTTTTTTGAGATAGCCAATGTGTATTTGCGTGAAGGAAAGAGAGTGCAGGAGGAAGCTCATTATGTTGTTGCCAGTGTGGGGGAGGGAGAGGAGGACCTCTTGCGTTTTAAAGGGAGAGTACTGACTATTTTGTCTGCCCTGGGAATAGAGAGAGTAGAATTTTTGCCGCAGTCTGAATCTAAATTTCTGTCCGCTGCTTTAGTTAAGAGTCAGGAGTTATCTTTGGGGATTATGGGAGTAATAAAGGTGGGGGCTAAGAAAAATAAGAAAGCCAAGGGTTTTATTTTTGAGGCATCGCTGGGAGTATTATATAAAGCCGCTCGTCCGCCGCAATTTAAGCCTTTCTCCTATCTTCCCGGCATAAAAAGAGATATCAGCCTGGCCTTAAAACCAGGTTATCATTTTTCTCAGATTGAACCAAAGCTGCGCGAGGTGGGAGGGGAAATGCTAACAAAAATCGTGGTTATTGATTTTTATAAAGGTTCTAATTTGCCGCCTGGATACCGGGGGGTAACTTTGCGGTTTTACTATCAGCTGCCGCAGCGAACTCTTACCGCCGCCGAGGTTGATACTCTGCACCAAAAAATCCGCCAGATTCTCGCAGAGTCTTCTGATATTATTTTAAGATAAGCTTTCTTTTTATTTGTTTAAAAAAATAAAATTAAGAGTATAATATTTAGAGAGAATACTTATGGAAAAGGAGTTAAGTGAAAGTAAACGAAAACAATTTATGGAAAAAGATCCCTGCCGGCTACGAAGCAGGCTTTAACCTTTTGCCAACGCTAATTTAGAGGGAGTTGTGCTCTTGCTAAGCTTAGGCTTAGTGAGGCAGACACCCACCTGTATGAGGAAAGGACTTAAGGGAGTTGCCTGCTTCGGGCAGAAGGCGGGGTTTTATTTTTAATATGAGCCAGGACCGCAATTTATATAGAAAGAAAAGCACGGCAAAAAAAGATAGTTTACCTTTGGCGGTAAGGATGCGTCCTCAGAGTTGGGAGGAGTTTTATGGTCAGAGTCATATTGTCGATAAAGGAAAATTGCTTTGGCGCCTGATAGAAGCAGACCGTCTTACTTCTCTTATCCTTTTTGGTCCTCCCGGATGTGGCAAAACTAGCTTAGGAAAAGTAATTTCGGCTAGAACTAATTCTACCTTCTCTTACTTAAATGCTAATTTTCTTACGGCTTCTGAAATTAGAAAAGAGCTGCTTCTGGCCCGTCAACGTAAAGAAACCTCTCAAAGGCGAACCGTGCTTTTTATTGATGAAATCCACCGCCTTAACCGACGCCTCCAGGATTTGTTTATGAGCGACACAGAAAATCAAGATATTATCATGATAGGGGCAACTGCTTATAACCCCTTTTTTTATCTCAACCCTGCTCTTATTTCACGTAGCCTAGTGTTCGAGCTTAAGAGGCTTAAAGAGGAGGAGATAAAGTCAATTTTGAGACATGCTCTGGAGGATAAGAAGCGAGGCTTAGGTGAGGAAAAAGTAGAAATAGAGAGCGAAGCACTGGAGATTATTGCCCGCCGTTCTGAAGGCGATGCTCGCCGCGCTCTTACGGCTCTGGAAATAGCCGTACGTACTACGCAGCGCAACAGAGAAGGGGCGATAGTGATTGATAAAACTGTAGCAGAAGAGTGTCTGCAAAAGAAAGCGTATATTTACGACCGCCAAGGCACTCTGCATTATGATCACGCTTCGGCCTTGATAAAATCTATTCGTGGCAGCGACATTGACAGTGCTTTATATTGGTTGGCAAGGATGCTAAGAGGAGGTGAAGATGTCCGTTTCGTGGCGCGGCGTTTGATTATTTTAGCCGCAGAAGATGTCGGTTTGGCTGATCCTTTTGCCCTGGTTTTGACTACAGAAACTTTTCGCGCCGTAGAAGCAGTAGGGATGCCTGAGGCAAAGATAATACTTTCGCAAGCTGTCATTTACCTTGCCAAAGCGCCCAAGTCTAATCAGGCCTATAGGGCTATTCAGAAAGCCGAGGAGGATGTAGAAAACAATCCTACCCAGGAAGTTCCTGCTTGGCTTAGAGATTCTCATTATAAGGGGGCAAAGAGAATGGGTTATGGCCAGGATTACAAATATCCTCATGATTTTGGAGGTTATGTAGAGCAAGATTATCGTTATATTTCTAAGCAGTATTATGAAGAGCCGAAATCTCAACCTCGGCCTCAAGAACAAAAATGACGTTAAGACCCAGTTTACGTTTTAGTAGCCGCAAAAGAGAAGAGAAGCGACAACTGCGTCAACGTATTGGTTATATTTTGGAAGGCATATCTAAAGAAGAGTGGGGAAGAAGAAGCAAGAACGTTGAGAAGAAAATACGCCGACTTCCTGAGTACAAAAAAGCAAAGACTATCGTGGTTTATTGGCCTTTAGCTAAGGAGGTCGATTTAAGGCAATTTATAAGAAAGGCTAAGGAAGAAGGAAAGACTATAGGTTTGCCCGTTCTGCGTCGCAGAGGAGAGATTGAGATCTTCGAGTTTACTGCAGAGGAAGAGTTAGTGCCGGGTAAATTAGGCATTATGCAGCCAGATGTGCGGCTGAGTCGCCGCATTAGTTTAGAGGAGATAGATTTAGTAGTGGTACCGGGAATCGCTTTTGATAAAAAAGGCAACCGTTTGGGACGCGGACGAGGTTGGTACGATGAGCTTATTAAACTTTTGCCTGCAAGGGCTGAAATAATTGGCGTAGCTCTGGCACCGCAAGTGGTAGATAGTCTTCCTATAGAGCCTTATCAGGACGAGAAAGTAAGAAGAGTTATAACAGCATAAGAATAAGGAGGAAAAAATGGTACTTTTAATGGGTGCTTTGGCATTTATCCTGGCTTTGGCTTTAGGCTACGGATTCGGCAGGGTATTAGCGAGACGAAAAATAGTGGAATATCAGAAGGCGACAGAGAAGAAAGTAGAAGAGGCCAGAAAAGAGGCAGAGAATATTATTCGTAAAGCAGAGCTTGATGCTAAAGAATTGCTTTATAAGTTACGAGTTGACTTTGACAAGCAGACAGAGGAAAAGAGAAAGCAGCAAGAAGAGATAGAAAAACGGCTCTTGCAGCGGGAAGAAAATTTAGAAAGACGTCTAGAGTTTTTGCACAAAAAAGAACAGGAGATAGCTCATAAAGGGCAGGAGTTAGAGGGACGCTTAGAGAGTGTTGAACGTAAAAATCAGGAACTTAACCATGTATTGGCGGAAGAGAAATCAAAATTACAGAAAATATCTTCCCTTAGCTTACAAGAAGCGCGCGAACTACTGCTTAAACGTATGGAAGAGGAAATGGTAAAGGAAAAAGCAGAAAGATTGCGGGAGCTGGAGGAGGAGATAAAGCAGGAGGCTGATCGCAAAGCACGGGAGATTGTTACCCTGGCTATTCAGAGATGTGCCGTTGATCACACGCAGGAGACAACCGTAAGTGTAGTCAACATCCCTGACGAAAATATGAAGGGAAGAATTATTGGACGCGAAGGACGCAATATTCGCACCTTTGAAATGCTTACGGGGGTAGACATTATTATTGACGATACGCCGGATGCCGTAATCCTTTCAGGATTTGATCCGGTAAGGAGAGCGGTAGCCAAGCAGGCATTAGAGAAACTAGTGGCAGATGGTAGAATTCATCCGGCGCGCATTGAAGAAGTAGTGGAGAAAGTAAAGAAGGAGTTTGAAGAGAAAATTAAAGAAGAAGGTAAATCTGCCTGCTTTGATTTGGGCATTCATAACCTGCATCCTGAACTTATTCGCCTCTTAGGACGCTTGCGTTACCGCTTAAGTTTTGGCCAGAATGCCCTGCAGCACTCCAAAGAGGTAGCTATTATTATGGGAATTATTGCTTCCGAGATAGGATTAGACAGCCGCTTGGCGCGCCGTATTGGTCTCCTGCATGATATTGGTAAGTCCATAGATCAAACCACGGAAGGTACACACGCTTTAATTGGAGCAGAGCTGGCTAAAAAGTACGGCGAGAAAGAGGTAGTAGTCAACGCTATTGCCGCTCATCACGAAGAGGAAGAACCGACGTCTTTGTATGCTGTACTGGCTGCAGTAAGTGATGCTATTTCAGCCGCACGTCCGGGAGCACGGCGGGAAACGTTAGAGAACTACATAAAAAGACTAAAAAAACTGGAGGAGTTAGCTAACGGCATGGAAGGAGTCGAGAGAAGTTTTGCTATTCAGGCAGGACGAGAGATAAGAGTTATGGTGGAATCGGCTAAAGTCGATGATAACCGTATTGCTCTTCTGGCGCATGAGTTAAAGAAAAAGATTGAAGAAGGAATGGAATATCCGGGTCAGATAAGATTACCGTGATTAGAGAGACCCGTGCCGTGGAATATGCCAAATAACTTAAAGATTCTTTTTTTAGGAGATATAGTAGGAAAGCCGGCGCGGCGTTATTTACAGGAGCTTATTCCTAAACTCAGGAAGGAGTATGATTTCATTATTGCTAATGGCGAGAATGCCGCGGGGGGATCAGGCCTGACGGAAAAAACAGCTCAGGAGCTTTTTGCCTGTGGCATAGATGTTCTTTCCGGAGGCGACCACACTTTTAAGAAAAGGGAAGCTTTAGCTGTATTGGAACGGGAAGATGTTTTGCGTCCTTTAAATTTTCCCCCCTCTACGCCGGGAAGAGGCCTGCTTATCAAAGAGAAGGGGTCAGTGAAACTAGCCGTAGTGAATTTACTGGGCCGTGTTTTTCTTCCTCCTGCTGATTGCCCCTTTCGTACCATAGATAGAGTTATTCCTGAGATTAAGAAAGAGACTCCCGTGATAATGGTAGATTTCCATGCCGAAGCTACCAGTGAAAAACTTGCCTTGGGTTATTTTCTTGCCGGTAAAGTCTCTGCTGTGTTAGGAACACACACTCATATTCCTACCGCTGATGCAAGGATAATAGATGGCTACACAGCATATATTACCGATGTAGGTATGACAGGCAGTTTTGACTCGGTTTTGGGCCGGCGCAAGGAGGATATTATAGAGCGATTTTTAACCAATCTGCCTCAGCGCTTTAATCTCGCCGAAGAAAATGTGCGAGCGCAGGGAGTGGTGTTAGAAATAGATAGTTCCAGCGGCCGGGCTTTAAAGATTGAGAGGGTAGAGTTTTGTCAAGATGAACTATAGAGATTACCAGGAAAGACGACGTTTTCCTCGCGCCAGTTTTCTCTGTAAAGTTATTCTGCGCTCCAGCCAAAAAGAATTTCTCACCCATACCCAAAATATTAGCGCCGGAGGGGTAAGGATTCTTCTTTTTGAAGATTTGGAAGTAAAGAGCAAAGTTCAATTGGTTCTTTTTGCTTCACGTCGTTTAGAAATGGAGGGGCGCATTATTTGGTCTTTAGGAATAGAGAAAGAAGTAGGCGAGCCTTTGTTTGATATTGGGATAGAATTTTTGGATTTAGAGAAATCCGATAAGGAGTTTCTAGAACACTTAGTGGATAAACTCTTAGAAAGGAAGTGAAAATGGGAAGGCTGCTTAAGAAGATAACTAGTCCTCAGCAATTGAGAAAGTTAACTTTGGAGGAGCTAAATCAATTAGCAGCAGAAATTCGTACCCGCATAATTGAGGTTGTGTCGCGGCGCGGTGGGCATCTGGCATCTAGCTTGGGAGCGGTAGAAATAATAATAAGCTTGCATTATGTTTTCAATACTCCTTACGACAAGATTGTTTTTGATGTAGGACATCAAACTTACGCGCATAAAATTCTTACTGGCCGCAACCAGGAGTTTGAGCAAATAAGGCAATATGGAGGAATTTCCGGGTTCCCTTCGCCTCTAGAGTCAGAATTTGATACCTTCTTTACCGGCCACGCTTCTAATGCTATATCTTTGGCTTTAGGGCTGGCGGAGGCTAAGCGGCGTTTAGGTGAAAAGGAAAAAGTAATAGCGGTTATCGGCGACGGCAGTCTTACGGGAGGAGAGTGTTTTGAGGCACTTAATAACGCCGGGCACTTAAAGAGTGATATTTTAGTGGTATTTAATCATAATGAAATGTCTATTGCTCCTTCGGTAGGAGCTTTAAGTAGTTATTTTAATAAACTTATCTCTTGGCCGGTATACAACCGTTTTAAAAATAGTCTAGATAACTTAATCGAGAAAGTACCAGGTTTTGGCAGGGCCATTAAAAGTCGTCTTCAGAAACTAGAGGAACTGGCCAAAGCCGTGTTTGTCCCCGGGATATTTTTTGAAGAACTTGGCTTCCGCTATTTTGGGCCTTTAGACGGGCACAATTTGAAATTATTGGTGGAAACACTGCGACGCATTTCTTCTTTGCCAGGAGCCAAAATCCTTCATGTGGTTACCAAAAAAGGTAAGGGTCTGCGCCGCGCGGAGGAAAATCCTGAGGATTTTCACAGTGCTTCACGGCACCTTTTCCAGAATAAAAAGTCTGAAGTTAAAAAGATTACTTATACAGATGTATTTAGCCATAAGCTTATAGAGCTGGCCGGCCAAAATAAAAAAATAGTAGCCTTGACCGCAGCTATGCCTAAAGGCACGGGTTTAGATAGGTTCGCTCAAAAATACCCCCAGCGGTTTTTTGACGTCGGCATTGCCGAACAGCACCTATTGAGTTTCGCTTCTGGTCTTTATCGTGGCGGTCTGCGACCCTTGGTGGCAATATATTCTACTTTTCTGCAGAGGGCTTATGACCAGTTGATAGAGGATATTGCCTTGCAGAAGAATGGCGTGGTTTTGGCCGTAGATCGCGCCGGTGTGGTAGGAGAAGATGGGCCTACGCATCAGGGTATGTTTGATATTTCCTGGGCCAGAACTATTCCCAATCTGGCCGTAGTTGCTCCGGCTTACAGGCAAGATTTGGAGGCGGCTTTGGAATTTGCCTTTTCTCAAAATAGGCCCTTGCTCATTCGTTATCCCAAAGATTATGTCCAGGAGCGCCTTCCGCGCGCCTCTTTTGGCTGGGCCAGAGCGGAAGTAATAAAAAAAGGGGAAGATATAGCTATACTGGTTCTGGGTACTTTGCTGGCAGAAGCCGAGAAGGCTTTAGGCAGAGTAGAAAAAGAGTTTGGTCTCTCAGTCTGGCTGGTAAATATGCGTTTTGCCCAGCCTTTGGACGAAGGTCTTCTAGAGGAATTAGCACAGAAAGCCAAAGTGATATTTACTTTGGAGGAGGGTTTTTTAGAAGGAGGATTTGGTTCAGCTATATGGGAATTTTACCAGCGCCGCGGCATCTTGCCTAAATTGATTGTAGAAAGGCTGGGTATAGATTCGCAGTTTGTAACTTTCGGCCCGCGGGCGGTTATTTTAGAAAAGCTAGGGCTAAATAGTGAAGGTATTTATAGATTTATACGCAAGAAAATAGAGGCTTTAAATTATGGCAAAATTAATTTTTTATCCTGATAAGTGTAAAGGATGTTTTTTGTGCCTTTCTGCCTGCCCGGCAAAAATTATAGAGCCGGCAGGAAAAAGGAACGCGCAAGGTTTAATTTATGTACAGCAGAAAGAGAATACTCAATGCCGTGGCTGCGGCTTTTGTTTTTTAGTATGTCCGGATTGTGCTATTGAAGTTATAAATGAAGGAACAAAATAAAGTATTTATTACCGGCAACGAAGCTGTAGGTAAAGCGGCGATTGACGCAGGATGTCAGTTTTATGCCGGCTATCCTATAACGCCTCAGAATGAGCTAACCGCTTATATGAGTCGCCAGATGCGTAAGGCAGGAAGAGTGTTTATACAAGCAGAATCAGAACTAGCTGCCGTTAATATGGTCTTTGGGGCAGCAGCAGCCGGCGCAAGAGCCATGACTTCTTCTTCTTCACCTGGCATTTCCTTAAAACAGGAAGGTATTTCCTATCTAGCAGGAGCCGAGCTCCCCGCGGTAATTGTTAATGCCCAGCGGGGCGGGCCAGGGTTAGGTAACATCGGGCCTTCTCAGAGTGATTATTTTCAGGCTACGCGCGGTGGCGGCCACGGTGATTACCGTACTATTGTACTTGCTCCTACTTCGGTAGAGGAAGCTTACACTTTTACCTGCCTTGCTTTTGATTTGGCTGACTTTTACCGCATGCCGGTAGTTATTTTGTCTGATGCCATTATCGGGCAAATGGCAGAAGGAATTGTTTTTAGGCCCCCTTCCCGCAAGTATAGTTTACCTCCCAAGGACTGGGCTTTAGGCAGAGCAAAAGGGCAACAAAATATTATTCGCTCTCTTTATTTGGGCGAGAGGGTGTTAGAGAAGCATAATTTAAAGCTGCAGCGGAAATACCGCCTCATTGAGAGAAAGGAGGTAAGGTTTCACAAACACCTTCCTAGAGAGGCTTCTCTTTTGATTGTGGCTTACGGCAGTATGTACCGCCTGGCTAAAGATATTGCTGTAGAGTTAGAAGGTAAGAAAAATAAGAAAAGTGTAGGCATTTTTTGCCCCTTAAGCCTTTGGCCTTTTCCTTATAAGGCATTAGCGCAGGCCTGCGCCAGGGTTAAAAATGTTTTGGTTTTAGAGATGTCTTACGGACAGATGCTCGAAGATGTAAAATTGGCCCTGGGCAGGCAAAAGCCAATTTATTTCTTTGGCCGCGCGGGGGGAGAAGTTCCGGAGGTTGATGAAGTGTGTCGCTTTATTTTAAAACATAAACTGATATGAATTTTAAACGTCCCCGCTCCTTAAAAGATAAGATTACTCATTACTGTCCCGGTTGCGGTCATGGTGTAGTGCATCGTCTGGTTGCCGAGGTAATAGATGAACTTAGGATAAGAAGAAAGACGGTAGGAATTGCTCCCGTAGGCTGTGCGGTACTGGCTTATGATTATTGGGATTTTGATGTCTCCGAAGCTGCCCATGGTCGCGCTTTGGCTGTAGCTACGGGCATAAAGCGAGTGAGACCGGATTTGGTAGTATTTTCTTACCAGGGCGATGGTGATCTGGCAGCTATTGGGACAGCCGAGACTCTGCATGCGGCAAACCGGGCAGAAAATTTAACTTGTATTTTTATTAACAATGCCTGTTACGGTATGACTGGCGCCCAAATGGCTCCTACTACAGCTATTGGCCAGAAGACCGCAACCACACCGGGAGGAAGAAGCCCTCAGGAGGGTGATGGTTATCCTCTAATTATTTCTGAACTTCTGGCAAGACTGCGTGGGGTATGCTTTGTAGAGCGCACCACGGTAATAACACCCTCTGATGTTTTAAAGACTAAAAAAGCTATTCTTAAAGCCTTCCTTAATCAGATTAACAAAAGAGGCTTTTCGCTGGTAGAAGTGCTTTCGCCTTGTCCTACCGGCTGGGGTCTTTCACCTCAGAAGGCAGCAGAGTTTATTAAGGAGAAATTGAGTAGAGAATTTCCTTTGGGAGTGATAAAAGATGAAGCTTAAATTTATTATCGCAGGGTTTGGTGGCCAGGGAATTTTGTCTTTAGGAAAGATTATCGCCCGCGCCGCCATAAAAGAAAATAAATTTGCCAGCTTTATGCCCTCTTACGGAGCGGAGATGCGCGGCGGCACTGCTAATTGTAAAGTAATAATTAGTTCTCAGGAAATAGCTTCTCCTTACATAAATCATCCTGATGTGCTCATTGTGTTTAATCAGCCTTCCTGGGATAAATTTCGCCCTAAACTAAAAAGACAAAGCCTGGTTTTGCTTAATTCTTCTCTGGCAGACTTTTCTCCTTCCTACCACATTAGGGTCATAGCTTGCCCTTTTACCCAGGTAGCCAGAGAACTAGGTATGGAGAAAGTTGCTAACGTGATAGTCTTGGGCCGGCTGTGGCGGGAAATAAAGTTTGTGAAAGAGCTTACCTTGAAAGAGACGATTGAGGAATATTTTTCTTTCCGCAGAGATATCGCGTTGAAGAACTTAGAGGCATTGGCGCGAGGCAAAGAGCTATGATTAAAACACGTTTTGCTCCCTCACCTACGGGATTTTTGCATATGGGCGGGGCGCGTACCGCGTTATTTAGCTGGCTTTATGCCCGCAAGTACGAAGGCAAGTTTTTGTTGCGCATAGAAGATACTGACCTTCAGCGCTCCCGCCAGGAATACATAGATGAAATATTAACCAGCCTTAAGTGGCTGGGGATTGATTGGGACGAGGTGATTTATCAATCTGAGAGGTTTTCGCTTTATCAAGAATACGCACAAAAGCTTAAACAAAAAGGCCTGGCTTATGAAAAAGAAGGGGCAGTTTTTTTCAGATACAATTTTAATCAGATAGAAGTGGAAGATTTAATCCGCGGCAAGATAGTATTTAAAGAACTGCCTAAACCCGAAGATGTTATTATTAAATCGGATGGCTCTCCTGCCTATAACTTTTGCTGCGTAATTGACGATGCTCTTTTAGGCATAACTCATGTAATAAGGGGCGAAGACCATATTTCTAACACGCCCAAGCAGATTCTTCTTTATAAAGCGCTGGAGTTCGATGTGCCCTTTTTTGCTCACCTGCCGCTAATTCTTTCTCCCGGCGGTGGCAGAATGTCTAAACGTTTCGGAGCTACCGCTATAAGTGAGTACAGAAAACAAGGCTATTTGCCTCAAGCTCTGGTAAACTTCCTTTTACTTCTAGGCTGGTCGCCGGGTGATAATCAGGAAATATTCTCTCTGGATTTGGCCCAAGACAGGTTCGAGCTGAAAGATGTCAATAAATCCGGAGCTAAATTTTTGTTGGATAAGCTGGACTGGCTCAACGCCCATTATATAAAGTCCGCTTCTCCGCAAGAGCTTTTGGGGCCGGCTAGAGAAATACTGGAAGAGGCGGGGGTTATTTCTAAAGTTTCAGATGAATATTTGTGCAGAGTCATTAAGCTTTTTCAGGGAAGGATAAATAAACTTTCAGACTTAGTCGAATGGGCAGCGTTCTGCTTTAGAGATGATGTGGTTTATGAGTCTGATGAGAAAACCAGAAAGATTTTGGCTAATAAAAAGCTTGAAGAAATAGAACTTTTGAGGCAAAATATTTCTAGAGTAGAAAATTTTTGCGCCGCCGAGATAGAATTTGCTTTTCGAAAGACATCGGAGGCTTTAGAAGAAAAGTTGAAAGATTTGGTTCATCCGGTAAGAATTGCTTTAACGGGACGCAGAATAGGCCCGGGGCTTTTTGAAACTATAGAGGTGTTGGGTAAAGAAAAAACTTTAAGACGTATAGAGAACCTTCTAAATTACTGGAGGCAGAATGATGATTAGAAAAGCATTGTTTCTCTTTCTTTTTCTAGTTTGCAGCTTGGTGTTTTCGGGTTGTCATACCATAGGCGGCGCAGTAAAGGGAGCTGCCGACGGAGCCAAACAGGACTGGGAAACAGCTAAACAGTGGGATAAAAACTTCCGTAAGAATTATTGGTAATTTTCTTCAGCCGCCACTCAAAACCCGCCTTTCCTGAATTCTTTTGCCCGGTGGTGTAACGGTAGCACGACTGGCTCTGAACCAGTTAGTCTTGGTTCGAATCCAGGCCGGGCAGCCA
>Ga0180301_10001236_pt1 | contig 20058 bp, 16 predicted proteins | sample GuaBasSediGuay16_FD_121797 | JGI IMG/M metagenome (GOLD analysis project Ga0180301, IMG submission 121797) | Subseafloor sediment microbial communities from Guaymas Basin, Gulf of California, Mexico - Guay16, Core 4569-2, 12-15 cm | ecosystem: Environmental > Aquatic > Marine > Hydrothermal...
CAACTACATTATTTTCTTTTAAAACTTTTAATTTTTCTTTAGTTTCTCTTAAAGCAATTTCGCTTACTTTTTGGGATTCTTCTAAAACCTTAATTATATTTTTTTCTTTTTCCTCTTTAACCATCTGATAAGCTTTGTTTCCAACAGCCTTTATTACATCTAAAATAGTTCCTTCAACTGGTTCAACAATGGAAAGGCGGGCAGCTTTTATTCCCCGCTTCATTGCCAAAGCTAAATGAAACGCATCGATGGTTTCTAAGTGTTTTATTCTTTCTAAAAGCTCAACGATGTAACCAGTATAAATCATTCCGGCATTCCCCCTAGCATTAATTAAACAAGACTCTCTGATATCTTTAGTTAATTCTCGAAGATTGGAATATTCTTTAGAGGAAATTGTTCCTTCGACTCCCAATAAGGTTGCTGCTAAATTATAGCCAGTATCTTTATCTGCTACCGGCCAGACATTAATTCTATTGATTTCTTCTTGGTGTAAAACAATTTTCTTTGAGGCAGCCAACATCATTTTTTTGAAATCTTCTACTCTTATTTCGAGAACAACTTTTTCTGCTTCTCGAGAAAGAAGTTTCTCAATGGGTTTCTTTGCTACCTTCACACCAAATTTTGCTGCCTCCCATCCTAATTTAGGTGGGACCAAAAGAGGAGCAGTTAAAGGTTTAACAATTTTTGTAACCTTACTCGGATTATTCTTTTCTTTTTTGATAATTTTTTTAATCCTAAAATCTAAAACAGCTTCGTCATTATCAAAAATAAGGCGATTTCTAATTAAAGCCGCCTTATTCTGAACTTTCCTAATTTCGGCTATAGGACTCAATCTTTTAATCAAAATGGGAAATAAAGAAATTATGGTAAAAAGTCCTCCAATTTCAAATTGATTAAAGTAAATTGAAAGAAAAATTGCTGTTATTAAAAATAAAAGGGTTCCAATAGAAGCCGTCCAAATAATAGTTAAAATTAAAAAAGGAATTAAAGAAAAAACTAAAAGTTGGGGAGATAGAGCGAGAAAGGCCCCAATAAAAGTACCGATACCTCGACCGCCAGCGAATTTTAAAAATAAAGACCAGTTGTGTCCAGTAACAGCTGCTACCCCCGAGAAAATTTGAATTTCTGAAGAAAAGCCTAACCTTTGAGCTCCGTAAATTGCTAAATATCCTTTGGTGACATCTAAAATACCGGTCAAAACTCCTTGCCGCTTGCCAACGTTTTTAAAGACATTGGAACCGGAAGTCTTCCGCCAACCGATTTTTAGTACATTTTTTCCAGAAATTCGAGAAATTAAATAGCCCGAAGGAAAGGAACCCAATAAATAACTAAAAATTAACCAAGAAAATCCAGTCATTAAATGATTTTAACTAAAAAACAGCATTTTTGAAATGCCGAACTTTCGCTTTATTGTTAATTAAGTTAATTGCTATTACGTCTATTTGCCAAGGAGACTCTAAGGAAATTTTCTTTTTTATCAACCAAGTAAGAGCGGTTTTCTTTAATTTTTTTTGTTTTGAATAATCGACTTTCTCTTCCGGCCGAATTATTCTATCTGAGGTTAAGGTTTTTACTTCAATAAAATTTATAATATTTTCTTTCTTAGCTATAATATCAATCTCTCCTTTTGAAGGTGAATTTGAAGCTCGAAAGGAGTAGTTCTTCTCTAAAATTTGATATCCTTTTCTCTTTAAATATTTTTCAGCTATTTTCTCTCCGATGTTTCCAATTGTTTTTGATTTCATAACTTTTCGGTGGACCCGGTGGGAATCGAACCCACGATCTCTCGCATGCGAAGCGAGTGTTCTACCACTAAACTACAGGCCCAATGGTAATACAAATTTTGGATTTTTATTCTATAGGCGCCCAAGCTAAAGCTAAAGTATCAGGTCCAGTTATTACTCCAAGAACATCATCGATTAAATTGACGAATGCTATTTCAATATCTCTTAAATCTCTTTCAATCATTTCTTTTAGTTCTTCGGCCATCTCCAGATTATCACCGTGAGTAATAGCCAATCGAATCTTTTTACCTTTTTTTCGTAAATCTCTTGATTTTGTCTCTAATTCTCGGAATAAAGCAGAAGGGACATCTTTAGTTTTGGTTCTGAGTCCAACCGTAGTTATTTTCCCTTTTTTTAATCCGATTAAAGGCCTAATCCCGATGTTTTGCATTTTTCTCATTAGATTAGCAACCGTACTGGAAATTCTTCCCGAAGCTTCCAGCCATTTTGGGTCTGAAAGAAAAGCGGCCAGATGAACTTCAGGAAGAAATTTTTCTAATTCTTTTAAAATTTCTTCCACTTTTAATCTCTTTTTTATTAAATCAGCTACCTTTAAAACAACTAGTCCCTGACTACAAGTTGCATTTAAAGAATCTACCACAAAAACTCGCTCGCCTTCTTCGGCTAGAAATCTCTTTGCCTGACAGCCGGAATTATAGGTGCCTGAATGTTTGGAGGTGACAGTTAAACAAATAATTTTTTCAAAACTTTCCAATTGTTTTTTAAAAACATCTAAGAAATCTTTAGGAGAAGGTTGAGAGGTTTTGGCAAAACTTTTATATCCTCTTTTTTCTATCTCTCTTATTTTTTGAAAAATATTTTCCCCGGGAATTTCCTCAATTTCTGGCCAATGAACATTTAAAGAAATAATCCCTATCTCTTCTTTTTCAATAATCTCCCGAGTCAAATCAGCCGCTTCATCGGTCACTATCCCAATTGGTTTTTTATTATTTTCCATAGTCGGGGAGCGGGGATTTGAACCCCGGATTTCCGACACCCGAAGCCGGCGTGTTAGTCCACTACACTACTCCCCGATTCTATTTTTTCTAAAATTGTAAAGTATTGCAGGGTAGTAAAAAAAGAAAAATGACTCTCAATATGTCTAAATTGATAATTAGCTGCAATTGCTTGAATTTTTTTGGGATTAAGCTTGTGAAGGTGAATTTTGCGGCAGCAAAAAGGATGCTTGAAAATTATTAAAGAAGCGCCTATAGCTCCCATCCCTCGTATTAATTCCCAAGGATAGACTAACAATAACCTTCCTCCCGGTTTTAAAACTCTTTCTGTTTCCCGAAAGAACCGATCCAAATCAGGAATATGTTCAATAGTGTGGCAGGAATAAATTTTATCAAAAAACTCTGAAGGAAAATCTAGTTTAGTGGTATCCATTACTTTAAGATTAGCAGTAACTCCTTTGGCTATTGCTTCGGGGTTTATATCAATTCCGATAGTCAGTCTGCTGAGAGATTGTATTTTCTTGGTAAAAAAACCTCGACCACAACCTATTTCCAAAATTTTATCTGTTGGCTGAGGGTCAAGATATTGAATCACTTTTCTGAGAAGGTAACCATCCCTTCTATTTATAAGAGCGTAATATTTTGAATTATAAACCATAATTTATTCCATACAAAACTCAAGTAACCCAGTATTTCTTTTTTGTCATTTCATCTTTTTTCATTTCTATTTTCTCCCTTTCTTTTCTGGCTTTCTCAGCCAGTTTTTTAAGTTCTTCTTCCGATAATTTTCCCAATTTTTTAATCTCTTTTTCTAAAAATCCTTTTTTATTTTTCTTTGGATCTGTTAGGGTGTAACTTAATAGGACATCTAAGATTTGTCCTACCTTGGGGCCTGGTTGAATTTCTAAGATTTTCATTACATCATTACCTGACACTTTCAGCATTTTTACAGAAATGGGATCTTGAGACATTTTATCGATTAAATACTTTAAATGTCTTAATTTATAAGGTTCAGCTTTTGGAACACCAGAACCTATTCTATCTGCCATTCTAACTTGTAATAACTCCTCCATGTTTTCTGGTCCCACTTGCCTGACTAACCTTCGGACAGAACTTTCGGAAACTTCTCCTACATTGTAGTAAAAAAGATGATATCTAACTAATTTCACCACTTTTTCGATATCTTTTTTAGAGAATTTTAATCGATTTAAAATCTGGGCTGTCATTTTCGCTCCCACTATTTCGTGGCCATAAAAAGTAGCGTCTGGACCCTCACCCCGCTTTGTTCGAGGCTTAGCTATGTCGTGAAGTAAAGCAGCCAGTCTGACATATTTATTAAAATTTTTCTTTGCAGCATAATCTAAAGCTCTTAAACTATGCTCATAACATTCGTAGATATGATGTTTATTTTGACCGACTCCATAACCTTCCTCTAATTCTGGAATAATATACTTTAATAATCTTAATTTTCTTAAAAGTTCCATTCCTTGGCTGGCTTTTTCTGACATAATTATCTTCATTAACTCATCTCTAATTCTTTCTTTGGAAATTGCCTGGAGCCACAGAGCGCTTTTTTTGATAGCTCGGGCGGTTTTTGATTCAATTTTAAATCCTAAAATAGTAGCAAACCTTACTGCTCTCATCATTCTTAAAGCATCTTCAGAGAACCGTTCTTCTGGATTTCCAACTGTTCTAATAATCTCATTCTCTAAATCTTTTTGGCCTTTGAAAGGATCAATGATTTTGATTTCTGAATTGTAATTTTGAAATTCTAAAGCTATGGCATTTATTGTAAAATCTCTCCTGGCTAAATCATCTTTGAGAGTTTTGGCAAATTTTATTTCGTCTGGATGGCGTTTATCTGTATATTTAGCTTCGGAACGAAAAGTAGTAATTTCAATTTCTTTTAATTTTGGGTTTTTACTTTCAGTTTGGACAGTGACGGTTAAAAATTTGTTCTCATAAAAACTTTTGGGAAAGATTTTCTGGATTTCTGCCGGTTTAGCGTTAGTGGTTACATCCCAATCTTCCGGCTCCTTACCTCTTAAAAAATCCCTAACGCAACCCCCAACAATGTAGGCTTCAAACCCTGCTTTTTTTAATTTTTCAATAACCACCTTTACCTCTTTTGGGATTTCCATAGTTTGATTTTAGCTTAAAACCTTGTTTTTTTCAATTGTTATGATATTATTTAAAAATGTAGACGCCCTCGTGGTGAAACGGATATCATACCTGCCTTCGGAGCAGGGGGTCTAGGTTCAAATCCTAGCGAGGGCACAATATATGAAATTTTCAATTTTCAATTTTCAATTTTCAAAAATATTAGGAATAAGTGTTTTAGTTTTGTTTTTTTTGTTTTCGGCTAATTATATTTATGCAAGTTGCAGTCCGGACAATTGTCCCGAGGGACAAAGAATATCAACTTGCTGCCCCACAGAAGGAATTGTTCCCTGTGGAACAGTTTGTTGTCCTTGTACCTTTTGCGATATTTTTGTCTTAATTGACAATATAATTGATTTTGTTTTATTTAAACTAATTTTACCAATCGCAGCTTTAATGTTTATTATCGGCGGATTTTTTATGCTTACAGCTAGTGGAAATCCGGAATTGTTTAATCGAGCAAAATCAATATTAACCGCTACCATCATTGGTTTAGTTATTATTTTTACTGCTTTCATCTTTATTGGCACTTTTTTCCAATACATCGGTTTAGCCGAGTGGACTGAAAATATCTATCAAAACTGGTGGCAAGAAGGACTATTCGAGTTTTCATGTGATTAAGCCCCCATAGCTTAATTGGCAAAGCAGTGGACTCTTAATCCATTGACTCCAGGTTCGAGTCCTGGTGGGGGCACAATAAAAATTCAAAAATCAAAATGTAAAAATAAAAATTATGCTTACACCAGAAGAAAAAACAAAAATCATAACAAAATATAAACTGCATGATTTAGACACCGGTTCGCCAGAAGTTCAAGTTGCTTTATTATCAGAAGAGATTAAACAGTTGCTTTTCCACTTAAGAAAGCACCCCAAAGACCTCCATTCAAAAAGGGGTTTATTGAAAATGGTTTCCAAACGAAGGTCTCTACTGAATTACCTAAAAAAGGAAGATATTAAAAGATATAATAATATAGTTAAAAAAATTGGTTTGAAAAAATAATTTTATGCCAGCTATCAAACATCGAGGTCAAAAAGTGGCTGTTTTAATTGATGTTCCTAATTTATATCATTCAGCAAAAAACATTTACGGAGCACGGGTTAATTTCGGTGCAATTTTAAAAACTGCTGTAAGCCAACGAAATTTAATTAGGGTATTTGCCTACGTGGTAAGAACTAAAACCGGTGAAGAGAAACCATTTTTTGAAGCTTTAACTAAATTAGGAATTGAAACTCGGGTTAGAGACCTTCAGGAATTTTTCGGAGGTCTAAAAAAAGCTGATTGGGATGTGGGAATCACTGTTGATGCTATTAGAATTGCCCCATCGGTGGATACGGTTGTTTTAGCTTCCGGAGATGGTGATTTTTTACAGTTGGTTGAATATCTAAAAAATCAAGGAAAAAGAGTAGAAATCATTGCTTTTGGTAAATCAGCCTCTTCCAAATTAAAAGAAGAAGCTGATGAATTTGTTGATTTGGGGAAAAATCCGGAAAAATATTTACTAAAAAATGAAAAAAGAAACTTTTAGTCTCAAGTTAGGCGGAAAAGAATTAAAAGTAGAGATAAGAAATTTAGCCGAATTAGCTTCGAGCAGTGTTTTAGTCCAATATGGCGAAACTTTAGTTCTAGCTACCGCCGTGATGGCTGAATCAGAAAGAGAAGGAATAGATTTTTTTCCTCTAACAGTTGATTACGAAGAAAGATATTATGCTGCTGGAAAAATTTTAGGTTCTAGATACATTAGAAGAGAAAGTCGACCTTCAGATGAAGCTATTTTAACTTCCCGATTTATTGACCGAGCAATTAGGCCTCGCTTTCCGAAACATCTTAAAAGAGAAGTTCAGGTAGTCATCACTTGTCTCTCTTGGGACAGAGAAAATGATCCCGACGTTATTGGTCTAATTGCAGCTTCAATTGCTCTTTCTATTTCTAACATTCCCTGGAAGGGTCCGGTTGCTTCTCTAAGGGTTGGCCAAGGAGAGAAAGGATTTATTCTAAACCCCACTTATTCAGAAAGAGAAAAAAGTAATTTAGATTTGGCTATCGCCGGCATTGAATCTCCTTTGGCAAAATTTTTAGGTAATAAAAAGAATGATAACATTCTGATTAATATGATTGAAACAGAAGCTAATGAAGTAGAAGAAGAGGAAATCCTAAAAGCTTTAGCTTTTGCTAAACTCTATCTTAAAGAAGTAATTGATTTCCAGAAGGAAATCGTTAATAAAGTTGGTAAAGAAAAAATTAAAATTGAGGAAACCTTCCGAGATTTAGAGTTAGAAAAAGAAATTAAAGACTTTTTGGGAAATCGGTTAGAAAAGACTCTTTATCAACCAGAAAAAGCTGGAAGGATGAAAGAAGTAAACACTTTGAAAGAGGAATTGCTTTACTTCATTGAAGGAAAATACCCGGGTTTAGGAAAACAGAGTTATGTTAAAGATTTTTTTGAAAAAGAAATTGAAAGATTGGTTCGTGAAAATGTTATAAAATCAGGAAAACGACCCGACGGAAGGAAGCTTGACGAAATAAGAAAACTTGAAATGGAAGTAGGTTTGTTACCTCGAACCCATGGTTCCGGCCTTTTTGTCCGAGGGCAAACCAAAGCTCTTTCTATTTTAACTTTGGGAACACCAGGGGATGTAAAACTCCTTGAAGGAATGGAAACGGCTGGAAAAAAACGCTTTATGCATCATTACAATTTTCCTCCTTACTCTACCGGTGAAGTAAAACCAATCAGAGGACCAGGCCGAAGAGACATTGGTCATGGAATGCTGGCGGAAAAAGCTTTAACACCATTGGTTCCGAGTTTTGACGAATTTCCTTACACAATTAGGGTGGTAACAGAAATTCTTTCCTCCAATGGTTCTACCTCCATGGCCTCTACCTCTTCTTCCTCTTTGGCTTTAATGGATGCCGGCGTGCCAATTAAAAGACCGGTTGCTGGAATTGCTTTAGGATTAATGTCCGACAATCAAGGTAATTATAAAATCTTGACTGATATCCAAGGACCGGAAGATCATCATGGGGATATGGATTTTAAAATAGCGGGCACTAAAAAAGGGATAACGGCAATTCAATTAGATGTTAAAATCGATGGAATCGGAGAGGAAATTATCAAAGAAACTTTAACTCGAGGGAAAAAAGCTCGAACTCAAATTTTAGAAGAAATGGCTAAAGTAATCGATAAGCCAAGATCTCAACTTTCTCCCTACGCTCCAAGAATTCTTATCCTCCAAATTAATCCAGCTAAAATCAGAGAGGTAATAGGACCCGGCGGAAAAGTAATTAACGAAATAATTGAAGAGTGCGGAGTTTCGATTGATATTGAAGATTCAGGAAAAATTTTTGTAACAGCTGAAAAAGAAGAGGCGGCTAAAAAAGCGATTGCCTGGATTAAAAACATTACCCGAGAAGTAAAAGTGGGGGAAATCTTCCAAGGAAAAGTAACTAGAATTTTAGACTTCGGCGCTTTTGTAGAAATTTTTCCTGGTCAAGAAGGTTTAATTCATATTTCTCAATTAGCCCCCTATCACGTAAAAAAAGTAGAAGATGTCGTTAAGGTAGGGGATGTTATTCCTGTAAAAGTAATTTCTATTGATGAACAAGGAAGGATTAATTTGTCTCTAAAAGAAGTTAAAAAAACAAACCTAAATGATTAGGAATCAAAATTTAAAAAACGAAAAGAAAGAAAAATTAGAATTTTTACACCGAGAGGAAATAAGAACAATGCAAAAAGACGTTGCCAGGTTAAGAGAAATTGAAGCTCAGAAAGAAAGAGAAAGAATAGCTAAATTAAAAACCGAGGCAGAAGTAAAATCTAAAAAGGAAAAGGAAGAAATCGAGAGAAAGAAAAAAGAAAAAATCAAAGAGAAAATTATCACTTTAATCCCTAAATCACCAAAGAAACCAACTCTTCTCGCTAAAATAATCGTCAGAGTAATAGTTGTAATGTTTTTTTTATCTGTTATTAGTTTTTTATGTTGGTTTTTTGCGATAAATAAAGAAAAAATACCCGAAGAAAGATTGTCAAAGAAAGAAAAAATTGAAAATAAAATTGATGAAGAGATAATGCCTCCGGAAGAAAAAATTCCGGAAGAAAAAATTCCGGAAGAAAAAACTATTGAAATTATTATCCCCCCACCATTGATTACGGTAACAGCAACTGAAACTCAAGATATAACTTCTTTGGAAGAAATACCCAATTTTTTAGCTACAGTTTCAGAAAAAAAATTCCCGGAGAAAACATTTACTCGCATTTTGTTTAAGAATATAACTGAAAATAAGGTTTTGGAACTTAAAGATTTTTTTCAAGCTTTCGAAATCAAAACTCCTACAGATTTTTTTGATAAATTAACCAACGATTTTACTTTATTCATCTACTCAAGCGAAAACTTGAACAGATTGGGTTTCATCGTAAAAATAAAAGATAAAGAAGAATTTTCTAATTTAGTAAAAACTTGGGAAAAAACGATGGAAAAAGACACCGAATTACTTTTTAAAACTTTAGGGAAAAAAGGTCCTTCTTTCGTTCCTTATTTTAAAGATGCACATTATCAAAAACAGACCTTCCGCTATATTTCCTTTCCCCCAGCTAATTTTGGTATATGTTGGTCCATTGTTGATGATAAATTTATTTTTACTTCTTCAGGAGAAAGTATGATGGCGGTTATAAATAAAATTATTAGTCAATAAAATGAACAGAAAATTACTAAATCAATTAAAAGAAAATTTAGAGAAAGAAAAAATTCAAATTGAAAAAGAATTGACGAAATTTGCTAAAAAAGATGAAAGGTTAAAAGACGATTGGGATACCCGTTTTCCTCACTGGGATGGCGATTCTGGTTCTTCGGCTTTAGAAAGAGCAGCAGATGAAGTAGAAGAATACAGTACGTTGCTGCCCATTGAATATAGTTTAGAAAATAAACTTAAAGATATTAATTTAGCTTTGGAAAAGATTAAAAAAGGGAAATACGGAATTTGTGAGAAATGCGGAAAAGAAATTTCTAAAAAGAGATTAAAAGTAGTTCCTGAAGCTAAACTTTGTCAGAAATGTGAACAAAAATAATCTATGCTCTCAAAAGTTCTTTCGGCTGCCATTTTGGGTTTAGATGCTCAAGTAGTTGAAGTTGAGGTAGACGTTTCTTACGGTCTACCTTCTTTTAATATTGTTGGCTTGCCCGATAAAGCAGTTCAAGAGTCAAAAGATCGAGTAGGAACAGCAATAAAAAGTTCTGGTTTTAAATCACCAAGCCATCAACCGGCTAAAATTTTAGTTTCTTTAGCGCCGGCCGACTTAAAAAAAGAGGGCTCCTTATATGACTTACCTATCGCCCTTGGTCTTTTAATTGCTTCAAAACAAATAAGATTCCAAACAGAAAACCGATTTTTTATTGGCGAATTATCTTTAGATGGAAAATTGAGACCAGTAAAAGGAGCGTTATCAATTGCCTTAATGGTTAAAGAAAGAGGATTTTCCGAAATAGTTTTACCAAAAGCTAATGCTTCGGAAGCTGCTTTGGTCAAAAAATTGAAAGTAATTGGTGTTCGAGATTTAAAAGAATGTATTAGTTATTTAAAAGGGGAGGTTAAAATTCTTCCATCTAAAACAAATGTTGAAATTTTTTTTGAGCAAAAGGAAATACCAATTGATTTGGGTTATATTAAAGGCCAAGAATACGCTAAAAGAGCGTTAGAAATTGCTGCTGCCGGCGGTCATAATCTTTTAATGGTAGGGACACCGGGTTCTGGGAAATCAATTTTAGCCAAAGCTTTACCATCAATTTTACCACCTCTTTCTTTCGAAGAATCATTAGAGGTAACCAAAATTTATAGTGTTGTTGGTGTTTTACCAAAAGAAAAACCTTTAATTACTCAAAGACCATTCCGTTCTCCCCATCATGCTTCTTCTGAAGTAGCTTTAATTGGCGGAGGCAATCCCCCTCGACCCGGAGAAATCACTCTTGCTCATCGAGGTATTTTATTTTTGGATGAATTTCCCGAATTCCATCGAGACGTTTTAGAATCGTTACGTCAGCCAATAGAAGAAGGAGAAATTACAATTTTACGCTCAAGAAATCGTCTAACTTTTCCAGCCAGATTCACTTTGGTCGCCGCTTCCAATCCCTGCCCCTGCGGATACTATGGCGACCCCGAAAAAGAATGTAAATGTTACCCTTCCCAAATTAATAATTACCGAAGAAAGCTTTCGGGCCCCTTAATGGACAGGATTGATATTTTTGTTACTGTTCCTCAAGTGAAATACGAAAAAATAGCGACACCCGACTCTGAAAACTTAAGTCAAAAAGTAAGAGAAAAAGTATTAAGAGCTAGGAATATTCAGAAAGAAAGGTTTAAAAAAGAAAATTTCTTAACAAACTCAGAGATGGAAATTCCTCAAATAAAAAAATACTGTCAAATTGACAGCAATTCCGGAAATTTATTAAGAAAATATGTTAATTCAGGAAAATTATCTGTTCGAGGTTACCACCGGGTTTTAAAAGTGGCCCGCACTATCGCTGATCTCGATGGTTCAGAAAATATCTCTTATAACCATTTAAGCGAATCCTTAATGTATCGAATCAGAGAAGATTAAAAATAGGAGAGACCCGTTCTCTCTCATCTGACAAAGGGGTTTCTGGCTCCGGATACTCCAAAATGTAAATGACAACCAGTGGATAGTCCTGCCCCTGGCGTACCGGGCTGACCGCCAATTAAAGCAATGACATCACCCTGAGAAACTTCTTGACCAGGAGAAACAAAACTGGTTGCAATATGGCCATAATAAGTAACGACTCCGTTAGGGTGTAAAATTGTAAGATGGTTTCCTGCTCCTCCAAAAGCCCAACGGGAAGTAGAATTAGTTAGTTTTACCTTTAAAACTTTCCCGGCAGCCGCAGCAAAAATTGGCTCTCCGCATTTACCATGACTAAAATCAACCGCATTATACCAGTGAAGACCCTGAGTAATTCGACAAGGAGCAGTAATTGGACAGATAAAATAACTTGAAGCTAAAGGAACTAATTGGGGAGCGTAACGAACAGAAGGAATAGGCATAACACCGTTGGGAACAATGATGATGTCGCCGATGTAAATACTCCCCTCATCAGAAAGATTATTAAAAGCAATTATTTCATCAACTTTTCCCTTATATTTTTCAGCAATTCCGGAGATTGTATCGCCTGATTTAACATGATGAATTATTCCGGAAACCGGTAAAATAACTAGCTTTTGACCGGGCTGAATATAAGAGTTTTTATTTAAATCATTAGCCCACAAGATAGTATCTAAGGAAATATTAAATTGTTTGGCGATTGACCAAAGGGTGTCTCCCGGCTCAACTATGTACTCTGTAATCACCCTCTTGGTGTCTTCAAACTCTGCACCGCCAATTAAAACTCCTAAAACCTGAGGAGAAAAGGTGGTAGGAGGAAAAGCTGCTTTTAAACTAGAATTTCCAACTAAAAGAAATTCCGGCGATTCCGGCCGGAATTCCTTTTCTGGTCCTAAAAATACTTCTTTTTTGGTAGACCTTTCAAAAATTTTTGAGATATTAGCTAAAGAAAAATTTTCTTTGCTTGGAGTTTCAAATAAAAAACTTGAGCCTAAAGAAACTAAACTAAACAAAATAAATGAAATTATTCCTAAACAAAGTAAAGGTTCTTTAAAATATCTTTTTTTTAAAAGTAAAACTTTTTTGAGGAATCTACTCATTTCTTTTACCTAATTTAACTTGTTTTGGGTTTAAAAGTCAAGATAATTATCCACAGCCAAAAACTATGATAAAATATTAAAATGAGTTTAATTTTAAAAAGAAACTTTAAAAATTTACTTAAAAAATACCAAGTCCATCCCTCAAAAAAATTAGGACAGAATTTTTTAATTGACAAGGATACTATTAAAAAAATTATTAAAGCGGCTGAAATAGAAGCAAATGATATTATTTTAGAGGTCGGGCCAGGCTTAGGAAATCTAACCCAAGAGTTGGCCCAAAAAACTAAAAAAGTAATTGCCATAGAGAAAGACCTGAAAATGGTAGAAATTCTAAAAGAAAATTTAAAAGATTTTAAAAATATCAAAATAATTAAAAACGATGTCCTAAAAATTAACCCCCCAAACGATATACCAAAAACCAAATACAAACTCGTTGGCAATCTACCTTTTTATCTTGCTGCCCCTCTAATTAGGAAATTTTTAGAATTAAATAATCCCCCTAAAGAAATGATTTTAGTTATTCAAAAAGAAGTGGGCCAAAGAATTTGTGCTAAACCTCCTCATATGAGCATTTTGGCGATTTCGGTTCAGGTTTATGCTAAAACAGAGATTGTTTCTTATATCTCTAAAAAATCTTTCTGGCCTCAACCAAAAGTCGATGCCACCATCATTAAAATCACTCCCTATAGTAAAAAATACGCATATGCGTATTTTTTACTATCAAGGAGATGTCAAGAGTTGTTTTTCAAAATTGTTAAAGCAGGATTTTCCCAGCCCAGAAAACAATTGATTAATAATCTAGCCAAGGGATTAAAAATTGACCGCGAGAAAGTAAAAGATTGGCTTTTGAAAAACCATATCCAATCCAATCAGAGGGCAGAAACTTTAAGCGTGAAGGATTGGCTAAATTTAACAAAAACGCTAAAATGAACTAATGCGGAATTTTTTTCTCTTAACTTTTGCCATTTTTTTTCTTTCTCTTTTTGCTTTTTCAGTTGAGGCTCAAGAAAACAAGCCGCCGGTCGCGGACGCTAATGGACCTTATGAAGGGGTAGTAAACAAAAGTATTACTTTTGATGGTTCTGGTTCTGCCGATGACGATGGCGATTCCTTAACCTACAGCTGGGATTTTGGAGATGGAAACACCGGCAAAGGTCAATCTCCTTCTCATACTTATTCCAAGCCAGGCATCTTTACTGTTACTTTAGTGGTAAATGATGGACTGGCAAGTTCCACTCCTACCTCTACCAGTGTTCGAATAGCCTTACCGCCCCCTTCTCTGACTTATCCAAATAACGAAACCCGCAGCATTTCTTTCCCCTTGGAATTGGACTGGGAGGATGTAGAAGACGCTAAGTCTTATTTTTATCAAGTGACAAAAGGAGAAGAAAGTTTTTCCACTTCCACTTCTGCTTCCGACAGCGGACCTTTGCCGCCGGAACTTTTGGAAATTCTGGAACCAAATTCCTATGAATCATACGCGGCTTTGTGCAGAGAAAGAGAAGGCAAAGAATGCTCTGACGAAAAAATCCAAAAAACCATTATCGAGGAACAAATCGTTAATTGGGAGGTTAAGAGCTGTTGGAATTCCGAACCGGAAAATCCGGAAGATCTTTCTTGCGGTTCTTACAGCGAATCTTGGAATTTTGCATATATGCCTCTTCCCCCGGAATTGCTCCAACCAAGCGATGGTGCCTCCGATGTCACCTTGCCGGTAACCTTAGAATGGACAAGAGTGGAAAATGTTAAATCCTACAAAATTGATGTCCGGGTTAATATTGAATGCAATCTTTGGGATCTTCTCACCGGTTTTTTTAACGATAAAAGTATATGCAATCCCATGAAGTCTCTTACTGATCCATTTAGAGACATTCTGGGGATGAGTTGGTTTTTTGGATCAGAATCCGAATACGACCCTTCCTGTCCTTGGAAACTTTGGAATACAAACACCAATGAATGTGTCACCCTCCCTGTGCTCCCCGAAGAGGGAGAAGATTTTGCCGAACCAAAATACATAGACGATACCTGTGTTTTTTCAAAAAATACCCGTTATTTGGTTAGCATTAGCAGCTGTTTGGACCCGAAAGCGAAAATTTGCGGGGAATGGAGTGAAGAACGGAAATTTACTACCGGAGTGCTTACCGAAGAAGGTGTTCCCTACCAGCTTGAACCTCCTACCCTCATTGCTCCAGAATATGACCCGGCAGAACCTCTGCCAATAGTCGGCAAAAAGGACCAGCTTCGCTGGGAATCGGACGACTGCGCTTCATATGTCAGCCTTTATCTCAGGCGTCTTGATGAAGACTCCGTCATCTTAGAAGAAACCCTTCCAAACATAGAAAGCGTAGATCTTTCGCACGAGAAGTTTACAAATCTTTGGAATAATTCTTCTAACCTTGACAAAGAATATGTCTGGAAAATCAAACCCTGTTGGAGAGTGACAGATGATATTCTTTGCGAAGAGGATGTTTGGAGCGAGGAGTGGCATTTCAAAACAATCGGCGCGCCGCCGCCCCTCTTAAAACCTGAATCCGAAGCAACTGTTAAAGTCCCGGTAATGCTTGAGTGGAAAAATATCGACGGGGCCGGCTCTTATCGTTATCAAGTGGCGACTGACAGCAGTTTTCAATATATCGATGGATATACTGTCGTCCCCAGAAAAAAAATTGACTACCCTGAAATTAAGCCAGATAGTCAGTACTGGTGGAGAGTAAAAACTTGCGCTGACGAAAAAGGCGAGGTTTGTGGAGAATGGAACGAAAGAGATTTTAAAACCTATCCCATTGGGATCCCAAAAAATTTAGGTCCGGCCACCGGCACCCTGCCAGCTACTTTAAAATGGGATCCCGACCCGGGGGCCCATTTTTACGAATATATGGTGGATTATGCAAGTACAACCTATGACTATGATAAAGATGGTAATCCCATAAAAGAAACGCTGGCAGAATGCCAAGCAAAAACAGGAAGCCAAATAATAAGTCCAACTGTTACCCGTTCAACAAATTTATGGCTTGGCGAAATATGTTTAGGAAAATACAACTGGCGAGTCCGTTCCTGCCTGGAAGAAAGTTGCACCGAAGGAGAAAATCCTCCCCTGGTAAGCGACTGGAGTAATGCGACCTATATCGCCTCGGAAATAACCGGACCGCCGGAAAAAGGCATTGTTCCCTGCGGAAGAAGAACGGATATTCGGACTACTCCTTATGACGAACGGGAGCAATGCCAGTTTAAGCACCTTGGCTTTCTGCTTCAAAACATTCTTGATTTTCTTTTGTGGCGCTTGGGGCTGGTTATCGTTGCTATAATGGCAGTAGTCAGCGGCGTTACATCTTACTTTTCTTTAGATAGTCCAACAGCAATCAGTCAAATTAAAACCATTTGGAAATCAGTCGGCAAGGGCTACGGAATTATTCTAATTGCCTGGCTGTTGGTTAATTTGATTTTGGGAATATTAGGTTATCAGGTAGAATTTTTCGGCAAATGGTGGCAATTGCCTTTTTAGTATTTTAAAATGTGTGGTAAAATAAATTAATTCAATGGGGGAGAAAATCAAAAAACTGTTTGAAATAATTGTCCCTAACAAAAAAATCCTGGTTTTAGGATTAGGGTTAGTTTTATTTTTATCTTTAGTCCCTTTGCACTTTGCTCAAGCGAATATATTTTCTGATATTGCCAATTATATTCTCACTCTTCCTATCCGGATCGCTGCTCTTTTTATTGCCATACCCTTAGCTATACTTGCTATGACAGTTGGAATAGCATACACCATATGGATTACTATCCTGGGCTGGTTAAAAGCAATCGTTTTGACTGTTCCGATAATGCCCGACAAGGTGGAGGTAGTAAAGGAAGGCTGGAATATTACTCAAGGTCTGGCCAATATCTTAATTATCCTCGTTCTAGTTTTTATTGGCTTAGCCACCATTTTAAGGATAAAAGAGTATGAAACCAAAAAACTCTTGCCAACTTTAATCGGCGTCGCTCTTTTAATTAATTTCAGCCCGGTAATTGTTGGTTTTATTGTTGATGTTTCAAATATTATAGCCAATTTTTTCTTAGGATTAGGTTCTTGGGAAAGTACGGTGACGGTCTGGAGTATGATTGGGAATTATTTTAAAGACGTCATTGGAATTATGACAAATTTAGGTGACGTTTGGAGCGTAATCGGTGACGTAATCGGGACTACATTTCTTGGTATAGTTTTAATTCTCTTCTTTGGGTATTCCTCCTGGATTTATTTTCTGGTAACGGCCCTGCTTTTCGTCCGCATTATCGTTCTCTGGGTTTTAATGATTTTAGCTCCTCTGGCTTTTCTTTCTTATATCCTGCCGGCCAGTCGAAAATTAGCTAAAGAATGGTGGCAACAGCTTGTCCAATGGTCAATTATAGCCATTCCAATTGGATTTTTCCTTATGCTTTCTTTCAAGGTTCTTGAGGAAACAACTCAAATTGGGGGATTTTTTAACACTTCGGGTCTTAGCGCCAGCACCAGTGCCGCCGGAATACAGGACACAGGAACAGGAGTTAATTTTGGAAATTTTACTAGCCGGCTTGGCGATGCTCTTGGTACAATGCTTGTTCCCCTTGTTTCTATAGTTATGCTTCATATCGGATATAAGCTCAGCCGACACCATATGCCGGCCGCCGCAAGTCAGATTATTGGCGGAATAGAAAAAGGAATGAAAATGTTTGCCGGTACGGCTGTAGTTGCCGCCACCGGCGGAGCGGCGGCCGGATTAGCTGTTAAAGGATTAGGAAGAATGGCAAGAATGGCTCAAAGAATGGAAGAGGAAGCGGCTAAGCTGCCGGGTGGAAAAGTTTGGAGTAAACCATTTACCAAACCCACAGTTTGGTTAACCCGAAGAGTGGAAAGAGCGGCCAGTCCGGCGCTTTTAGAATATCAAGCCAGAACCAGGAAGGTGCCGGAAAAAGAACTGGAAAAAATTGATAAAATGGCTCCGCCTGAAGCAGAAGCCTATATTGACGCCAAAATCAAAATGCTGCCTGGATGGCTGAAAAAACAACGAAAAGGACAATATATGGCCAGAATGGCAGATAAAGGAACTCTTAAATTTGCCAGTAAAGAGTTCAGAGATGAAGCGGCGAACTGGGCAAATGAGATTCGCGAAAAAGAAAATCCTTACTACCAAAAAGAGGCTATGGCTATTGCTAAAGCTCTACCAGCAACTGTAAGTGAGGAGGCACTGGTGCATTCAAAATTAATCGGAATGCCCAATGAAACGCCTGAAGATAAAGCCGCAAGAAGAAAGAAAGAGCAGGAAATAAGAGAAGAAATCAAAGAAACACAACGCATAATGGAAAAAAGAATAGGGCGAGAAAACTTTATAATTGAAGCGGCACTACAATTAAAATACGTCACAAAAGATGACGTCGAGAGAAATAGAAGAGCCGCCCTTGCAGAGATTCAGCGCAGGGCGGCGCTACAACCGGGCGAACTTGAACAAGCACAAAGAAATATCGCGGCCTCAGCAACATTTGTAAAGGAGCTCGAGCCCGAAGACATAAAAAAAATAATCGACCCTGATAATTTTGCCACTCGGGTAGGAATAACTCTCGGCAATCCGAGAAACCTCCAGAAAATTCAAGATAATTTTGGTATTAAAAAACTTAAGGCAGTTATTGAAGGAATGGGCGGATTGAACGACGCCACGAACAGCCCGGAAAAGTTAGACGAGTTTTACCAAATTAATCCCCAAATGATTAACGCAATTCTTAATTCCCCTGCCTACAGAGAGTTAGAGATAGAAGCAAGAAAGCATATGCGCGACCCCCAAGGACAACCAACCACGAACTTCAATGCTTTTAGAAAAAGAGGGGAGCTCCAAAGAGCATCTATAAGAACCACTCCGTCCCTCACTGAAATGGAACAAGAAAAAATAAAAATGGAGCAGATGTTAGGAGCAGAGGAAATAACTGTTGAAAATCTGCAAAGGGAGATAAGTAAACTAGAGGCTTTGCGCGGAAAAGAACGACGGCGCCAAGCATCAAACTTAGAAAAGAAAAGAAAATCCTTACAAGAAACTCAAACAAGGATTAATATGTTAAAAGCAGCGATCAAAGACTTAAATGCAAGAATAAAAACAAAAAAACCGGAGCCGGAGAAAAAACCTGAATCTAAAATGGGAGAACCAAAAACAGTTTTTGGGACAAAAGGAACTCCTATGCCACCTCCAACAAAAATTCCGCCCACAACAGAAGAACAAAGAAAAGAAATTTACGGCAAACACTATGTACCACCTAGTGAAAGATATAAGCACAAAAAGCCTCCCCAGGCAGTAGAAAAGGAAATTAAAACCCTTGAAAAAGAATTGGCAGAACAGGAAAAAAGGTTTGATTATTTGGCAAACAAAGAAAGGCTTAGAACGGAAGACATAGAGTTTAATATGCTGAAGAGTTCCATAGCCGATTTAAAAAGAAGAATAGAAACAAAAAAAAGGAGAATCGAAAGACCGCCTCAAACCCCCAAAACCCCCACACTACGAATTAAGCAAATAGCCGAAGGAAAAAAACAGCCAGCGAAGTTTAGCGATATAGATTCCGCCATAAAAGTGCTAGACGCAGAAATAAATGAATTAAAAAGCCGGAAAACTCTTTCAGAAGAAGAGCGGCAAAAATTAACAGATTACCAAACCAGAAAAGAAAACTTTACAGCTTATCAAGAAATCGGGGAGAATAATTTCCCTGCGGCAAAAGAATTGCATAAAAAATACAAGGTAGAAATCCCTGATATTAAACAGGTGTTTGAAAAAGAAAAATCGCAAAACATTCCCGAAGAAGACAGAGATGTTTTCCGAATAATTGAGATAATAAAAATCCGCGAAAGCAATCTGGAAAATCTGATAAGAGAAATGGAAAAATTGGGAGATACGAAAAAAGCGCAAAGATTTAAAAAGGAACTGGAAGACATAAGAGAAGCTCGTTCAAAACTGGAGAAAAAAAACACCCTTTAGAATAAAAGAGGGGCAAATTGCGTTAAAATACGTCAATTTGCCCCATGTAGTCACGGCTCGGTGGTGCGCGAACGCGCCTTACCGGACTGCACGTCTTTGCGGTCCTCCTCGGCCCGCTCCCGGACCAAGTCGGCCGCCACTGCCTTTTCTGCCTCCCGAAGAGCGCGGATAGCGTCCCGTGCGGCGCATTCCGCATCGCGCGACCACCGACAAATGTCATGGGCGATTTTCGCCCTCTGACGGCGGACTACCTTTGCGGCGTCCGCCCGGGCCGCCGCTTCTTTTTCCTCCAAGCTCCGACCCGGAAGTCGGCGCCAGAGGTCCTCTATCCACTCCAACATTATACCTCCTTTCTTTCCTGTTAATTTACGTTTGAAGTGCAACACCTCGTATGATAAAAAGATTTCATATGAGGTACACACACTTCAGCAAGACGGAGCGCCTCGAGCTCTCCATCCTACTGAAGAAGGGCCATTCTTTAA
>Ga0180301_10001237_pt1 | contig 20057 bp, 21 predicted proteins | sample GuaBasSediGuay16_FD_121797 | JGI IMG/M metagenome (GOLD analysis project Ga0180301, IMG submission 121797) | Subseafloor sediment microbial communities from Guaymas Basin, Gulf of California, Mexico - Guay16, Core 4569-2, 12-15 cm | ecosystem: Environmental > Aquatic > Marine > Hydrothermal...
CAATAAAATTTCATCTAAACTATCGAATGAACATTGATATAAAATATAAATACTAGTAAAATATTCAACACATCATGCCAGATTGTGAACTTTGTGGAAAAAAGAATTCTAATACAAGGGCGATGATTGAAGGTGTTGAAATGACTGTATGCAATAGCTGCGCAAGTCTTGGCAAAGTTCTCAAGCCCCCCAAAAAATTTATTGTTAAAAAAAGACCAGGGTTTACTGCAGAAGAAGAATCCAAAGAAATAATAGTTACAAATTATCCGAGCATAATACGGGGCGTCAGACAAAAACTGGGTTTAAGACAAAAAGAATTTGCCAAAATGTTGGCCGAACGCGAATCATTGATACAAGCTTTAGAATCAGGAAAAACAGAACCAAGCATAAAACTTGCAAGAAAGCTAGAAAAAAAGCTCAAAGTTAAATTAATAGAAGAATACAAAGAACAAAAAATGCCTAAAAGAAAAAAATCAAGTATGCTAATCATTGGAGACATTGTCAAAATAAGGAAACGATAGTATATATTAAACAACAAATATTCTTAAAAACTCCATTCATTTAGTTCGGTTGATGAAAGATTTATTCAAGTTACTAAGACCACAACAGTATTACAAAAATTTGTTGATTTTTGTGGCAATTATTTTTGCTGGGAAATTTCTTAATTTAAAACTGCTTCTAACAGCAATTTTGGGTTTTATCATTTTATGCTTGATCTCATCAGCGAATTATATCATAAACGATATAATTGATAGAAAAAGCGATAGCTTCCACCCTGAAAAAAGAAACAGACCAATTGCTGCAGGCAGAATTCCTTTTTCACTCGCCTTAATCTTTTCAATTTTTTTAATTTTGATATCGCTAATTGGTTCTTTTCTATTATCTCCTAATTTTTTCTTGATGGTCTTATCATTTTTCCTTTTAAATCTACTTTACTCTGTCGCCTTAAAAAAAGAACCTTTTTTGGACATAATTGCTATTGGAATTAGCTTCATCCTTAGGGCAGTTGGGGGTGCGCTACTAGTAAATGTTATGATAACGCCCTGGTTAATAATTTGTGTATTTTTTCTTTCTCTTTTTTTAGCAACAGGCAAACGTTATGTGGAAAAAATAAAGCTAGGAGAGCAGGCTGCAAAACATAAAGTTGTTTTAAAATATTATTCATTAGAAACTCTTAAATCATCTTTAATCGCGTTCTTATCTATCCTTATAGTGTCTTACACACTTTATTCATTTCTTGGGAGTCATAGATACATTATAATAACTCTGCCTGTTGTGATATATATATTAACAACATACTTTCGATACATTTTACAGGCAAAGAGGATAGCTTCTAACATAGAATTAGTTTTCAAAAATCCAAGACTAGCAAGTGCAATTTTGGTTTGGCTGATTTTAATCATAATCTTTATTTATCTCTGATTCACAGCATAGATTCTAATTGTTCCATATTTTGATGTATTGTAATATATCCAGGGGTACTTCTCTATAATAAAATCTTCGAATTCGACATATCTGTGATAGTTATCAACAAAGAGAAAATCCGGTTTAAATTCTTCTATCTGTTTCACGAATTCCTCCTGTGTATATGTGAAATTATTCACTTCCATAGCTCCAAAAAATTCACAGTAAGGTTCTGAGTTGCATAACACCCTCTTACCGTCTAAACCCCTTAAAAATTTGCTTGCATGCAATAACGTTTCGGTCGCATATGATTTCTCTTTAATCATAAAATAATTGTTAAATGTTATAGAAACCATAATGGTAACTAAAACCAAATGTAAAAAAAACCTATATCGTTTCATTAGTTTAGATAATTTTAGATACCCCTTACTCGCAATAATAAAAAATATTGGTAGAGCAGGAATCAAAAACCTGGTCTGCTTTTCCCGTATCACACTGATACCAAGAAAAAATAAAATCAAAAATAGGTATAATATGTATTCAGTTCTTTTAACATCTAAAAATCTTTTTTTTATTTTAAGAAGTCCAATTAAGAACAGAAAGATCGTAATTCCTGTAACTTCATAAATGTTAATAACATAATACCAGTTAGATGTCTGTGCAGTTTTAAGAACATGCAAATTTTCAAATAACATCCCAAATGGGTGATTATAATTTATAATACCTAAAATAAAAATTGGGGATACAGTTAATAAAAATATAAAGAAACCAATTGCGTATTTTTTATTTAGAATTCTAAACCTTTCTTTTAATAATATATAGATCAAAAAACTCACGGGTAGAATAATTAAAGTGTATCTAGTCAAAACACCTAATGCAGAGAACAACATAGAAGAATATAAGAGCGAATTTTTGTCTTTTTCAATCCACAAGTAAAATAAATATATACTTATCAAAACAAAAAACAAAGCTAATATATCAGTCAATATTTTCAGATTCCAATATAATATAAGTCCAGAAGACAACAAGAGGTTTGCGGCAACAAACCCGGCAATCTTATTTTTGTACAACTTTTTTGCGAAGAGATATATTATAACAGAAGCACCTATACCTATAAGAACTAAAATGAAATGTACTATAACTGTGTTTTGGAAAATTGAAATAAAAAATGGCAAGAGTGGTGGTCTAAACGCTTCACCAATCCCCATCCCATAAATCCCTAGTAAGATGTTCTTTCCAAGTGCTAGGTAAACAACCTCGTCCCAGAAATAATTGTTTTTGTTGATATCGAAAACAATTAGACGGAAAACACATAAGAATAACCAAACTAACAAAAAAAGCATGAACTCAAATCTTTGTACATTCTGTGTAGTTTCCTTCATAGTAATCACACAACTTAGCAATTAGCTCAGCCTTATCAATAAAACCTTCTACCTTATCCTCTTCAATAACAAGAGAAGGGAACACACTAATATCATATTGTTTCTTCAACAATCTTATTATTGGCTCTTTTTTCTCAAATTTAGAATCTAAAGCAAATATAAGAAGCTTCTCGTTAAATTTCTTTTTTAAATAAGTTAATACAACAGCTTGATCACCACATTTTGGACATTCTTTATCATCAGAATAAAAATATAAAACCCTAACAGTATCAACATCACAGATATCTTTTGCTTTTTTTGCAAGCATCCAATATCTAATTAGAGAAAGTGTATATTCCTTTTTCAATAACTCAAAATCTTCTCCTCGGATGGATTTATCATTATTATAATTTTCGAGTTTAATTCTTGTCTTATCAGAAGCTTTAACATTCTCATCCAGCAAACCAAAAACAACAGGGCACATATCCTTATCCTTCAAAGTTTCTAAATATGCAAATTGCAATTGAGAGCTTTCTAAATCAATACTTTCTTTCCTGTACATCTCAGATATATAGCTAACACGCTCCCCTTCTATGATCAACCCCAAGAGCAATCCAAACATGAATATAAAAAAAGTCAACAACCCTGCAATTACATACCTTTTTTTGTTAATCTTTCTCATTCTCTACTCATTCTCTATTTCCATTGCATATCCTTTCTCAGCAAAAGCTCTTTAGTTATGCCGAGCCATATAAAACCCAACAATATATAATAAAATAAAATGAACACTGCTAGAGATAATGTGCCTTGCTTTCTGATATTCTCTTTTGCAAATTTATGCGAACTAATTATCACAATAGCCGCAATCACAAGCATCACAAAAACAATTACTAATTTATAATAATCAAAGTCTAACAAATGCATATTAGAAAACATCCCCTTGAAGAAAGCTGGTAGATCAAACCCTGTTAAGAGCATAGCCTTAATAAACTTAACAGAAGGTTTAAATACGCTATAATAAATTATCATGCTGACAAGTGTTAGTGCAATAAACCCTGCGCTAATAACAATAGGCATTTGGAAAATCCCGAAGTCCCCATATTCCTTATTAAATATTATTTTTCTATAATCCCAGCTATTCAGAACGCTACCTTTATTCCATCTGACTCTCTGATGGTATAAACTTTTTAGATTTTCAGGTGGAGTAGTGTATACAACAGTGTTAGTCAGTTGGACTATTTTATAGTGGTTTCTCTGTAGCCGAAGAGCCATCTCAAGATCTTCTGTTCTGTGAGCTTTCTTAAAGCCACCCAATTTTCTTATTATAGATGTTCGATACATACTAAACGGTCCTGGTGCAACATGGATACAATTTAAGAAACCCATGATCCTTTTGTAGAACATGTTTATTATATATTCGTACCATTGAATTTTCTGAAGTAAATTTTTTGGGTTTTTTATTTTCATCAACGGCAAAACAGCTCCAACCTTCTTATTTGCAAAATAAGGCAACATTTTTTTCAAGCCGGCTTTCTCAATAAAAGAATCAGCATCCAAACAAATAAAAAACTCTCCCCTAGCAATCTCCAAACCGCGGTTCAATGCAATATATTTTCCAGAATTTTTTTGATTTATAAGCTTGATATCTCTATCCTTATTGTTTTCCATTATGCTTCGAACTATTTGTTTTGTTTTGTCTGTGCTGCCATCATTAACAACAATAATTTCCAGTTTGTCTTTAGGATACTCTAACTCTAACAGAGAATTTATTGTTTCCTTAATTGTTTTTTCTTCATTATAAGCAGGTACAACTACGCTAACGTTGGGTTTTTTCTTCAGTTTAGCCTTTTTATAATCCTTAACATCAAAAATAGTTATAAGCCAGAATATAGTATAAAATAAAGTAATTATATAAAGCAATGTTAGTACATAATCAACAAACCCAAGCATTCTTTTCCTCCTTAGATAAGCCCTTTTCTGAAGTTTATAAAACTTACCAAACTACCTCCCACACAGTCAAGTCTTCAGACACAAACAAAAGGTTAAAAGCTCCACTTTTTAACACTTCTATAAAGCCTGTCTCTTTTGCTTTTATTTTCATTTCAGAGTCTAACAAAATATACTTTATATTATATTTTTCCAGTTCAACCAGTGCTTTTTCAGTTGTAGAACTACTTAACACATTATCAATAAAAATAATTCTTTTTTCAACTTCGCTATAATCAAATCTTGAGTCCATAATAGCTATATTTCCCGTATACTCTATATAACTTCCATATTTATAACTGCTGAACACAACACCCTTATCTCTTTTCTGCAAAAAGTCCATAACACCAACAATACCTCTACTAGGGATATTAGAGATTCTGTGACTGTAAGATATAGAAGAAAATAAAAGTCCACATACGATTATGATTAGAGTAAGTTTTTTTAAAAAATCAAGGCTCCATTTACTTTTAATAATGACTATTATTGCATGAGCAACTAGATAGGCAATTAAAAAGTTCAGATAAAACATAAATTCGTGTGTGAAAAATAAGGATATACACAGAAGAAGCACTAAGAAAAGAGAATAATAAAAGTTTTTATTGTTTGACCATATTTGGATAAAACCAACAACAGCAAGGATAGCTGCGAAGATGCCAAATCCGATAATTCCTCCCAGATCAGTAAACATTCTTTGTAAAATCCCAATTTGAGCAAACTCCGGTGTCTTATTAAAGAAGATTTTGCCAAACGGCACCAAATACCCAAAGACAAACACAACAACTAAGATCAAATATGTCAGAAATGGCTTAAACAGCTTTTTATCATAAATAACAAGTCCTAACAACATTGCAACAGAAATCGCTATACTACTTAAACCAAAAAAACAAATGCCCAGAAATATCAACAAACCAACAACATGCAACATTCTTCTATTTTTCAAAAATAAAAGCAAAAGTGCAAGATTTAAGACCACAAGTAATGCGAATTTACTAGAAACAAGAAAATTATACATAAATATCGGTGAAAATACTAAGATGCCTGCAGTCAGTAAACTTTTAGTTATGTCTAATTTCTTGCGTATTAAAAAATAAAAAAGAAGTAAAGAGACCAAACCAAGAATAAAAGGAAGAAATTTACTCAGAGAGTGCATGTCGAACAATAGCGATCCTCCATAAAGAAGCAAATTATACGGATTCAGAATAACATTTCTACCACCGTAAATAAGGTTATCAATGGTTACCAGATCTTTACTTATTCTAGAATTAAAATAAGATTCTTCCCCAATCGGGTATCCTTTATGCTTTACCTCTCTACTTAATAATGGTATACTCAAAACAGCTGTAGCTACAACTATCAGAACAATGACTGCTTGAATATCAGTAAATACTATTCTTTTCTTTTTCAAGAGATCACCATTTTTCTTTTACACTTTTCAACATCATATATCTGAACATTTCCTGAGTATAGTAACTCAACACAAGGTTCATCCGCATATTTGAGTTCTTTTATTCCATAGTTTTTTTTAGCTTGCTCAGAAAAGTAGATATACTGCACACCGTATTTTTCAGTTAACTCAATCGCTCTATTTATAAATGGTGTTGTGTAAATAGTCGCTATGTCTTCATAGACGGTGTCAACATCTTTAACCAATAAAAAATTGGTGTCTAGTATGCTTTTGTCGTTAGCGAAGTAACTTATTAAATGACTTTCTTCTATGGTAGACAGCGTTACACTTGGTTCTTCCGACAACTTTTTTAACACTTTTAAGGCTTCAACATCTGAATTAGTTATCACCTTTTTATTTTCAACAATTGCTAATCCAACAGACGGAAAAACAGACGTTAGAATAACAAGCAACAACATTCCCGATATTAACAGCCATTTAATTTTAGAAACTTTACTTTTATCTAAGGAAACCATTAGATCTTTCGTATATTGACTAAACAGAATTACCATAACAACCCCAAGGATCATCATTCCAAGATTTAGCTCAATCCATCGTAACCATAATAACAGGAAGATCGCAATACCCATCCCAATAAAGATATAAAGAGCTCTCTTCTTTTCTTTAAACGTATATCTATACATGACATACAAACCCAAAATAAAAGGTATAAATCCAACAAAAACAATCAAGGTTAAAATGTTGACTTGTGCAAAATAATTTTGCAATAATAACTTCGGAATGTTTTTATATATAATCCTACTACCATGAACTAACAAAGCGTTCTTAAAAACAAGCTCATAAAACCAAATTACCAACAAAATCGAAAATATGAACACTTCCAATTCGCTATCTGCCTGTGCTAATCTTTCTTGTTTAATAAACATTAAATAAAATAACAAACCAATTATTAAATAGAATATAGAGGGGTGAACAACCATCAAAACAATCATAGTTATAATAGTATGGATAGAATACTTTTTATCTTTATTAATCAACATAAGAAAATACAGGGAAAGAAACATTAAGGGTAGAGCGAGTGTATAAACCGAGATGCTATTGATAGTTTTTGAGAATAACACAGGAATAAAGCCAACAACAAAGGCAGCTATAAGGCCAACTTTTCTATTTTTTGTTAGTTCCACAACAATAAAAAATATTATAACAGATAGCAAGGTTGCAAACAAATTTGGCATTATTTTACAGGCTATACTTACCGGCATAAACAAACTAAAAAAAGCTAAAATATAGTGAAACCCTGGCGTAAAAAAATAAGTTCTTTCATGATAGCTTAGATCATCTTTATACAATGGCAAACCATTACTTCTTATATGTTCAATCTGTCTTAGATTAAAGTACGCTTCATTTGAGAAATACTCTGTTGAGAAGGCTAGATATAATCTAATACCGAATACGATAACACAAATCATAGCAAGCACTATTAGGTATTCTCTAGCACTAAACTTAATTTTCTTTACTTTCTTTTTTCTCATCTGTCTATCAAGAATAGTTCTGCTATAAAATCTTTTTGTTTCTTACTCTTTCAACAATACTTTAACAATTCTAGCAAATGCGGGTCTTGTTATAAGAACTCCAAATGAAACCCCTACAATAGTAGTAAAAGCAAACCCTTTCAATAAGCCTGCACCAGCCCAGAACAAAGGAAATATCCCTGCTATTGTTGTCAAGTAAGCTCCAATGATAATAAAGAATGCTTTCTTAATACGAGTTTTCCAGCTTTCAAACCTTTTCTTACCTGTTAACACTTCATCTGCAATAACAATTTGATCATCAACCCCAGTTCCCGTTGCAATAATAATACCAGCCAAAGCAACAAGATCAAGCTCCCAGCCAAAGAATGCGGCAAAGCCCAATATCAGGAATACTTCTATTAACATAGTAATCATAACAGGAATTGAAATAGCCAATTTCCTAAATCTGATAAAAATAATAGCTGCAACCCCTAGTATTGAAAGTAACCCAACCAATATTGTGTTATTCAATGCTTCTTTACCAAGAATTGGCGAGAACGCGTCACTCTGCACAATATTCATCTTTACAGGTATCGACCCCGTCAATAAGATAGCTTGTAGATTCTGAATTTCATCTCTACTATTTATTCTTGCTTCATCTTCGTCTTTGCCAATAGCACTTCCAGTAATCCTAACGGTGGTTTCAGGCTTACCCTTTAGGTCTGCCGAAATACTCAACGATTGTTCATATTGATCGTCTAAGAAAAAGTCAATCTTTTCCGATAATACCGGATTAGTTGGATCTTCTGAAGGAATGACTTCGAGCTTCTCAGTAATCTCTGCAAAACGTTGTGCAGATTCTGGACTTATAGTAACTTGGAAAAAATAATTGCAGAAAATCTGGTTGCCACTCCTTGAGCAAGACTCTATTCTAGAACATTGTGAAGAAGTACAAACATTTTTAATATCTTTACCACCAACAAAAACTGTCTGATTAGCAATCTTGGCTTCAAACTTTCCTTGCTGAGATAGCAAATTAACAACCTGTTTTTCATTAAAGCCAGTTACTTCAACAGATATAAACTGATCACCTTTAATATTTGTAACCTTTCTTATATTGATGTTCGCCAAGCCAAGATGGTTAAGTCTATTTTCCATTATCTTTATGATCAGGCTCATATTCTTGTCGTCTAGTTCAACTTCTGGTTGCAACAATACGCGTACACCACCTGCAAGATCGATCCCTTTGCGTAGATTAGAGCCCGGTGCCTTAACAACTCTAATACCCAGATTTTGTATACCGAGAACTGTTTTAATAGTTTCAGCTTCTCTTACTTCTTCAGTTATATTCTCAAGAGCAACAACTTTGCTACCATTAATTATTTGAGTTACATTTTTTTCTGTAGTTATATTTTTAATTACATACTCTCCTGTTCTCTTCTCATCAACAACTGATTCCAGTAGAACAGTATATAACTTCTTGTTTGTAGTAATTACAACCACTTTTTCTGAAAGTTGATTTTCAACAACACTTTTATTTATTGCTTTTATCGCTGCAAAGTAGTCTGCCTCATCTGCAATAAAATAGTTATCTATCCTTTTTATGACCTCTAAACTTCTAGGATTCGCACCACCAGGTGGTTTCTGTATACCTGCGATATCCGCTGCACTACCTTTTTCTACGAACGTTATTGCAACACCTTCTGTCTTAATAGTTGGAGAAATCGCCAATAAAGCTAGAGCTATAAATATCAACATTAAAATCACACGCCCATTAGTAAAAATTTTCTTAGCTCTGCCCATGTTTAAACTTCCTCTCAGCAAACCATCTTAGTATACCTGCGTTCTGTATCCAGGTATTCATCAAATCAACAATAAGGCCGATCAGCAAGATTGTCATTATCTGTTTGATTGGCGGTGCTGTTGACACAAAAAAAGCAATAGATACAGCTGCAAGCGTAGTGAATGTCATCGTAAGTCCAGTTTTCATCGCACTCTTAATCCTACTTTTCACATTGCTTTCTTTAGTCTTTAACACACGAGTGCTTAACAAAATATCTGTATCTATAGAATAACCTATTAGCATAAGAAATGCAGCAATTCCCGCTATCGAGATTCTAATACCGAGGATGTTTACGATGGCTAAGGTTATAACAATATCTGAGAAAGCCGCAAGTATAACTGCAATGCTTGGAACAAAATTCCGAAAATAACCAAACACTACAACACCCATCAATACAAAAGCGATAACCATTGCTATTACAACTTCCTTGAAAAATCCTTCACCAAGCGTAGAACCCATACTCCTTATATCGTAATCATCTTGGGTCAGCTCTACTGGCGATACCTCGAGTAAGCCAGCTTCAAAACTATCTCTATCCTCTCTTTTATTTATGTCAATGTCCACATCTATTATAACCCCTGCTTGCTTGCCTGCTTTGTTTAGTTTTTTAACAACTATTGATTTGTCTGGAAATTTAGCTTGCAATGATTCTTGTAGCTGACCAGGCTCAATAACCTTGTACACAGTTATTGTCGAGCCACCTTTCAGACTCGCATCTCTGTATATAAAGTCGCCAGTGGTTGCAGACTGAACACAAATCTGAACAATTGCAAGAATTAGTATAATAAAAGGAATTAACAGGAGCCATTGATATAGTTTCTTAGGTTTCTTTTCTTTAATTGGTTTTTCTCTTTTTACTTTTTCTTTTTCCTCCCGTTTTTTAAAGAAAAACTTTTTCTTTTTTTTCTTCTCTTTGATAATTTCTACTTTTGGTTCTTTTTTCTCAAATAATTCTTCATTTTCAGCAACATTTTCTTTCTTAGGCGTCTCTTTTCGTTCCTCTTCCTCAGTTTTAGAACTATCAACATTTTCTATATTTTCTAGTTTTTCTTGATGTTTCATCCCTCTCTCAGGAATCAGATTCAATTTATAAAGGTTTGGTTACTTTGGTTTGGTTACTTTTTTTTCTGATCTAAAGCAGCTTTGACCAGTCCAAGAAATAAAGGCTGTGGTCTTAATGGTCTTGATGTAAAGCATGGATGCGCCTGTGTTGCTATAAAGTATCGGTGTTTTTTAATCTCTAATATCTGCATGATTGGCTGATTTGGTGCTTTCCCACTAAAAATCATGCCAGATCTTTCTAACAATTCAATATATTCTGGATTTACCTCGAACCGATGCCTAAACCTCATTCTAACTTTTGTGCTTTTAAATAATTCATAAGCAAGCGTACCTTTTTTAACTTCTATATTATGCCCACCAAGCTTCATATTTCCGCCTAACCCTTCGATCTCTTTTTGTTCTGGAAGAATATCTATTACAGGATGCTTTGTGTTATCATCAATCTCTGTTGAGTTTGCGTTTTTTAGGCCGCAAACATTTCTAGCAAACTCAATTACAGCCATCTGAAATCCATAACAAATACCCAAGAAAGGTATGTTATTATCTCGTATAAATTTAATACACGAAATCTTACCTTCTGCACCTCTTTTACCAAATCCTCCGGGCACAATTACACCGTCAACATCTGCAAGAGCATCTATTATATTCAATTTTCCATCTTCAATTTCAGTAGTTTCGATCCATTTTATGTTAACCTTAGTTTTGTAGTAAGTTCCTGCATGCTCTAGAGCTTTGATGATGCTAGCATAAGAGTCCCTTAAACCAGTATATTTTCCTGTTATGCCTATAGTTATGGTGTTGTCTTTATTTTTCATACGTTGCACATAATTTTTCCATTGTTTTATCGCTTTTGTATTCTTTTTAATCTTTTTTTCTAAGCCAAGGATTTTTATAATCTCTTTATCAATTCCTGCCTTTTGCACTAAGCCAGGAATGTTATAGATACTATCAACATCATGCACACTGACAACACGTTCGAAGGGGATGTTTGCGTAAATACTTATTTTCTCCCTCACCTTTTTTGTTACAGGATTATTTGAGCGGCAAGCTATTATATCGGGTTGAATACCAAGTGACATTAGAGATCTTATTCCTAACTGAGCAGCTTTGCTCTTTTGTTCCCCAAGAAATCCTGGCTCTAATACGTACGTCAGCGTGACAAAGCTAACATTTTCCTTACCTTCTTCATAGGCTAGCTGTCTCATCGCCTCAATAAAATAGGCGTTTTCTATATCCCCAACCGTACCACCGACTTCGATGAAAATAACATCCGCTTTAGAATCTATCGCAAGTTCCCTTAGGAATAATTTAATCTCACCAGTTACATGCGGGATAAATTGTACATCTCTACCAAGATATTTTCCTCCACGTTCTCTATAAAGAATTCTCTTAAAGATCTTTCCACCAGTTAGATAATTTTTCTCACACAGATTTTTATCCAGAAAGCGCTCATAGGTTCCTAAATCCATGTCGCACTCGAGGCCGTCATCTAGAACAAAAACTTCTCCATGTCTATATGGGTTAAGGGTTCCAGCATCAACATTAAGATAACCATCAAACTTTATTGGAGTACAATTAAGTCCATAATCCTGCAATACTTTTGCTAATGACGAAGAAAAAATACCTTTGCCAAGACCAGACATCACAGTTCCAGTAATAACAACATATTTAGTTCTACCAATCTTATAGCCTTGCGGGAAAGGTGTATAGAATTCGTGTTCTTCTGTCTTACTTCCAACCGACTTAATTAACTTTTCACCTTTCACGGCAATCCCCTTTTATTTTTAAATTCTTTAAAGTATATTTAAAAATTATCGTTCTTTAATATATGCAATACATCAACTTAAAAAAAAATTTAACTAAAAATTTAACCATACTTCATAGAATGTTATATTTTTCTGACTTCGCTCACAAAAAATAATTAATGAATTCTCTGAATAACTCATCTATTAATATACTCTAAAAAATCAGTCTAAACAGCGTAAAAAAGAAATATCCCCCATCAAAACCGGGTATAGGTAGCATATTTAATACAAACAAAAATAAATTAACATACTTTATCAGATGCAATATAGGCAAAACATTGTTGTATTTTGTTTTAAAAATCATCTTGCCAAATTTTACATTCTTAATTAAAACAAGACAGCCAATAAAGAAAAAAAGATGCACTAATGGTCCGGCAACAGGAACTAGTAATGAAGGTGCAATAGCTTCTATTGGGGTGTAAGCAACATATCCTGGCACAAAAAAAAGAAACGGGAACCTAAAATAACGTAAAAGTATAGCCAACAATAAAAAACCATACGCAGCATAAAATGTTGCACTAATACCAAAACCAATTGCAACAAATTTATGGGCTAGTTCGTGCAAAATAATAGCAGGTGCTATAACCACTATTGCAATCTTAAAACCATACCAGTCAAAGCCAACATTTGTTAGAGGATCATAGTCTTTTCTTGGCACATTGAAGAACATCATAAACACATATCCAAGCACAAGCGCCATGATAATTATATCGAGAACCTCACCAATAAAAGTAGGTATTCTTAAACCTAAAAAAGATAACAAAACATCCCTATTTAGTCCTAATAATAGTCCAATTAGTCCCATATAATCTTTAAAAATAAAGCGGTTTAAATGTTTTACCTAAAATTTACTATTTAAAGTCTTACCCAAACCCTTAAATAACATTTACTTTTCTGTAGTATACACTAAAAATATAAATTAAAAAATTTTATTAAAAATTTCAAGGAGTAGGTAAAATGACAGACACAGTTAAAGAAGGAAGCACAGTAAAGGTGCATTATACAGGAACCTTTGATGATGGCAAAATTTTTGATACAAGCCAAGGAAGAGCTCCAATAGAATTTACAGTTGGTAAAGGCCAGGTTATAAAAGGTTTTGAAGATGCAGTACTGGAAATGAGAAAAGGAGAAGAAAAAAACATTAGCTTACAACCTGATCAAGCTTATGGTCCTAGAAACGAGAAGCTTGTCTTGGAAGTTCCAAAGGAAGTACTCAAAATTCCTGAACCGAAAATAGGAATGGTCCTGTCAATGAAAGCAGAAGATGGACGTGAGTTCCGCGCTATTATTACAAAAGTAATTGACAATAAAGTAACTATAGACTTAAATCATCCATTAGCAGGAAAAAAATTAAATTTTAAACTTAAAATAGAAGACATAAGATAATAAGATAACTAATAGTAATAGTAATAGTAATAGGTGATATCATTCTAAAATAGTAACATTTATATATTGGCTTATATTCTATAACTATCAAAGGTTGGTGGGGGTACTTAAAAATGAACAAGACTGCTCTTATGATATTATTGATTATTTTGATAGTAGCTGTTATAATTGGTGGTATTTTTGCAGTACGTGCAGTCGTCAAATCAGCAACAAATACCACACAAAATTTAACACAGCAACAGCAAGTAGATCTTGCTGAAAAATCAGAACTTGTTGAGCTGAAAAATCAGCTCAGTGCTTTAGAAACAAGCATCAACAATGTTAAGTTAGATTTAAAAGAAACAACAAATAATCTACAAAGCCAGATTAATACATTAAAGGAACAGCAAGCAACACAACAACAAAGCTTTGCATCAACAGACAACTTTGTTTACGGAAGCTTTGACATAAACGTTCTAAACGCACAAAATTGTAGACAGTACTTAGATATGGCAGAAGATGCTGTAAGAGACGCAGAAGATATTTTAGACGATGCTAAATCAGACGAAGATGATGAAAAAGAAGAATATGACGATGCGGTGGCTGAATATGAGAGACTAAAAGCATTAAAAGACAACACAACATACTGGAACTCTTTGACAGAATCACAACAAGAAGATCTTGAAGATGACATAGACGAGGCAAAAAAAGACAAGAAGGATGAGAAACGTGATTGGGAAGATGCGAAAGACGAAGTAGATGATGCAGAAAACGCATTAGACGATGCTGAGAAGCTTGAGCGTATGATCAAGACAAGATGTCGTTCATTTGGCATAACAAGCTAATTTTTTTAATTTTATTTCTATAATTTTATTTCTAACTTCTTTTGCCAATCTTCTTCTCAGGTTCTTAACGAATAATTTAAATAAGTCCTTTTTATTCTTATTACTACTATGACGGCTTTAGTAGCATGCTTAACAACAGGAAAAGGGACGTGGGGGCATGTATCAAGAATTATAGAGGAAATGGAGTTAGACCAGATATTCTTAATAACAAATGAATTTGGTCAAAAAAATTTTAATCACAAAAAACCAGTCCAATTTATAATAATAGATAATACTAAACAAATCAAGGAATTAGTGCAGGACATCAAAGATGCAATTGAGGATAAAATTTGTGGTACAGAAGTGGCCTTGAATTTAATATCGGGAACAGGCAAAGAACACATGGCTATTATCGCAGCAATTATACAATCCGGCCTTGGTTTTAGGCTTGTTGTACTGACGAAAGATGGCGTGATTGAAATTTAGATAAAGATTTAAAATGTTCAAGTGGTATGGTATACTAGGCATTTTCATGATTCTTTTTATAGAGTTAAATTTTGCTCTAAAAATCCAACCATTTGCAGAATACTATTTTGTTATTGCTTGGTTAGGGTATATCTTAGTTATAGATGCTGTTGTCTTTAGGTTAAAAAAGAAATCCTACATCTACAATAAAAAAAAGAAACTTATTTTCTTGTTTATCATATCGGCCGTTATTTGGTGGATCTATGAGCTAATCAACATCAGATTAGGAAATTGGGGTTATAACAACGTCTATGGTTGGGCTGCATTAAAAGGTGGAGTTCTAAAATCAGTTTACTTCTCTACTGTAATTCCTGCTGTATTTGAGACAGCTGAATTAGTCAAGGCGATACATGTTTTTGACAGGCTAAAGCTAAAGCATCCGTATAAACTTACAAAGATAACCTTGTATGTGTTAATTGCACTTGGTATTTTATGCCTTGTACTTCCATTGCTATGGCCAAAGTATTTCTTCCCACTTATCTGGCTAACATTTTTCCTTATTTTAGACCCTGTAAATTATCTACACAACCAGCCAAGTTTGATGGTGCATTTTAAGGACAGAAAGATTAGTATTATACTGACACTAGCATTAGCTGGTTTGATTTGTGGGTTCTTCTGGGAATTCTGGAATTATTGGGCCATCACAAAGTGGACATACAACATACCTTATGTTGGTTTTATGAAAGTTTTTGAGATGCCAATTCTTGGTTATCTTGGTTATATCCCGTTTGCTTGGAGTTTGTATGCTGTATATCATTATGTTAATTCTTTGTTTCATAAGAATGAAAAGGATATTATATAATAATCAATAGTTGCTTATTTTTTTCTTACTTATTAAAATTCTGTACCCACCACCGCGTGCAATCGTCTCAACATTCCCAAATACATTTTCCATGCATGTAGCTATTTGTTTGCCCCCCTTTTGACTTCTTACAACAACTTGTAACAGTCCATTGTTAACAATATGTTTCTTACTTTCTTCAATTAACTTAAAGCAGATATCCTTGCCAGCTGTTTGTGGTGGATTCAATAATATAACATCAAACTTACTCTTTATTTTTCTAAAACCATCTGATTGCAGAACAATAGTCTTAACATCATTCAGTTTAGCGTTTTTCTTTGTTAGCATTATAGCACGTTCATTAATATCACTCTGCACAACATCATTCTCGGGAAAAGCTTTTTTAATAGCTATTCCTACGACACCTGAACCGCAACCTAGATCAAGAACCTTCCATCCATTTCCCATAACACCTTTCTCAATCAAAAGTTTACTTCCCTTATCGACCCTTTTCTTTGAAAATACACCAGAAGAAGTCATTATTTTAATTTCATTTCCTCTAAGATTGTCAGTAATCAATTGTACCCTCATCTTAGAATTCTGTTTTTTATGGAAGTAATGTGGCATTTTCATTCCATAATACCAAACATCTGGTATAGCAGTCTGTCAGCAGCCCTTATAATATCCCATTCGGTTTCACCTTCTATAAGTATACAGTTTCCTTCGTATCTTGCTCCAGTACTCTCTCCTATTTTAAAATACATTACAACCGTACTCTCATCAGCATCCTCACAAGTTATCACAGTCATATTATTGCCTTTTGTTTTTTTAGTTAAAGCTGCTTTTGTAGGTTTGTTATAGATGTTAAACTTATCTCCAATTGCACGCCCGATTTCGATCATAGCAACAACAGCCTTAGATGAAAGATCAGGATCTGTTGTAAAGTAAACAAAATCTGCATTCAAAATACGCTCTTTAGTTCCAGGCTGAATACTTATCCCATTTAATTCGCGAGGACTAAACCTGATTGCAAAATCATATATATCTGTAGTTCGGTTTTCAATATTAATGTTTATTCTTGTGAGCCAGACATTATTAAAACGCGTAAACTTAAAACCATTATACACATAAGTATAACCTTCTGGCACATCAACTATATTGCCCTCAAATATTACAGAGCCGACAACATACGGTTGCTTTGGTTTAATAAACTGTGTTGTCCCGAATGCTATTAAAAATATAACAACCAAAGCACCAATTATGTACAATAATGATAGATAGCTTTTCTTCCTAGCTTTAACCTCTAGTTCTTCATTTACTGGTTCTTCTCTTTTCTCAGTCTGCCCTTTCTTCTTGGAAATCTCCTCTTGGTTTTCTCGAATATCTTGACCAATGTCTAAAGCTCCTTCAGTCATGCCTTTCTATTTAATTAATTTTGTATAAAAATCTTTCGTCTATAAAAAATACAAAACTTTATAAATAAAGGAACACCCCATTAAAAAATTGTGCGTTGGGCACAAGATTAATTTAAATAAATAGGTGTAAATAAGAATGGGTAAATTTAGAAGGCAACCAATAACACCGCCAGTTAAAGTAGGCGATGAATTAGATGTGAAAATAGAAGCCGTCGGCGAGAAAGGCGATGGCATTGCAAAGAAAGAAGGCTTTGTTTTATTTGTGCCTAATACAAAAGAAGGCGATTTAGTCAGGGTTAAAGTAACCCGCGTTCTTAGGAATGTAGGTTTTGCAGAAGTTATTGGAGAGGCTCAAGGCGAGCCAGAATCTGAAGAAACCCCTGCAGAGGGAGAAGCTGTTGAAGAACCACCATCTAAAGAACAGCCAGAAGACACAGAAGATTTTGGAGAAGAGTTAGAACAACCAGAAGAAACCCCTGCAGAGGAAAAAACTCAGGCAGAAGAAACTCCTGCAGAGGAAAAAAAGGAAGAATAAAATCAATATTTTATTTTTTTTTAATATTTTTTAATCAAAATGAGACTATTTGTTGCAATAGAAGCAAAAGAGGTTTCTGACTACCTTAAATCAATCCAAGATAAGTTAAGGTTTAAAGGTGTTAAACAAGTTGAAAAATTTCATTTAACGTTAAAATTTCTTGGTGAAGTAGAAGAGAATAAAGTTGAGCAGATAAAAAAAGCTTTATCAAAAATTTCGTTCAAGCCGTTTGAATTAACATTAGACACAATTGGCGTCTTTCCTAATCCTAGTAGAATAAATGTTATCTGGGTTGACGTAAAAGAAAAGCAACATATAACAAATTTATACAATCAGATTGATGCCTGTCTAAAAGATTATGAGGATGACCGAAAATTTCATCCTCACATAACTATTAGCAGAGTTAAATTTCTTATTAATAAAAAAGAGTTTAAGGACAAAATTGATAGTATAACGATACAACCAGAAAAAATTATTGTTAATGAATTTAAATTAATCAAATCAGATCTAACGCCAGAGGGCCCAATTTATACTGACTTAGCAATTTACAAGACTCAGAAACACAAAAAATAGTAATCTTTATAAATAGGTCGTTATACCAAAACACTATTGCCTAGTATAGAGGATAGCTGTAAAGGACTCTATACACACTATCGGGCGATAAAAGATAGTAACTGATGTTTCTATCATGTTACTAATTAATTGAGTCGACAAAATGGCTGAAGAAGAACAATTTTTGGTACCAAGCGATGTTTATCTTAAGTCAGGCATACATATAGGAACAAAATTCAAGACAAAATATATGGAGCGTTTTATCTACAAAACAAGACCTGATGGTCTATCTGTATTAAATCTTCAAAAGATTAATGAAAGGATCATTATTGCAATTAGTTTCTTGGCACAATATGCGCCAGATGAAATACTGGTTGTCTCAAGAAGAGAGAATGGTTGGCGTCCTGTTAAACTGTTCGGAAAGTTAACAGGTGCAAAAGTTTTTGCTGGACGTTATCCGCCTGGTATTCTAACCAATCCTAGACTTGATAATTTCATTGAGGCCAAAGTACTGCTTGTTACAGATGCATGGCCAGATCGAAATGCAATTGAAGACGCAATGAAGATGGGCATCCCAATTATAGCTCTTTGTGATACTAATAATCAATCAAACAAAATTGACTTAGTTGTACCTCTTAACAACAAAGGGAAAAAAAGCCTTGGCTTATTCTTCTGGCTATTGACAACAGGTTATATGAAGGCTCGTGGCATGATCAAAGATGAAAAAGAGATAAAGTATAAATTGGACGATTTTGCAGAAGAATAATTCATTCAACTTTTTCAATTCCTTTATCTGTTATTGCAAACAGAATACTTTTTTCTTCAGGCAAAGCGCGATGCTTTCTTATGATTGCAACCCTTTTGTTCTTATGCAGTTTTTGTAGTTCAATCAAACATTTAGATTGATACTTTAACAAGTCGCCACCAACCATATTAACTTTGCTTTTATTCTCAAAATCGCTATACACTTGGTTTGTTATCAGCACAGGAATCTTCATTGTTCTAGCAATTTCTGTAAGATAGCTAAGTTGTTGTCCTAGAGCTCTGTTGACATCAACAACATCATCCGTTCTCCCGATCTCAACTCTATAAAGCATTGCGATGCTATCCACTATAATCAAGCCAATCTTATCATTTATTAGCAATCTTAATTTTTCAAATGCTTTCTTTTGTTCTTCAAAGCTAATTGGTTTTAGAAATAGGATTTGTTCTAACACATTCATATAATCTTCCGTGATTTGTTTTAGCCTTTCGACAGAAAAGCTGCCCTCTGTGTCAACATATATAACCTTTTTACCATTCTTGACTGTTTCAAGAGCTGCTAGTATAGCTAAGTTTGTTTTTCCAGAGCCGAAAGGTCCATATATTGTTGTAATTGCATCGGCGTCATAGCCATTCTTAAGTAACTCGTCCATAACAGATGTTCCAGTAGATATTTTTGCAACCATCATCTAGATAAAGTGGAATTAGTTTATATATTTTTATGAAAAACTTTATATAACTCAAAATATATTTCAAACACATGATTGCATGAAACCTCGCGGTTTTATATTCCCCACAGGAAATATAAAACTTTGAGGTGATACACATGCAATATGTAGGTTTAGACGTACATAAAAAGTTTACGCAAGGTTGCATCCTTGATAAGGATGGCAACATGATTCTTGAACAAAAGTTCAA
>Ga0180301_10001239_pt1 | contig 20023 bp, 10 predicted proteins | sample GuaBasSediGuay16_FD_121797 | JGI IMG/M metagenome (GOLD analysis project Ga0180301, IMG submission 121797) | Subseafloor sediment microbial communities from Guaymas Basin, Gulf of California, Mexico - Guay16, Core 4569-2, 12-15 cm | ecosystem: Environmental > Aquatic > Marine > Hydrothermal...
GGCCGGGGTGCCCCCGGGGCAGGGGCGGCCCTCTGCACACCTGCAGGCGGTGTGACCCCCCTGGGCTGGGCAGCGGGGCGAGGTGTCATAGGCTGTGTAACTGGACGGGGGGCAACAGGTCGAGGTGGCTGTGGCTTGAGCGGCGGACGCGCTAGAGGCACTGGCGGTCTCTGAGCGGGTCGGGTCACAGCGGGTCTAGGTTGAGGGGTAGGGGCTACAGGTTTTGCAGCAAGTCTCTGAACTTGCGAAAGTGGTGCCGCTCTTGCCTGAAGAGGTCTCTGGGGTGCGGCTCTTGCGGCCGCACCGGCTATGGCTGGGGTCGGCGGGCTTACCCGGGCCGGTGCGGGTCCGGGAGCTTTTGTCACGGGCGCTCCTGCTCCTCCCGCAGCAGCAGGCTGCGGAGGAGCTGCAGAGGGTAGTGCACCCCTTTTCGCCGGAGCACCCTTGGAAAGTGCAGGGGAGGGCTTCTCCTCCGGAAGAAGTTGCGCAAACGGCGAGCGGGGGCCTATACCCTCTGCCGCTGTCCTTGTAACATCCCTCTCACCTCCCTCAAACGCGGCTCTGGCAGCAGCGGGGTTATATGCGCCGGTCTCGTCATATCCCAACTCGTAAGGCGATATTATGATTGAATTGGCCTTGCGGTAGAAATAGACAAATCCGGCGAGGAAGAACACCAGAAGGAGGAAGGATATGGCGTAATAGGCGGCGTAGCTTTTGGTCTTTTCTCCTTCTTCTTTTTGCGGCGGAGGTGCTTCAAGGCTCAATGTATATGTGTTGTTGTTTTCATTGTATTCTGGAACCCCTCCCACATCATCGACCTTTATCAGCAGCTGGTTTACTCCCGTAAGCTGTGGCGACCATCTGAAAACCACCTCGGCATATCCTCCCCGGGGCACATAAGTGACATTTTTCCTACCTATCACGATCCCGCTGATGTATAGACCGACGTAGAGAGGGGGCATTCTGGCTATGGTGTAATCCATCGTTCCCTCGTTGGTTATGTTGACCCTTATCGCGTAGAGATGATTTACAGAGACTTCAGGCGGGGAGTCGGGGTCATAGGGGTCGTCGTTTATCATAATGCGGTTCACACGGAAATCAAGCCGATAGAAGTAGAGCGGGATGGGGATCTCCCTTACGACGTCCGGGTTCTCCTTGACGGTGCCCCTTAAGGTTATGTTGTAGTATCCCGGCTCCATTCCCGGGGGGGGAGCAAGCTGCAGGATAGCCTTCCCCGTCTGTCCATATCCTATTGCAGTGTAGAGGGTCTTTAGCTGTACCCAAGAATAGAAGTTGTCCACCAGGTCGAACCTTATGCTCTCCATAAAGTTACCTAGGTTCTCAACATAGACGTTGAGAAGCATGAATGCGTCTGGGTCATCTGCGTTGAAGAGTATGGGAAGTGGGTCTTTGAGGAAGAAACGAAAGTGGTAATAGGGCTGGACCTCAACAAACAGCGTGAGGGTGTGGGATACTGTAGTATCGTTCTCAGATACCACAACGATTTTTATAGGATATGGGTCCTGTCCTGGTGTAGATCTGTCCGCATCCGCTGCCGTTCCCGGCGGCACTATCACCCTGTAGTATAGGTCAAAGGTGAAGTTGTTGGAGAGGTCTATTATTCTATTGAACTCTAGCTCCACTTCCCAGTCCTCCGGATGCTCCTCGTAGATGTCAAAGGTGTCCTCTATATTTCCCATATTCTTCACAGTGAGGGCGAAGGTGACTTCACTTCCCACAAAGCCCTTCTTCACCACCTCATCGGCGGTGAGAAGTACTCCGTAGGAGGGCTTCACGTGGGCGGTCACCTCGGCGGTGGCCAGCGTGACTCCGTTCGCACCCCCAGTAATGACCAATTCAAAATAATTGTAACCACTGCGTGAAGTCGGCGGGACGTAGATGGAGATCTGAAGAGGTACTGTCGTCCTGGGACCCACTCCCGCAAAGAGGGGGCTTTGATCTATGCTTATCGCCCAACCCGGAGGGGCTCCCTCCGCATGGACCCTCAGCAGATTGTCCCTCCCGTTTCCCTCGTTGGTTACATTTATGGTGAACCTGTTGACCTGCCCTGGGAGGAGGTATAGTAGATACTCCTCCTTCTCAAAGGATGCGGCGATATAGGGGCCAGCATAAAGCCTCATCCCTATGGTGGATTCCGACTCGTATTCCGGTGCCTTCTGAGATATAGCCTTTATCTTAAGCATGATGTTGGAATTCTGGGGAACGGTTGTGGGGCACTGGACCATCACCACAACATCCGCAGACTCCCCCGGGGCCAGCGGATTGTAGAGCGTACGTGTCTGAAGGTCCAACTTCCACCCATATCTGACTGCGTTCGGGTCGGGCACGATGGCGAAGTCGAATATGTCTGGCCCGTTGCCGGTGTTTGTGACGTTGAATCTTACGGTCTCCCTTCTGCCGGGTGAGACGTACTTCTCCGCTTCATATGGGGTAATTCTCGCCCCGGGGACAAAATCTATGCTGAAGTGAATCTCCGCCGTAGGGTAGTCTCCCTGGGGGTAGAAAAGGGAGTAGGGCCTGAGCTTGAGTACGTAGTCCACCTCGTTCTGGGCGTATTTAAGGTCGCTTGGGATTATTATCACTAAGCCATCCCAAGTAACGTTGCCTTTGGGTTGAATAGACCATATATCCTTGGGTTGGGGGACATCCCAGCCCTCCGGCACGGAGACGTACTCAATGGTGATGGCGTCCTGAACGTTGGCCTCGTTCTTTATTATTATCTTTTCTATTTTCACGGGTGTAGCATAAGTTCCTCCCTTTAAAACAACGTTAATGTGCTGGTACTCTGGTGGCACTTCAATACGGGGTTTGAAGATTGTAGGAGAATAAACGGTTATGGCAGCGGGATAAAGAAGCTGGTTGTTGGAGAGGTCCTCATCTAAGGCGTAATTCACAGTGGCCACGAGATTGTAGGAGTGGGGAAGATCATAGGTTGGGTGCTCCGGTAGCTTGATCTGGAATATTATCGTTCTGTTCATCCCCGCCGGCAGGCCGAAGCTTCTCGCTGAGAGAGTTGTCACGTTGTCCAGCATGTCGTCCACAACCAAGACCACCTCGTAGCTCTCCGAGGGGGGGACGCTCAAGCTACCTTCATTCATTACATCAACGTATATTACCACGGTCATCCCCGGGTAGTACTTCTTGTCGCCTACGATGTTTGGCAGCACATCTATCTTGTCCACTGTGAGGTCATGAGAAGCCCGTATGGTAGGGGGGGTGGTGGACGAGCCGCTGGAGTGAACTAGGGGCAGAAAGAGGGTTCCCATAAGCATCACAATCATTGCAAGAGACACTAGGACAGGAAGATTTCTCTTTACCATTTTACCACCTGGAAGAGTAGAGAGAGCTTCAGCTTCTGCTCACCACCTAATCCATAGAGCATATAAATTTTTTTTGTGCACTTGTGAACAATCCAGAACAGTTGCTCATTCAAACAGCTTATCTATTCTTTCCAGAAGGCCCTCAATGGTGAAGGGCTTGTACATTATCTCTCTACCCTTCTCCTCACCCACCATCTTCACCGCCATCTCCTCCGAAAGCGACGTGATGAAAAGCACTTTGAGGTCTGGATGGAGAACCTTGGCCCTCCTGTAAACCTCTCCGCTCTCCATGTCTGGAAGAAGTATGTCCAGGATCATAAGATCCGGCTTTTCTCTTTCGAGTATCCGAAGCGCCTCCCTGCCTAGGGCAGCACATGCTATGACCTTCATTCCCTTCTCCTCCAGGAGGGCCGCCATGGTCTGAGAGATCCCCTCTTTATCCTCTACTATCAAAACCTTCCTCATCTAATCTCCCCCTTCACCGTAGGTAGCTCTATGAATACCGTTGAACCCACCCCCTCCATGCTCTCCACCCAGACCCTGCCTCCATGCTTCTCCACCACACTTTTTAGGAAGTCGTATCTGAATCTGAAAAACTCTCTGCGGGCCGATGTGTCATAAACACCCAAGCTCTCCTCCCCATGGACTTCCATCTCGTCACCCGCATAAGAGATAACTATCTGGATTGCCCCCTCTCCCACCTGCTCGCAAAATATCGTCACCTCGCTTTCCACCTCCGCTCTGAAGTAAATGAGTTCCATAAGCGCCTCCAGAGAACCCCTCATTAGTGTCTCATCTAGAAGGGTAACTGCAGGGGTCTCGCAGAGGTTCTTCACAGTGATTCTCTTCATCTTGAGGAGACCTCTTGTCTCTTTGAGAATTTCTCTTAAAAGTTCTGCGATGGACACCGGCTTTCTTTTAAGTGGCATCTCCTTGAACAGCGATGATATTCTCCGTGAGGATTTCTCAACGGTGTTCAGGGCATAGTCCATCTCCTCCCGCATCTCTTCAAGCCTCTCCTTAACGTCGTCCGGCAGTCTAGAACGGTTTCTGATCTCTATGAGATTTATTGTAAGATGTATCTGGGAGAAGGAGTTTCTCAGCTCATACAGCAGGTTGTTCAGAAGGTCATCTAGGAAATGATACAGTTTCGTGAGCTCCTCCTCATATTTCTTGGAAATGGCTCTCTCCCTCTCCGGGCGACCAGGCAGTAGTATTAGCCTGCCCTCAACCCTCCCCCCCACCCTCTTCAGATAGAGCAGTCCCTCACCTCCGCCTTCCAAAAAGGGTTCGGGCAGAAGGGTGGCCGTCTCCTCCGTCTCTCCCCGGAGAAATTCCTCAACAACTGCTGTAAGGTTTCTTCTGGGAGCATCTCTGTCCTCTTTTTTAAATGGAAATTCTCCCGAAACCCCCTCTCCAAACACGATCTCTTCCGTTTCGGGGTCGTAAGTGAAGCTGTAAATTGATAGGCGTTCCCTCATTGTTACACTATATCTCTGTTTCTTTATATAATCTTATTCACAACATTTTTTAAAACCTGTTTGTAATCACCCAGCGGACCTATATGACGCTTAAGGTTTACAACACCCGGACAGGAAAAAAAGAGCTCTTCGAGCCCTTCAAAGAGGGACTCGTCCGAATGTATGTGTGCGGGCCTACAGTGTATGACATGGCGCACGTCGGACACGCCAGAAGCTATGTGGCCTTTGATGTGATAAGAAGGTATCTGGAACATTTGGGCTACAGAGTGCTCTACATTCAGAATTTCACAGACGTAGACGACAAGATCATAGCTAGGGCAAAGGAGCTAGGATCCACCACTGAGGAGGTTGCAGAGAGATATATTAGGGAGTTCCTGAAGGATATGAGAAGTCTTCGGGTCAAGCCTGCTACCATCTATCCCCGGGCTACAGACCATATAGCTGACATGATAAGGGTCATAGAGGGGCTGATAGAGAAGGGACACGCTTATGTGGTAGATGGCAACGTCTATTTTGACGTGGAGAGTGCAAGAGACAAGTTCGGCCAGCTCACCCATCAGAGCCTTGACGAAATGATGGATGGGGCTAGGGTGGAGATAGACCCCAGAAAGAAGAACCCCAAAGATTTTGCACTATGGAAGGCAGCTAAAGAGGGGGAGCCCAGCTGGGACAGCCCGTGGGGCCCAGGAAGACCCGGGTGGCACATAGAGTGCTCGACCATGTCCACAAAATACCTTGGCGAGCAGTTTGACATCCACGGAGGCGGTAGGGATCTAATTTTTCCGCACCATGAGGCAGAGATCCTTCAGAGCGAGTGCTACACCGGAAAGAGCCCCATGGTGAAGTACTGGCTGCACAACGGCTTTGTCACAATAAACAAAGAGAAGATGTCCAAATCTTTAGGAAACTACTTCACCATTAGGGAAATCCTCAAGAAATATCCGCCCATGGTCTTGAGGTTCTTTCTGATATATACTCACTACCGCAGCCCTATAGATTTCTCTTGGGACCAACTGCAGGAGGCCTCATCGGCCTATGGGAGACTTAAGAACCTCAGTTCAACACTTAAGATAGCCGTGAACAATGGAGGGGACGGGAGTGTTGACCAGGAGTTCCTGAAGGAGTTGAGTAATATTGAGAGTGAGTTCTATGCTGCAATGGATGATGACTTCAACACCCGGGTCGCCATGGCCCAGATCTTTGTATTAGACTCCCTTGTAAAGAGGTATATGGAGAGGGGGGTTTCAAAGAGGGGATGGAAGAGGGCACGGGCGTTTTTCAACACGGCCATGAGGATTTTTGGACTTTCCTTCCCTAAGGGAAGAGCTAGCACAGGAAGGGAGAGGGAACTGATAGAACTACTCCTTCAGATCAGGGAGGAGATGAGAAGGGAGAGGCGTTATGAGGCAGCGGACAGAATAAGGGACCGACTGAGGGAGCTGGGGATTGTGGTGGAGGATACGAAAGAGGGCCCCGTCTGGAGGCTTGCCTAGGCCCCCCGTCATTTGATATCTCTGAAGGCCTTTTATCTCCTTTAGCGGCTGGTGTGCTCATGAGGACGGGCCAGCGGATTGTTCCGGCGGTGGGGACTCCCATACATTTCCCTCGGTCTCGTTGAGAGGCCCCGGGGGTGCCGGAGGAGCCCCGCTGCCCTCTGAAGGAGGTTGAGAATATTCTGGTGAGGTAGGTCTTCCTCCACCCCCCTTCTTCCTTAGCACGAATACCACCACCACTATAAGCAGAACCACGATTACAATGCCGGCTACGCAGATAATGATGAGGTTCCTTAAACTCTCCAAGAGGCTCCCGATGAAGCTTTCCTGCCTCTCCCCTTCCTTAACCTCGTGGGCTATTGCACCATATCCGGCCGTGTCGAGAACACCGCCCTCAAGTAGACCCTCCATTTCATACGCCGTTACAAAGAGCTCAAACCTAGTTCCGTTGGAGATCCCGTTATACTCTATGTCTATGAGGGGTATTGTGAAAACTATGTCATTCCCCTCCACCTGGTAGGGAAACTCTTCTTTTGTTACCGCAAAGAAGTACTCGTCAAAATCGGGAATGGGTTCGTCAGGAATAGACTTGTCAAATTCCTCCTCCCGGAAGGAAGGTTTAACGAAATATACTGTGTATGCGGTGGAGTTTTCCTCCGGTGTTCCGCGAAATGTCACCCTGATCATCATGTTGTCCCCTTCTTTGGTACTGGTTATCCTTACGATGTCAAAGGAGGGCTTGCCATCTCTGTGATAGATGTAATCGCTGCCGGAGGTCTCCCACCAGATTTCATCCTCCTCTGGATCAGTGTAATCCTTGTTCACATCACCTTCCGTAAGGGAGTAGAGGGAGGGCTTCGGTGTCACGTTAATATAAACCCAATCCTTCGCTTCATATTCACCATCACTCACCGTCAGGGTGATGTTGTGAAGGCCCACTTCTGTTAGCTCCGCCAGTATGCTGCTACCGTATCCCAGGACCCCCTGGAGGGAGGATTGCCAGGTGAAATTAAGCTCATCCCCGTCGGGGTCCTCTCCGCTTCCCAGGAAGGCTACTGATGTTCCGGTTTCCACCTCCGTGGGCAGAAGGAGTTCATTTATGGAGGCTGTGGGGGGGTCGTTTACAGGGGTCACTGTCAGGTTTATGTCCGCATCCACGTAGTACTCGCCGTCACTAGCCCTCACCGTGAAATTCAGAGTGCCGTAGGCGTTCTCTCGCGGGGTTATTGTGAGATTTCTTCCCTCACCTGTGAGGGCCACATCTGCGATCTCCGTTCCGAAAGACTCCCCCTTCTCCTCTCCAGCGTAATAGAGCGTATAGGAGAGTTCGTCCTCGTCGGGGTCATAGAACACCTCATCCAGTGCCATCTGATAGTCCCCTGAATCCTCCTGAAGGGTTATCTCGCCTGTGAATCCTGCCGAGACCTCAGGTGGCCTGTTGTATTGAAGAACCGTCACTATGACCCATGCCGTGGCCTCCTCGCTCTCGTTGTCCCTCACAGTAACGGTTATGTTGTACTCGCCGGGGGCGGTGTCCTTTGGGACCACATAATATGTTGAATATACGCCTCCGGTCCCCTCAAGGCTCACCTCAACACCGCCTAGGGGGGTGAGGTCCAGAATGACATCGGTGATGTTCTCACCTCCCCCCACAGTGATTGTGAAGGTGAGATTCCCCTCCCCGTCGTTGAAAACCTCCTCCGGACTGACCACGAAGGATTCTATCGTTGGGGGGGTCCCCAACGTTCTTGTACCCAGCGCAAAGACGGGAAGCACAACCAACATTAAAGAAACAAAACCAAACATCGCGTAGTGTTTCCTCATTCATTTCCCTCCAGCAAAAGAAGCATTTTTCTGTAAGAAGATTCCTTTTCAATATTTATATGTTACCCCGGGGACCCCTTTGCTCAGAGGGGTTCCCACCGTTGTTCCGGAATGGAGAAGACGCTGAGCTCCCACACAAAACATAAATAGTCGTTAGGATAAACTTCACCTGCCCCCGCTTGCGAAGGGGGCGGTGAAGAGTGAGCCGCCCTGCAAGGGTGGGGGTACAGGATGCCCCATGGGTTCCGGGGGGACCACCGATGTGTCATCATGGAATGACCTTCCGGCCAACCCGGGCGTCCAACAAGCCCCCGGCCGGGTCATTCCCGCTGAAGTCGCCTCAAAGGCTTTTATGATGCGGGATGTTGACGTCGGGGGACAGCTACTCCCCAATAATTTTCACTATTATCTTTCTCTCCCTTGGCCTGGTGTCAAGTTCAACAAATACAATCTGCTGCCAGGTCCCCAGAACGGGTCTTCCACCTGAAATGGGAAAGGAAAGGTCTGGTCCCAGGATCGATGCTCTCACGTGTGAGTGCCCATTATCGTCATGCCATTTGAGGTGATGCTTATACTCTATCCCCCTCGGAACAAGTCTTTCAAGCGCCCGGGGAAAATCCTCTAACAGCCCCTCCTCATATTCAATGGCTACTATAGCCCCCGTAGCCCCCGGAACGAATACTAGACCTATACCCTCTCGGACTCCCGACTCTTCCACTGAGGATGTTATTCTGCCTGTTAGGTCCACCATCTCCACCTCACCGCCGGTTTTGAAGGTGATCTTCTTCTCATAAACGGTCATAGAACCACCTGCTTGAGAGAGATGACAGGCCCTTATATATCCTTATCCCACACGCCGGTCTACTTCTTGATGGTTCCTCTGTCGAGTATTTCAGCCGCCTTCTCGAAATTGAAGAAGGTGGGCTGGAGGGAATCAGGGAGAGAAATAAGGCTGTAGCTCATCTCAAAAGGCACTATTCCCTGCTCCTGAAGCGCCCTCAGGAAGGTAGACTCATCCACCTCTAGAGTGGTGAGGTCGGGGTAGAGGGATAAAGTGAATATCTCCTCCGGACCCGCTGCCATAAAATACTGTGATGTCTTAAGACACACCTCCTCCAGCCGCTCCAGGTGGCTCCCACCCGATCTGTCAATAAATCTTATCCACCTAGCTGACATTACCTCCATCCCCAACTTAAGAGGATTTGTGATGCCAACCGTATGTATAAACCCCCCATCTTCAAAGGTCTTCTTGTATTTGTTAACCACCTGTCTTGAGGTTTTCAAATGATCCGCTATCTTACTGTCACTTAAATCGGGAAAGGTAAGGAGGGCTCCGAATACCTTCCAGCTCATACCGCCGATTTTCGGGAGGGAGCCACTCCCCTCCATTCCACAGACTGCACCCGGCCTTTTCTTATATTTTGTGAGCTCCCAGAGGTCCGCAAGTGACGGGCCGAGGTTGAAGAAGTTGAGTATCGCACTCTGCTCGCTGGGAAAGAGACTCAGACGGGTCTTCACCTCCTCTCTCCCGCTCTCCTCTCTCAAAAACTCTTTCAGCCGAATGTGCTCGCTCACGGCGGTGCTGTAATTCTGAACAAAGCCCATGGTGATGAGGTGCCTTCGGGAGAGGAAAGAGAAGGACCCCATCTGCATCTCCTTTAGGAGACTCTCTGCTTTCTTTTCGTCAATCTCTGAGAGGGGAGAGATGTCCGCGTGGACAACGCCGAAGAGCTCAAATCCCATTTTGAAGAGGCATGGCACCCTTATCTTTTTGTAAAGGTCCCTCCTCTTCAGCCTTCTCTTTATCACATTATATGTAGATTGATTAAGGTTGAGCATCCTGGCTATGTCTTTTTCCTTCATGTACGGATAGCACAGAGAAGCGCAGAGCACCTTCTTCTCTCTTATCGATAGCGGTTTTTCAATCATAAGTAAGAAAAGAGTGACTTTCCTATAAATCATTTGCCCTTTTCTTGTCTTGAAGAGGGACTTGTCCCCCTCAATTGGTTTATCCGGAGCATTTAAATGCAGCCTCTGTTAAGAGATTCGGGGCTTTTAATTCCGTTAAAATAAGAAGGAGAAGGTTAAGTTTATATAATGATTAAAACTACTTCAGCAATCAAGTTAAATTAGGGGGCTTATTGCTCAAGAGGTGATCGAATGAAAGAATCAAGCAGTGGTTGGATAAGGTACGGGATGTACCTGTTTGTGAGCCTGTTTGTCGTGGGATTGCTGCTACCCGCCCTTTCCTCTGGCCAGGGGGCGGAAGGCACTGTTTATGTCCACGTCTTTGACGGCAAGAGTCGACAAGCAATTGTTGGCGCTGGTGTGATACTGGATCACACCCCAAAGGTATATTACACCGATGAGAAGGGCGTTGCAATAATAACGGGAGTGGTGGAGGGATTCCACACCATTACAGTGTTCAAAGATGGCTACGAGACTGTCTACACTAATTTCACCCTCAAGGAAAATGTCACCTATGTGAACATTCCCATGGATCCCGCAAGCCCGCCCTCCACCGGTGTCATAAAAGGTCAGGTCTTCCTTGAGAGCCTGGTAGGAGGGCACATCACCGCCGGCGATGCTATTATAGGTTTTGAATCCCCCAGTGTTGCCCCCACAGGGGAGATCATAGACGTGATGGATACCTCTGACCCCTACACGGGTGAGTTTGTTGTGGAAGTCCCCGCTGGGACATACTATCTCTGGTGCTGGGCCTACTCACACCATGTTGAACACTCCGGTCCAATCACCGTGACCGCGGGAAATGTAACCTACCACGATTTCTATCTTGAGTATGTGGACATGAGCAACTCCGGCCTCGCCGGCAATGTTACTAACGCGGACACCGGGGCTCCAATCGCAGGGGCAACTGTTGTGGCTTACAACGAGGACACCGGTGATGTCCTCTATACAATCACTGACAGCGATGGCTTCTACTTTTTCACTGGACCCTGGGCCGGTAACTACATCGTCGTCGCAATGGCACCTGGATACAATCCCGGCTCAGGCACGGGTGTTGTCTCGTGGGGTCATGTAACGTACGTGGACATCGTCCTGAAGCCTAACGGAACAGGCCAGGATATCTGCTCTGCCCTCTGGGGATTCGTATTCGGAGATGGGATTCCCTTGAACACCGCCCAGGTCTTCACAGACTTCGGTGTCGTAGTCTACACTGACCTCTTCGGCATTGACGGGCTCTACTACATCCCGTGCTTCCCCACAGATAGTTCTCACGTTGTGGGGGCATGGGCGCCAGGATACTACCCCGCTTTCAGCGATATAACCGTGCCGCCTGCCACAATAATGAGACACGATTTCTACTTGCAGAGCGGTAACTACTCAGGAAAAGAGAGCCTGGTGGTCGGAGAGGTTCTCTACACCGGAACTACAAACCCTGTGAACGGTGCGAACATCTACTTCGCCAGTCCCACAACGGGATACGGCGGCGTCTTTTCCTGCCCATCTACCTCCAACCTCTTCTACTTCGCTGTTGTTACCCCGGGGCCCGACTACCTCATCACTCCCACAAAAAGCGGATACACCTACACGGGCTTCACCATTGATGGGGGTCCTGTTAACTCTCCCGGGACCACCTTCACTGTTCCTTCCGCCTCCCTCGTAACCGTGGATCTTTACATGATGAGAGAGGGTGAAAACAAGACGTGCCTATGGGGCTATGTCTATTACCTGACCCTTGGCGGAACACCGGTGCCGGGGGTTCCGGTGAAGCTCCTTATGCCTCCACTCGGTCCCATTGATATTACAAATACGGTGGGAATGTACTATTTCTCCGTGACTCCAGGCACCTATTCAGCAACGCCCCTCGTAGTCCTTCCCGGGGGCGTCATCAGCTATGACTACGCCACATCCTCTTACGGATCGTCGGTATGGAGCGGGACAATCTCCCCGGGGGAGTGCAGGCGCGTGGACTTTATACTCAGATATCATGATGACCCGGACAAGAAATACGGAAGCATAGCAGGGCAGGTCATTGACCTCTCCACAGGAAACCCAGTGGATAACTTTGAGGTGAAAGTCCACACATCATCCGCTGGACCTTATACAATGATGTCAGGTAGCATTGCGTCCGGAACAGGTTATTTCAGCTTTCCTGGACTCACACCCACCTCGGTCACTTGGACGGCAGATGGGGGAGCCACATCCTTCATCTACACGCTAGACCATGTTGAATACTTCACCATAACCCCATCTACTGTAGGGGCACCCACCACCTCCCCCACCCTGCCGATTACCTTCACGCTGAACGGAAACACTGTAGTCTGGATCAACATATATATAAACAAAACCGACCTCAACAAAAAGGCCATTATATGGGGCTACCTCTACGACCCAGTACTCTATCCTATGACGGGAGAATACATCAAAATCATCAACCCTGCTGGCGGAGGAACTGATGTCACGGATTCCTCCGGGAAGTACTTATTCTACGTGACTCCGGGAGCGTACACTGTGACCCCGATCTTGATAGGCGGGGGTACAATAATCTACTATGACTTCAATACGGGATCTTCTGGCATGGCACCGTGGAGTGATACAGTCTCGGCAGGAGAGGTACGCCACGTGGATTTCTATCTGAGAAAGTACAAACCTCCTCAGAACTGCTCTGCTATAGCGGGGATGGCATACATCAATCCCTCCTATCCCCTCTCCGGTGTCTATGTAAAGGCCGACGTGCCCTCCGCACCCTCCTACGGCTTCTATGGATACACAGACGGCTACGGGCACTTCGAGTTCCATCCGCTCTGCCACTACCTTGGAATGTCATGGGACTGGGTTTTCACCGCCGACATGCCAGGCCTCACTTTGGATAGAATAGAATACCATATACTGGGTTCCTCCGGTATCACCACCGTACACAGCCCCTCCTTCACCTTCAACCTCCCGCCCTCATCAATACTCTGGGTGGAGATATATTACAACAAAACACAGCCCTGCAACGGAACGGTATTCGGGAGGATCTATACCCTCTACTCTTATTCCTTTGCTGATGGGGCAACGGTTAAAATCTATGACATCTCCGCCCCCACAACACCAGTGGGCAGTATGGTTACAGGAAGCGATGGCTTGTATACCTTCACGGTTCCAGCAGGCACTTATAAGATTGTGGTGACATTTCCGGGTTATAACACCGCCAACGCTGAAGTTACAATTCCATGTCATGAAAACGTGTACAAACCCTTCTATCTCATTCCAAAGCCCATAGGTCCAATTGAGCCAGTTAAGATTAAGTTTATCTACAAAGGTAACGGAACCCCAGTCGCTAAACTTGGTGTGAACATAGTTGGTATCGGAAATTTTGTAACAGACGAAAACGGCACGATAAACCCAAAAATCTACGCAAAAGGAAACTATTCCATTCATATCCCCGGATTTGTACCATCTACCCCTGATTCCATTGCATCATTCGTTGTGGTGATATCAACAGATGATGATGATGAAGAACTAGCACTAAACCCGGACGGAACTTTGCATCTAAAACCAGGACATCATTATACCACGCAGGTAGTTTTAACTGAACCTGTAGCAGCACCATCAAAAGAGGAGAAAAAGGGAAAAGGGTATTATTCAGGATCAACGGTGGCTGGCGCAGTTATAGCTTCCCTCATCGTGGGGAGCGTAGCCGGGTTTCTTCTCCGGGGCCGCCCGGGAGAGGGCTATATGGGGGAGTAAGGCCCTACTCCTCCCCCTCTACTCCCGCCTGAAAGAGGACGAGATACTGAACAACGAGCTGAGGCAGAGAATACACGAGTTCATAAGAAAGAGACCTGGTGTTAACTTCAGCACAATAAAGAAGGAGCTGAACCTGAACACTGGGGCGCTGCTATACCACCTGAACGTCCTCAAAAGGGAAGAGCTTGTAAAGGAGGAGTCGGACGGGCCATACAAGAGGTTCTACCCGGCAGGGTACCATCCCGTGGAGGATGACACAATGGCAACATCAAGGAAGGTCCTCAAGGCAGTCTATGAGCACCCCGGGGCAACTCAGAGGGAGCTGGCACAGATAACGGGTCTATCCCCTCAGGCCCTCTCCTACCACCTGAGGAACCTCTACTACGAGAGAAAGATAGTGAAAAGCCGCAAGGGAAGGGTGGTGAGGTACTATCCCCGGGAGAACTGAGCCGACACCCCCTCCCCCCTATTTTTTCTTCCCCTTCCTCTTTAACTGTAGCTACCATCAGCCCCTCTCGGGCTTTGGTATCATGCAGAGGAAGATGAAGGGCTCATCTCCAGTGTTTACATAACCGTGGGGCTCGTCCGGCGGGACAAAGAGAGCGTCCCCTGGCTGGGCAATTATCCTCTCCTTGTCGGTATAGACCTCACCCTCTCCCGAAAGCACGTAGATCTCGTGCTCCCAGGGGTGGTTGTGAAGTGGTATCTCCCCGCCAGGCTCCATGATGAAACGTCTCATGGCGAAGTTGGGGGCACCATCAGCCTTCGTCCATATCCACTGAATGCGGGTCTTCTTCACACCCTCTATGGTGACCTCCTCTTCGGGGACATCCTCTATGTTCTTCCTTTTCATATCGCGCACCTCCTATTATTCACCTCCGCTCCTCCCCCGGGGGTGTATCCCTTTTCTTCTAATTAAATAAAACCCCACAAGAATCACCAGGATCACTGCGATGAGGGCAGCTAAATAGAAATATGGCAACCGAAGGCCTTCCTCTTTGACCCCTTCCCCAGGCTCCAAGCTCTCTGCCACAACCTTAAAGAAGACCTCCTCAACGTCCTCCTCTCCCTCAGGGCTCAAAACCCTCACCTTCAAGGAGTAGTTCCCTTCCGGAATATCCTCTGGCAGATTCAGCGGAAGTGACCAGTGGGATGCGGTTTCATTGATAGGACTCTCAAAAACCGCCGAATACCACCTCCCCCGGAAGAGCACCTTAACCGTGAGCTCCTCTACCTCCCCCCCATAGGAGATAATAATAGATACGTTTACAAGTTGTCCGGGGCGCGCCTCTGCCGGGACCTCTACGGTGAGCACCTCCGGTCTGAGAAGGGGCGGGAGCACCTCGAAAGAGATGGTATCGCTACAGGAGGCACCCATCTCGTCGGTCACCACAAGGGTTATCTCGCAGGTGCCCGGTCCGGTAGAGATAAGACGGGCAGAGGAGGTGGTGTTCTCAAGGATCTTTAGGGTGGGGGATAGGTGGAGGGAGATAGATAGATCGTCGCCATCGGGGTCTGCCGCACCCCAGCGCACCTCAAAGACCTCCCCTGCCCTCACCATTCTGTCCGCCAGCTCAAAATATACTATGTAGGGCGGGGAGTTCTCTCTCACCCTCACCCGGAAGATCTCCTCTTCCCTCCCGCCCCAAAGGTCGCTTACGTTCACACCTATCTGCACCCACCCCTCCCTTTCAGGGGCCCTCCATGAGACCCTAGGCCCCTCTCTTCCGCCGGGGAAGCTACCCATATCCGCCCACCAGCTAAAGAAGATCTCATCGCCGTCAGGGTCTCTAGCCTCTACCTCAAGCAATACCTCCTCCCCGGGGAGAACCTTCTCCGGAACAGAAGCACGGACTATCTCCGGAGGGTTGTTGGTGGGGGGTCTCACGACGAGCGTAAAGCAGAAGCTGGGGGGAAGAAGAATCTCAGGGGAGAGGAACCTTAATTGAACGGAGTACATCCCGCTCCTTAAGGGTGCATCAGCACGGAGGCGTATCAGATAGGTGTGCCTCCCTTCAAGAAGGGTGAGGTTTCCCGCAACCGGCCGAAGCGGTGCACCCTCTACCACCGGGGAGACCAGAATCTCTCCAAGGGCGTTCTCCATCTCAATCCTCACCTCCACCTCACCTCCGCCTTCCGCCTCAACCTCATCATCCCCTCCAAGGACCCTCACAGGCCCTTTAAGCGTGGTATAGTATACCCTCCTTATCCTGTCGCTATCTGTTCTCTCCCACGCCACCACCACATCCCCTCTGTTGTTTATGAGGATATCGGGCTCTTCCTCGCTCTCTTGGGTTGAGGTCAAGCGGAAGGGCCCGTAGAGGGCTCCTCTGCTAGTCTCGTAGAGAGAGAGGAAAATATCCTTCTGGCCATCTACGAGCCCCTCATAAACCGCCGCCACCACCTTCCCACCCCCACCTGCACAGGCCCTCACCTTAATGGCATCTTCAAGACCTTCAGAGATGGGAATGGGATCGGAGGTGGGCTCTCCAGTCTCATCAACTGGCTGAAGGTATACCGTGTAGCCGCCGTTGCTCCTTCTCTCCTCCCACAGCACAACACCCCCTCGGGGGAAGGAGACAAGCTCCGGGCGTATCTGGGGCATAGGGGAGTCCGTGAGTTTTCGGCTAATTATCTCACCGTTCATGTACCTGACGAGCCAGATGTCCCATACATTTCCCTGTCCTCCCCGGGATTCGAAGACACATGAAGGAGCCCCTCCCAAGGCAGCCCCTTGGGGCCCTCTCCACCAACCCGCCCCCTCTCCGTAGAATATGGGGAAAGGATCTGCCCAGCCTGAGTTGTTCCTCTTTAGGAGTAGTATTCTGTAATCAAGGAAGGGGACGTTGTCCATCTGATGACCGTTGGTGTAGAGGTCAAGGTGGGTCTGGCGGAAGGTTGCCCACACCTCCTCTCCAACAAGGAAGAGGTCGGGGTCCTGGTCGCTGTCGTTCCTAGCCTCCGCCGAGGTGACCTGGCGGGTCCTGCCCCATCCCTCCCTCTCCCACACCGATTCCCAGAGATCAAACTTCTCGCTCCAGTAGTATATGGCGCGCCTGGTCCTCAGGTAATCATTGAGCTCGTTTATATTAGAGGAGTAGAGAGAGATAAGACCTTCCCCTCTCCGGTACACCCCAGCGCCGTCAACGCATATGTGACCCCCCTCCCTCACCGCAGTAATTCCTCCTTTCCCCTCGGAGCTGGCAGGTATCAGACGGTCCATGAGATCATATCTGTCAAGGATCGTATATTCTGAGAATAGAAGGTGCGTGGTACCGCCCTCCCCCTCAACAAGATATGTGCTCACCGAGTTGTAAGGCCCTCTTGAAGCCATCTGGATATCATCCGCAGTGAACCGTTGGGGGGAGAAGGAGATTGTAGCTTGGTAGATGTTGTCCTCCACCCGCGTCTCCGGGGTGTCGGAGAGGGGTACCACCTCTATATAGAGCTGAAGGGGGCCTTCTATCATGGGCGGCTGCATGGTCACCTCCACCACCCTCTCCCCGCCTCCGGACAGACCCTCAATATCTACTCTCTGTTCTTCAATTGGGTTCTGGGTATCACCTGTGGGCCAGAGGAGAGCCACCCTCACCCTGAGCTCACCGGAGGGGGTTGAAGAGGGGTTGAGAAGGCCGAAAGAGACCCGGAAGGGCTCTTCGCTTGAAGGGACCTCCGGGCTGATGTGGACCGATGTAGAGTTAACCGCTATGTTTAGAAAACCCCCCACCACGATGGGATTTGAAAGGAGCGCTGCCTGACGGCGGTAGAGCTCTCCACCCTCGTCGTAAGGCAAATCCGCCAGGAAGGCGTAATCAGTATGATAGGTCCTGGCTTCCAGAGGTACCTGGATGAAGCCAGAGGCTGTGCCCGTCTGGGAGATGAAGCTCCCCGCACCCATACCCCCTCCGTCGGAGGTCTTGAAAGCGGAGGATATAAGAATTCCCCGGGTAACGTAACCATCCTCTTCGGGCACAAAGGGGTAATAGGAGACGTTACCTCCTGCCCAAGGGTAGAGGTCTCCGTAGTAGCGGTCTCTGTGGACGTAATTCAGGTAGTTATTGAGGAAGGTCATGGAAGCGTGCCCGGCCTTAGGGGTGGCAAGGACGTAGTAGCCGTCGAACTTTCTCTGATAGCCTCTGATTACATACTGGCCGTCATTACCATCCTTGTCCCAGTAGAACCTGTAGGTGCCGTTCTCAAGGGGCTGCATGGTATTGACGTGCCTTTCGGCGGAGGAGTTGCCGGTGTTGTTATAGATTCTTATCCAGCCCTCCTCAGATCCGTGTACGAGCTCCGGCAGGCCATCATCCTGGAGGTCGGCGAAGGTGGGGGAGATAAACCTCCCACCGCGCACGTTATTGAACATGGCGGGGTAGAGATCCACAAACTCCGGTCTCTGTCGGTTGCCGGTGTTGTAGTAGAAGGAGACCGCACCAAAATCCCCCTCCCTCTCCCCAATAATAAGGTCCAGATCCCCATCCATGTCGGTGTCGCAGAGGGTGGGGTGTGGGTGAAATGCGGGCTGTTGGGTAGCTCTATGGTTGAGGCTGTAGAGGACAGTGTCGTCCCTTACCCCCCGCCAGAAGCCCTCTTCTATCTTCCCCCAGTAAAGATATATCCCCCTCTCCCCGTCGCCTACCATCATATCTAACACACCGTCACCGTTCAGGTCACCCACCGCTGGCGATGCCTCCGAGGGGACCTTCACCCCGGTAGGCGGCTCTTCCCCGATACCCCCCATCCCGCCGTAAATTATATGCACCTCTCCAGTCGCCTCCCCAATCACAATGTCTTGGATGCCGTCAAGGTTCATATCCCCCGTGGCTAGGGAAATGTTCCGATGGGGGAGACGGAGGTAAGGCTCGGGGGAGGAAAAGTATGGAGTATAGAAAGTGCCGCCGTTTCGGAGGAGATATATCTCCCCGTCAGAGTAACCGATGAGCATGTCTAGGTCCCCGTCGGAGTCTACGTCCATAAAGGCTGGTGAGGACCTGTTCCCGGGCGGAGTGTCCTCAAGATGCGTCTCCCCCCTCCTCCAGGTGGGTGCGGATGACCTCCCGTACATCCGGAAGAGGTCCTCGGTGCCGTATATGCATTCGTAGCGGTCGTCAGGGCCGTAGATGGAGGAGAACTCGTAGAGGAAGCCGTTGTGGTTATATATCCTCTCGTGCAGATTTTTGGAGGCATATATGTAGGCCCTAGCCTCGCCGGAGGGGATATAGATGTCAAGTTCTGCCGATATGATGTCTGTATGCTCTATCTGCTCTTGGGTGGCTCCGTAACCCCACTGCACCATCTTAGCATCGCCGTATCTCAAGGTGATGTGCGCAAGGAGGCTTCTTACCTCCACGTCCATGTATGTAGGCTCTCCCCAGAGCATGGCGAAAGATATCTGGTCAGGCGTGAGCTGGTTCCCGTTTACGGGTATTAGGGGAGAGGTCACAGCCCTTCTGCTGCCATTGGTGTATAGCATGTACACATTAGTGCTAAGCACGCTCTGTGTGGTTGATATCTGCCAGGTGGTCTCCCCATCCCTCAGAACGATCATGGGTGGGGTGACGGCGGCGGTCATTGAAGGTGGCCTAAGCGGTGGAGGGGCTCCGGCCACGAGAATGTAAGACCCCTCCTCCCCGCCCTCCAAGCGGTCCCTAATGACCACCACCATGCTTCTTATGGAGGGGGAGGTGGGATACCTCTCAACCGTTGAAGGCAGGTAATCGGAGGGCACCTCCCTCCTCCCACCCTCCTCCACCCTGTATACCCTGAAGTTCTCCGGGTTGACTATGTCCCCCGGGTGAAATGCAACCCTGAACCACACCGTTTCCTCCCGGGGGTAGGGGGTGGGGTTCTTCAGGGTGAAGGGGTACTCCACCTGAACGGGGAAGGCCCCCTCCGAGGGCGTCACGATAAGGGGGGATAGAAAAGATAGAGCAAGTAGCAGCGGAGCAACAGAAGGCTTCAGAGGCATTCCTCCTTTGTAACGTTATGATGAAGATATCTTCAAAGCTTTTTCCTTTTTCTATGTTTTTTACTGCAGGGGATATAAAGGTTTTTATAATATATTTAAAATATAATGCGTCATGGACGAAAGGGTGTCGGCAAAAGATGAAGAGGGGGGAGGGGTGAAAGAGGTTTCCCTTGAACTCTTCCTTGAAAATCTCCCCCTAGGAGTATACTTTGTGGTACC
>Ga0180301_10001241_pt1 | contig 19998 bp, 15 predicted proteins | sample GuaBasSediGuay16_FD_121797 | JGI IMG/M metagenome (GOLD analysis project Ga0180301, IMG submission 121797) | Subseafloor sediment microbial communities from Guaymas Basin, Gulf of California, Mexico - Guay16, Core 4569-2, 12-15 cm | ecosystem: Environmental > Aquatic > Marine > Hydrothermal...
ATGGCACAACCGGGCACAGTGGTCTATGTTGTTCGTCCCTATCACCGCCCGGGTAAACTTCTGAATAACATAGTTCTCTTCATTGGTGCACTTCGCCGAAGATACCATGGCAAACTCAGAAGGACTGTACTTCCTTAGCATATCCGCTACCAGCTCCAGTGCCTCCGTCCAGGTGACCTCGGTAAAGTCTCCATCACTCCTGACCAGGGGAGAAGTAAGGCGAGCCGGGTGATGTACGAACTCGGGGATGCCGAAGCGGCCTTTGACACACGCCTGATTTCGATTGGGTGCCCGATCAGGACTTGGCGTAACATTAGTGATCCTGCCGCCTGTGACCTCCAAGTCCAACTGGCAGCCTACCCCGCAGTAGGGGCAGGTTGAGGTCACCGTGCGGTCGGGTGCCTTACCCCACTTGGCGGTGCGCTCCACCAGGGCACCGGTGGGGCAAACGTCAACACACGCACCGCAGAACTGGCACCCCACGTCTCGAAGCGGCAGACCCAAGGCTGTGCCCACCATCACCCCGTCCGCCCGGCGGGTGATGTCGATCGCCCCCACTCCCCGCACCTCATGGCAGACGGCGACACACCGTCCGCACAGGATGCACAGGTTATAGTCGCGGTCAAAGAAGGGGCTGTCCTTCTCAACAGGCAGGTTTCGGTAGGAATAGGGTATGGTCAACTCTTCAAAGCCCAGATAGTCGACTATCTTCTGCAACTCGCACTGCCCGTTGCGGGGGCAGGTGACGCAGCGCTCGCTTACACCGGCATTGCGCAGACAGACGTCCAGCGGTCCGCAGCGCTCCCTCCGGTGGCAACCGAAGCAGGCGTGCGGATGCTCGCTCAAGATCAGTTCCAGGATATTGCGCCTCAACTGCTGGAGCTGCGGAGTGTCCGTCGAGACCACCATCTCCTGGCTGACCGGCGTGGTGCATGCCGTAGGAAAGCCTGCCACGCCCTCCACCTCCACCACACACAACCGGCAGGCCCCTTGTGGGGGCAGGTGGGGATGATAGCAAAGCGTGGGAATCCAGATACCGGCCTGCTGGGCTGCTTCGAGGATGGTGCGCCCCTCACCAGTACGGACTTCCTGGCCATCTATGGTCAGCGTGACGCTGACCTGCTCATCCCTGTCTAGCTCTGCAATGCGCTCCAATTTATTCCTGCCCCGGCTGCTTCCTTCACCTCACCCGCGCCGGCGCGGGTCCACCAGAAACGCCCATGAGGCATACCCCTGCCGGGCATCGTTTCTCATTGATATGCGCCTCGTATTCGTCCCGGAAGTAGAGCATGGTAGTAAGCACCGGGTTCGGCGCATTCTGACCCAACGGGCACAGCGATCCATCTCTCACTGTTTGCGCCAGCTTTTGCAACTGCCCGATGTCATCCGGTTTACCCTGGCCTCTGGTTATGCCTTCCAGGACACGGAGCATGTGCGTTGTGCCTACCCGGCACGGTACGCATTTGCCACATGACTCGCTCTGAGTGAAGGCAAGCAGGTTACGGGCCAGATCCAGCGTGCAGGTTTCCTCGTCCAGGACGATGATGCTTGAGCCGAGCATCGCGCCAGCCGCCGCCATGGCCTCATAGTCAATAGGGGTGTTGAGAAAGTCCGATGGCAGACACCCTCCGAGCGGTCCACCTACGTGGACTGCCTTGAAGCGTTTGCCGTTCGCTATGCCACCGCCGATTCCGTAGACCACCTCGGACAGGATCGTCCCCAGCCGTACCTCGATTGGCCCGATGCGGTTGACCTTGCCCGCCAGCGAGAAGACCTTGGTTCCCTTGCTCGCCTCTGTGCCGTAGCGACGGAACCACCCGGAGCCCCGCTGCAGGATGACTGCCACATTGGTCCAGGTCTCCGCGTTGTTGACCACCGTGGGCCTGCCCCATAAACCCGAGACTGCTGGCCCGGGAGGGTAACCTTTGGGCATGGCCCTCCTGCCCTCCAGGCAGGATACGAGGGCGGTGTCATCCAGGCAGACCAGGCCCCCTGCCCCCTCCACAACCCGGACATCAAATCCAAAACCGGAGCCAAATATGTCCCGCCCAAGAAGCCCTCTCTCTTCCATCTGCTGTACCGCAACCCTCAGCCGCTGAACAGCCAAAGCCTGGTCCGAGCGGCAATATATATATCCTTCGCTCGCCCCGACAGCATAGGCGCCAATGAGCATACCCTCGACGACCGAGTGGGGATCGCTTTCCAGAAGGGTCCTGTTCACAAATGAGCCAGGGTCACCTTCGTCCGCATTGCAGATGACGTACTTTTTCTCCCGCGGTGCAGCCCGGCAGGCCTCCAACTTCTCCGCGGTAGGAAAGCCAAGCCCTTCCCTCCCCCTCAGACGCGCCCTGGCTACCTCATCGACAACCTCTTCGGGCATGAGCGTCAACGCTCTGGCAAAACCGCTGTAACCGAAGTTGGCCAGATAGTGCTGCATATTCTCCGGGTCTATGATGCCGCAATTGCGCAGCACCACACGCGACTGCGGTCTGAGCATAGGGAGATCGAACAGTTCCGGTGCTCCCGCCGGGTGGCCGTTGCCGCGTATCATCCCAAGGGCCAGATCGAGACATGGATCGCCGTTGATCACGTGGTCCCACACGATCCTGGGCACCATCTCCGCGGTCACGTTTCCGTAGGAAACGCCCGGTTGGCCCGGCATGGTCACGTCAACGATGGGTTCAGCATAGCACAGCCCAATGCAGCCAACCCGACTCACCACAGCCTCGATCCCCCGCCTGGCCAGCTCGCTCTCGATAGCTGCCAGCACCGCCTCCGCCCCAGCGGCCACCCCGCAGCTTGCTGCGCCCACTCGGATGATGGGCACCTTGCCGTACTTCAGAGCTTCCCACTCCAGTACGGCCTGACCGCGCATCTCTTCAAAAGTCATGAGTGCTTCGTGCCACGCTCAGCCGCGGGTCCCCGTCATCCCTCCGCTCTCGGCCGAACAACAGGAGGCACACCTCATTAGCTTCCTCGATTGCTCCTCCTGGCAGGAATGAGACAGGATTTCCCCTCGCCGGAGACTCCCCATTGACCTCCCTCACGTGGGTACCTGGCAAAGGCACCGGGCAGGGAACAGTCCTTTGCGAGTGACACCCACCTGCAACCGAAGTGATTGCCTGCTGCCCTTTCCTTCTCCGGGGCAACCCAGCACGCCCCTTCAAGCTCTTCCTGCAAATAGCTCCCTCAGCTCCCCGCCCACCGTATTTTACCATCCATTCCAGCACTGCTCAACTTTATTCAGGTCATCCTCGGCCAGCCGACGGCTCCGTCAGGTCAGGGACCTGACAGGCACCCAAACTTTGTTCAGGTCAGCCCCTGGCCGGCCCAATAGTCTTGTCGTGTCACCGGTTGGTTTCCAGGGGCGCCAGCCCATCGGCGGGCCCAGTCCACCTGCGGCTTTCGACAGCGCGCGTTTGAAACACGCGGATTGCCCGGGCTTTCTACCCCCATTGCGCTGCGCTCCACCGGCCTTGGGCCGTCCCGTGGTCGAGGTGAAGGATAACCCCCAGCGCTCGCATTGCACCGACTGGGTGTTGACCCTTACCCAGGGCCCGATGAATTTGCCACCGAATTTGTACGGTGCTATAATACCTTTGAATGGCACGGGAAGGGACTATCCCCAGCCGCCTCAGAAGTCGGTGGGGGGGGAGAAGCTGTAGGGTGTTTTGTCACTCGCTCTCGGAATGCCAGAATTCGTGGGCGCACGGGCTTTCCAATCCCCCGATCTTGGAGCAGACGTTAGATGAGTGACAACCCCATGAACTACTTGACTTCCAGCACGTGTGACCTCGTATCCGGGAGAATCAGGTAGGCTTGTGCTCGGTCTGGTATGCCCGTGCCCTTCAGTCATATAGCTGAAGGAGGGACGCTGTGATCTTGATCGGCGAGAGCATCCACATCATATCCAAGGGTGTGTCCGCAGCGGTCAAGGAAAGAAACAAGAAGCCAATCCAGGACCTTGCAGTAGCCCAGACAGAGGCTGGCGCCCATTACTTGGACCTTAACATGGGCCCGGCCAGAAAAAACCCCGAGGAGACCGCGGAGTGGCTGGTAAAGACAGTCCAGGAAGTCACTGATTTACCCCTGTCAATAGATACGCTTAACCCGGTGGCCATGGAGGCAGGGCTAAAGGCCTGCACCAAGGCCAGGCCGCTCCTCAACTCGGCCTCAGGTCGCACCGACAGCAAAGAGGAGATGCTGCCGCTGGCCAAGAAGTACAACACTGATGTGGTGATTTCGGTGCTCACCGATCGGGGTTGCCCGCCCGACGTGGACTCCAGAGTAGAAAGCATCATGGATACCGTAGCCTACGCAAACGAACTTGGTATCCCCAACGAGGACATATGGGTTGACCCGATTCTGCTGCCTGTTAGCGCCGACCAGAAGCAAGTCCTTGAGGCGCTGGAGTTCGCCAAGATCCTCAGCGACATCCTGCCCGGGATCAAGTCGACCATTGGCCTGTCCAACCTCTCCAATGGGACTCCGGAGGAACTGCGGGGAATCCTCAACCGGACCTACATGACGATGCTCGGAAGGTACGGCTTCTACTCAGCCATAGCCGATGTCCTAGACCAGGAACTGGTCAGGTTGAACAGGGGTGATCTGCCCCAGATTGTGGACGTCATCCACCGGGCGATGGATGAAGAGGACCTCGACATTTCGTCCCTGTCGCAACAGGAGAGGAAGTACGTCAAGACGGTCAGTACACTGCTGGGCAGGACGCTGTATTCCCATTCCTGGCTGGAAGACTAGGAGGCGCGCGAAAGGAGACACGCAGAATGGACTACAAGGCACCGGTCGAGTCGTATTCCGGAAGTGTGCGAGAGGTGACTATCGGGCAGGGCTCAAAGGCGGTCAAGATTGGCGGAGAGAGCAAGCTGGCCTACAACTTCTTCGATGAGGGCTCGATCCCCAACCCGCCGAGGTTTGCCCTGGAGGTACGTGACACTGAGCCGGACAACTGGGCGCCGTGGGTACTGGAGCCGTACAAGGATGTTGTGTCTGACCCGGTGAAATGGGCCCAGAAATGCGTAGAGTATGGCGCGGAGATGGTCTGTCTCAGGCTGGCAAGCACCGACCCTGTCGGGAAGGATGCTTCGCCGAAGGAAGCAGCGGAAGCGGTCAAGAAAGTGGCTGACGCAGTCTCTGTGCCTCTGATCGTCTACGGTTCGGGCGACGACAAGAAGGACGCCGAGGTGCTGCCAGAGGTGGCAGCGACCTGCTCTGGACAGAACCTGCTTCTAGGCCCTGCCCTCAAGGAGAACTACGAAGTGATAGCCAAGGCGGCCCAGGAGCACGGGCACACGGTGATTGCCCAGACTCCGCTGGACATCAATCTGATGAAAGAGCTGAATATAAAGCTGAGCAAGACCTTCCCGCCCGAGCGTGTAGTCATCGATCCACTGAGCTCCGGGCTGGGTTATGGCATGGAGTACAGCTTCACCATCATGGAGAGGACAAAGCATACGGGGGTGATGTTCAAAGACGCCATGACCCAGATGCCGATAATCGCTGACTTGGCGGAGGAGTGCTGGAAGACGAAAGAGGCGAAGGCGAGCAAGGAGCAGGGAATACTGTGGGAGTCTATGACCGCTCTCTCCCTCTTGCTGGCGGGGGCGAACATCGTCGTCTTGCGGCATCCCGAGACTCTGGGTCTGGTACGAGAAATTCTTAAGCAGGAGTGATATGAACCATGGCCAAGGTAGTTGAAACAAAAGAGACCAAGAAGCGTCAGGAGGTCAACAGGATCATAAGGGCGGAGGACCAGTGGGAACCGATCGGTGCTACCCCCATGCCTGAGATAACCGATCTCAGGAACTGGGACATGCGGCTTCTGAAGACCTACAAGCCGTGGTATGCACCCTTCTGCGACCTCTGCTGTTTCTGCACATACGGTAAGTGCGACCTGACCGAGTGCAGGCGGGGCGCCTGTGGCATTGACATATCAGGTCAGCAGGGCAGGATCATCCTTCTGGCCTGCTGCATGGGCATGTCCGCCCACGGCGGTCATGCCAGGCATATCATTGACTACCTGATCGAGAAGTATGGCGAAGATCTCAAAATCGACCTGGGTGACAGCGTCGCCGTGGAGGCACCGCACATCAGGACGGTGCTGGGGCTCAAACCGGAAACGCTGGCCGACCTGAGGACGGCCATTGAGTACGTGGAGCGGGAGCTGGTCCACCTCATCTCGTCGCTTCACACGGGCCAAGAGGGCAGCTACATGGACTACGAGTCCAAGGCCCTGCATGCTAGCATGCTGGACCACGTGGCCATGGAGGCTGCCGATATCGCCCAGATCGTCGGGTTCAAGTTCCCGACCTCGGTAGCAGACACGCCGTTGGTCGACGCTGGGCTCGCCTCGCTGGATGCCACCAAGCCGATCGTCCTTGTGGTGGGCCACAATCCCGCCTCTTCGACAAACATTATCGACTACCTCCGGGAGAACGACCTGTACGACAAGGTGGAGATCGGCGGTATTTGCTGCACCGCTCTGGAGACAACCAGGTACTCCGACAGGGCAAAGATAGTCGGCCCGCTTTCCAGGCAGCTCTACTACGTCAGGACAGGGATGGCCGACGTCATAATGACGGACGAGCAGTGCATCAGAACGGACATAGCCGAGGAAGCGAAGAAGGTCGGCTCGGCCCTCATCGCCACCTCGGACAAGGCCTGCTACGGGCTGGAAGATGCCAGCGAGAGAGATGTGGATGAGATCGTGAAGGAGATGGTCGAGGAGGGCAAGCAGTTCCTCATCCTGGACCATGAGAAGGCCGGAGAGGTGGCGGTCAAGGTCGCCTTGAAGCTTGCTCCAAAGCGCAAGAAGGAGCTCATCAGCGAGGCGGAGGCACAGGAGCTGGCCAAGGCTTGCCGTGAATGCGAGATGTGCGAAAGGGTCTGCCCCAACCTGTTCTCCATCGGCCACGGCATAAGGCAGGTAGCCGAGGGGAACTTTGAGCCCATACGGGAGATTTTCAGCCAGTGCATCGGCTGCGGCAAGTGCGAGGAGGAATGCCCGCGCAACGTGCCGATCTTCAAGATCATGCAGGTGGCAGCCAGCAAGGATACCTTCAAGGTGAGGGCAGGCCGCGGTCCCATAATGGACACGGAGATAAGGAACGTCGGTGCGCCTATCGTGCTGGGCACCATCCCCGGCGTGATAGCCTTCGTCGGCTGCTCCAACTACCCGGACATAGACGACGTGGCGGAGATGGTTGAGGAGTTTGCCAGGAGAAAGTACATCGTCGTCCTCACCGGTTGCGCGGCCATGGTGGCCGGGATGAAAAAAGATGAGAACGGGCTGACAGTATACGAGAAGTACCCTCCTAGCTTCGATGCAGGAGGCGTGGTGAATGTGGGTTCCTGTGTGTCCAACGCCCATATCACAGGAGCGGCCATGAAGATCGCCAACATCTTCGCCACCCTACCCCTGAGAGGCAACTACGAGGTCATCGCCGACTACATTCTCAACCGCGTGGGGGCTGTCGGTGTGGCCTGGGGCGCCATGTCGCAGAAAGCGGCCAGCATCGGCACCGGCTGCAACAGGGTGGGAATACCGGTAGTGCTGGGCCCCCATTCCTCCAAGTACAGAAGACTTTACCTCAGCAAGAAGGGCGAGGATGATTGGACGGTGATGGACGGGAGGAAGGCAGAGCTGGTAGATACCGGAGAGCCTTCCCCTGAACACCTGGCCTATGTCACCGAGTCGAAAGAGAAGGCAATGGTGCTGATTGCCAAGCTGTGCATTAGGAAGAACGATACGCCGCAGGGGCGAGCGGTCAAGCTCAACCACTACATCTCCCTGTACAAGAAGTACATGGGGGGCGGCCTTCCAGAAGACCTCGATCTTTACGTCAGAACCGACAAAGACCTTCCCATCGTGTACAAGAGGGAGGCCATGGCCTATCTGAAGGAGGTCGGCTGGAAACCGAAGCCTGTTCTGAGCTTGCCCACCCTCATAGGCACATACCCCAGCAAAGTGTCTCTGGAGGCAGTGATACACTAGGAGTGGAATGCGTAGGGGGTAAAGCCGCTTTTCCTGCAGCAGTGTGATTAACTAATAGAGGAGGAACAAGATGGTCCTGCCACTTCATCGAGTGAACGTCCTGACAGGGATCAAGTCGGCCAAAGTGCTGGAAGACCCCGCAGAGTACGCCGGGTGGATCCGTAGGGCAAAGAGACCTCTCCTGGTACTGGGCCCGAAGCTGGCAGAGATATCCCTGAACGGGAAGTCCCTGCTGGAGTACGCCCTTGAGATTGCCAAAGCGGCCAACATCCCAACGTGCGCCACGGCGCACATCAAAGGGAAGATGGCCGAGCTGGGAGCGACTCCAGACTGCCAGTACGATCTGGTGGAGATAGCAAACCGCCTGAATGACCCTGAGTGGCAGGGAGTCAGAAAAGAGGGGAATCACGACCTGGTGATCCTTTTCGGGATGAGAACGGACATGGGCAACCAGGCGCTCTCCAATCTGAAGCATTTTGCCCCGCACCTCAAGACAATGACGCTGTGCAAGTATGTCTATCCGCATGCAGATTACTCCCTTCCAAATTTCCGTAAGGATGAGCAGTGGAAGGGGTTTCTGGAAAACCTGATCACTAGCTTGAAGGAGGAGAAGTAGGCATGGACTTTCACGTTGACATAGGGCCGCAGTACGAAGGCGAGACCGTACGAAAAGACGACATGCATGTCGAGTTCGGCGGGCCGAAGGTGTCAGCCAAGTTCGAGCTGGTAACGCTGAAGAGCCCGGACGAGGTCGAGCATGAGAAGGTGGAGGTCATCGGCCCCGACATCAAGGACATGGAAGAAGGCAGCAGCCATCCCCTGGCCATCCTGATCGATATTGCCGGCGAGGAGCTCGAGAAGGACATGGAGCCGGTGATCGAAAGACGGATGCACATGTACTGCAACTACATAGAGGGCTTCTACCATATGAACCAGAGGAACGACATCTGGATCAGGCTGAACAAGAGCTCTTTCAAGAAAGGGCTTGACTCCTTCAAGGAGATAGGGGAGATCCTGATCTTCCTGTACACCTCGGAGTTGTACGTCATCGAGAAGATATCGATCACCTTTGTCACAGACCCAGACAAGGTGAGCGAGTTGCTGCCCGAAGCCCTGAAGGTTTATGAAGCCAGGGACGAGAGGCTAAGAGGGCTAAAGGAAGACGACGTGGACGTGTTCTACGGCTGTGTCCTGTGTCAAAGCTTTGCCCCAACCCACTGCTGCGTCATTACACCGGAGAGGATCGCTAACTGCGGGGCCATCAACTGGTTCGATGGCAGGGCTGCCCACAAGCTGGACCCGGAGGGACCGATATTTGAGGTAGAGAAAGGCGAGCTGATAGACCCGGTCAGAGGGGAGTACACCGGTCTAAACCAGGTGGTGGCGGAAAGGTCCCTGGGAACATATGACCGGGTGTACCTCCACAGTGCCTTCGAGCATCCCCACACCTCCTGCGGCTGCTTCCAGGCCATTCTGTTCTACATCCCAGAAGTGGACGCCTTCGGCATAGTCCACAGGGACTTCGTCGGCCCAACGGTCATCGGAGAGACCTTCTCCCGCATGGCCGGGGTGACCTCCGGTGGCAGGCAGGTGGAGGGTTCCTGCGGCATGGCCCTGGAGCTCATTCGGTCCCCGAAGTTCTTCCAGGCCGACGGCGGTCTCCGAAGGGTGGCCTGGATGCCCAAGGAGATCAAGGAGAGATACAAGGATGCCATCCCCGAGGACCTCTACGACAAGATAGCCACCGAAGAGGATGTCAGCACGGCGGATGAGCTCGCAGCGTATATGGAAAAGGTGGGGCATCCCTGGATACTGGGCGAGGTGGAGTTGCCCACATAGCCCACCACATAGCACATAGAGGAGGTTTGTTATGGCCGTAAAAGGGACCGATATCGTCAAGAAGCTCCCGGAGTCAGGTAAGAAAAACTGCAAGGAGTGTGGCTTCCCTACCTGTTTCGCCTTTGCCATGAAGCTCGCTTCCGGCGGGGCGACCCTCGACAAGTGCCCCTACCTGGCACCGAACGTGAAGGAGGAGCTCGAGGACGCGCTGGCGCCGGCCATCAAGCTGGTGACCATAGGTCCCGACGGCAACGCCCTTCAGGTGGGCAACGAGGAGGTCATCTACCGACACGAAAAGACCTACTTCCACCCCACCGGGGTGGCGCTGCTCATTTCGGACAAAGAGGACGACGCCAAGGTGGACCAGAAGATAGCCAAGATCAAGGACCTCCAGTTCGATGTGGTGGGCCTGACGCTCAAGGCTGACCTTCTAGCCCTCCAGTATGAGTCGGGAGACAAGGCCAAGTTCGAGGCCCTGGTCAAGAAAGTATGCCAGAATTGGGACGGCGGGCTGGTCATAATCAGCGATGACCTGGACGTCCTCTTCTCAGCAAGAGATATATGCGCCGACAGGAAACCCCTGCTCTACCCGATCACCAAAGACAACATCGAAAAGGCAATCCCCAGGATCAAGGAGCGCCCCACTCCATTGGGCGTCAGGGCTTCCAGCGTGGAGGAGCTGGTCCCTCTGACCACCAGGTTGAAGGAAGAGAAGCTGGACGAACTGGTCCTAGACCCCGGCTCCAGCAACCTGATGGAGGTAATCAGGGACCAGACCTTCATTCGCCGGTCGGCCATCAAGCAGAGCTTCAGGCCGCTTGGCTATCCCACCATCGGCTTCCCGTGCTACATTGCCAAGGACGGCCTGAAGGAGGTGCTCACTGCCGCCGCAATGGTGATTAAGTACACCTCCATCGTCGTCCTGTCCGACTTTGAGGAGTACACGCTGCGTCCGCTGCTGACATTGCGTCTCAATATCTATACAGATCCGCGCATGCCGCTGTCAGTGGAAGAGAAGCTGTACGAGGTCGGCGAGCCTGACAAGAATGCCCCCGTCCTCATCACCACCAACTGGGCCCTTACCTACTTCATCGTTTCTGCGGAGGTGGAATCAAGCAAAGTCCCCAGCTTCCTGCTGGTGAAGGACGCGGAGGGCCTCGGGGTACTCACTGCCTGGGCCGCCGGCAAGTTCACTGGTGACTCCATAGCCCCCTTCGTGAAGAGGTCCGGGGTAGAGGACAAGACCAACACCAGGACACTGGTGATACCGGGCAAGGTGGCCCGGATCAAAGGCGAGCTTGAAGACGCCCTGCCTGGATGGGAGATCGTGGTTGGCCCCAGAGAAGCCAGCGAAATCCCTGGTTTCCTGCCGGGCTTTGCCGCCAAGCTCAAGAGTTAGGTTCACATGGCTACCACCATTGTCGTCGCCGGTAAGGGCGGGACCGGCAAAACGACGGTTTCAAGCCTTCTGGTACAGCTCCTTTCCCAGAAAGGAGTTGTACTGGCTATTGACGCGGACCCCGCTACAAACCTCCATCAGGCCCTCGGCGTGCCTCTCGACCAGACAATCGGGGCCATACGAGAGGAGATGACTGAGGCGGTGATGAGGGGCGCTATCAGCCCGGCAGTCTCCAAGCAGGAGTACCTCGACTCCAGGATAATGGCGGCCCTGGTTGAAGCCAAGAGGTTCGACCTGCTGGCCATGGGACGCCCTGAAGGGCCGGGATGCTACTGTGCGGCCAACCACATGCTGCGCCTCTCCATCGATCGCTTTGGGCACAACTACGACTACGTTGTCATTGACAGCGAGGCAGGGATGGAGCACATCAGCCGCCAGACCACCAGAGATGTAGACATACTGCTCATCGTGTCAGACGTCACCCAGCGCGGCATCTACACGGCAGCCGAAATAAAGAGGCTGATCGGCGAGATGCGGACCAGGGTGGGCAAGATATGCCTGGTGGTGAACCGCTCAACCAACGGGCTGCCTCCCGAGATTGAGAAGGCGATTGAAAGCCACGGTTTCGAGTTGGTGGCCAGGATACCCCGGGACGAGCAACTGAGCATCATGGATGTGAAAGGACTCCCGGTAACAGACCTGCCTGAGGATTCCGTCCTGCGGACTGCAATGAGAGAGCTCATGGGCAAGGTCGGGCTCTAGGAGGAGGGATGGGCAAGGGCTTGAAGCACCAGAAGCTGTTGAGTCTGAAGGAGATCGAGGGGCCGGTGGCCACCCACGATGGGTTCCTCAAGCATGAGTTGGCCAGAAGAAAAGAGGCCCTGGAGCTGGTAGATGATGCCGCCAGACTGGCTGAGTATATAGGCGGTCGGCTCGAGCCGATCGGCAGAGGTGAGTCCTGGTCCATAGCCAAGGAGGTCTTCCCGGGGATAGAGATCCTGTTCGTGTTTCAGCATGGGGATGACGAGTTCCCGGCTAACCTCAGAGTCCTCTTCTTCGGTGACAGAATAGAGAACACCAGGGGCGAGGACCTGGCCGACCTGGCGGTCGCCTGCGTCAACCACATGCTCCGCTACGTAAGGGAGACAGTGCAGGAGCCGCCGCAGATTTGCCTGATAGTATGAAGACACTCAGCTCCAAGGAGCTCGTAGACGAAGTAAAGCCTATCCTGGAGCGATTCAGGCCAGAGAGAGCTGCCCTGATCCCCATCTTGCAGCAGGTGCAGGCGAAGCTAGGCTATCTGCCGCGGGAGGCCATGCTGGAAACGGCCCATTTCCTGGATATCCCGGCCAGTACCATTTACGGCGTGGCCACCTTCTTCAACGAGTTTCGCTTCGTCCCGCTGGGAAGAAGGCCGGTCAAGGTGTGCATGGGAACAGCTTGCCACATGCGCGGCGGCGAACTTGTCATGGAGGCCCTGGAGAGAGAGCTGGAGATCAAGGTTGGCGAGGTGACCCCCGACGGAGAGTACAGCCTGGACAGGGTGGCCTGCATCGGCTGCTGTGTCATGGCCCCGGTGGTGGTGATCGGGGAGGAGATACATCCCCGGATGACGCCGTTCAAGGTGGAAGAGATGCTGGCGATCACCAGGCAGGACAACACCCAGGCAGGGCCTCCGGAGTGAACCAGGAACCGCGGCACTAATGACATTCGACGAAATCCAGCAGCAAGCCCTCTCTGAGTGGGAGACGCTCCAGCAGAAGACCCGCATTCTGGTGGGCACGGCCACCTGCGGCAGGGCGGCTGGGGCCCTCGGTGTTGTGGAGGCTTTTGAGAAAGAGCTGAGCAGGCAGCAGGCTGATGCCACCGTGATAAAGGTCGGCTGCCTTGGACTCTGCTACGCAGAGCCCCTCGTCGTCATCATGAAGCCGGAAGAGTTCAGCGTTTGCTACGGGAATGTTACTCCTGACCTGGTCCCCAGGCTGGTTGAGGGCTATATCCTGGATGATGATCCCTGCCTTGAGCTTGCATTGGGGACTTTCGAGATAGGCGAAGACGGTGCTCCTTTTATCCCCGAGCTCCCCAGGTTCGAGCTGGAACGTCGCCTGATCCTGCGCCGCTGCGGCTACATAGACCCCGAAGACATAAACCAGTACATCGCCACTGGTGGCTACAGTAGCCTGCGCAAGGCGCTGCAAATGACACCGGAGGACATCGTCGCGGAGGTTGACAGGTCGGGGTTGCGGGGGCGGGGAGGGGCCGGCTTCCCCACTGGCAAGAAGTGGCGGCTTTGTCGAGAAGCTGAGGAGCAGCCAAAATACGTTGTATGTAACGCTGACGAGGGCGACCCCGGCGCATTCATGGACCGGGACTTGCTGGAGAGTGACCCGCACGCCGCGATAGAGGGGATGATCATCGCCGGGTATGCTATGAGCGCCTCCCAGGGATACATCTACGTCCGCTCCGAGTACCCCCTGGCAGTCAGCCGTTTTCGCCTCGCCCTGGAGCAGGCCCAGGCCCGCGGACTGCTGGGAGCCAATATCCTGGGCAGCGGATTTAGCTTCAGCATCGAGGTCGCCCTGGGAGCAGGGGCCTTTGTTTGCGGAGAAACCACCGCTCTCATAAACTCTATAGAGGGCCGACGGGGCATGCCCCGGGTGACGCCCCCCTACCCCACCGAATCCGGCCTCTGGCAGAAGCCCACCCTGCTCAATAACGTGAAGACCTTCGCCGCCGTACCCTTGATTATTGAGCGGGGCGCAGACTGGTACGCCGGAATCGGCACCGACAGCAGCAAGGGAACGGCAGTCTTCGCCCTGGCCGGGAAGGTGGCCCACACCGGGCTGGTCGAGGCACCCATGGGTACCACCCTGCGCGAGCTCGTCGAGGACATCGGTGGCGGCGTCCCCGGCGACAAGCAGTTCAAGGCAGTGCAGATCGGAGGGCCTTCAGGCGGCTGCCTGCCCGAAAGTCTGAGCGACACTCCGGTCGACTTTGACTCGCTCCGCGAGGCTGGCTCTATGATGGGGTCGGGCGGGATGATAGTGCTGGACGAGAACAACTGCATGGTCGATGCCGCCCGCTACTTCCTCGATTTCATTCAGAAAGAGTCCTGTGGCAAGTGCACCATGTGCCGCCTGGGAACAAAGCAGTTACTCGATATACTGACCGACATTACGAGCGGCAAAGGCAGGATGGAAGACCTGGACCTGCTCATGGAGCTGGCCGAGGATATCAAGTCGGGCTCGCTCTGCGGGCTGGGAAGGACCGCACCAAATCCCATCCTCACCACCCTGCGATACTTCCGCGACGAGTACGAAGCACACATACTGGAGCACCGCTGCCCGGCCCTGGTGTGCAAAGACCTCATCGCCTACTACATCATCCCAGAGAAGTGCGATAGAGCCTGTGAGCACTGCGTGCTGGCCTGCCCTGCCGAGGCGATCCACAGCGACGAGAAAAGGATCAAGGTGATCGACCAGACCAAGTGCACCAAGTGCGGGAGCTGCGAGGAGGTCTGCCCTCCTGAGTACAACGCTGTGATACGGGTGTCACCGCCCACCTCGGTGCCGGGGTATGAGGCCGAGTAGCAGGTCGAAGCGTGTGCCAACTCCGCTGGACCAGTTGTTTAACCCGGCGTCGCTGGCCGTGGCCGGGGCCTCCCCGGGCAAGCCTGGCTACCTGCTCCTGGACAGTCTGCTGAATGCCCGGTTCAAAGGGCAGATCTATCCCATCAGCCGCAGTTGCAGCGATGTCTCCGGCCTGAAGGCTTATGCCAGCCTCAAAGACATACCCGGCACCGTGGACTACGTCATCTGCTGTGTGCCAGCCCCACAGGTGCCCCAGTTGATCAGGGACTGCGCGGCCAAGGGTGTGAAAGCGATGACCTTGTTCACGGCCGGGTTCTCGGAAAGCGGCACCGAGCAGGGCAAGGAGCTGGAGGCCGAGATCGCGCGCCTGGCCCGCTCCTGTGGTGTGCGGCTCATAGGGCCAAACTGCATGGGCATCTATTGTCCCAAGGCCGGTCTGTCGTTCTCTTATCACCTCCCCACGGAAAGCGGGCGGGTCGGCCTGGTCTGCCAGAGCGGCGGCAGCTCCGTGTATACAGTGCAGGCATCTGGCTACAGGGGCGTCCGGTTCAGCAAGGCGGTCTCGTACGGCAATGCCTGCGACATCAACGAAGGCGAGCTTCTGGAATACTTCGCCCGTGACACGGAGACCGACATAGTCGCCGTGTACATCGAGGGCGTCAAGGATGGGCGGCGCTTTTTCCGCGCACTGAGCGATCTTTCCCGGAAGAAGCCGGTCCTGGTGGTCAAGGGCGGTCATACGCGCGCCGGGGCGCAGGCGGCTGCTTCGCACACCGGCGCCCTGGCCGGGTCCGACAGACTATGGGACGACCTCCTGGAGCAAGCCGGAGCCATCCGGGCCCACAGCCTCGAAGACCTGGTCGACCTGTTGGTCACCTTCTCGCTACTGCGGCTTCCCCGGGGACGGAAGGTGGGCATATATGGGTCCGCCGGGGGCGCCAGCGTCCTGGCCACAGACGACTGGGCCCAAGCCGGCTTTGAGCTCCCCCGCGTGCCTGACCAGCTAAAGGAAGAGGCCAGCGCTCTGGTGAGCAACGACGCCGGACTGATACTGCACAACCCCCTGGACTTCTCCATGTTTGCCTACACAGAGACGTTCTACGGCCTGGTCAGAAGCCTGGTCTCAGCCGACGGCTTCGTCGACCTGTCGGTAGTCCACATGCCCACCGGACACGGGGCATGGCTGCCGCCGGCGGCCTTCGAGGCCATGATGGAGTCGGTCCGTGACGCGGTGATAAGGACCCATCGCGAGATAAACAGACCCCTGGTCCTGGTCATGCACTACCTTGTCACAGAGTGGCACTGGCAGAAGACCCTCGACAAGCTTCAGCGCCGATGCTCCGAAGCGGGCGTGCCGGTATACTACTCCATGGCCAGCGCAGCCAATGCCATCGACCGTTTCTTGCGCTATTACGAAAGACGGCAGGCAACTGCCGCCCAGGCAAAGGGGGGGTGAGGCAGACCATGGCAGAAGAAGCGACGCTTGAAGCCCTGTTCAACCCGACATCAGTGGCCGTTGCCGGGGCCGCTCCCGGCAAGGCAGGACAGCTATTCCTTGACAGCATACTGGCCTCGGGCTTCAGGGGCAACGTCTACGCCATCAACCCCAAAGGGGCCGAAGTGTCCGGTGTGCGTGCATATACCAGCATTGGAGAGGTGCCGGGACCGGTCGACTACCTGGTCTGCTGCATACCGGCCCCTGCGGTGCCGCAGTTGATCAAGGACTGCGCGGCCAAGGGGGTGAAGGCAATCTCCATATTCACCGCAGGCTTCTCAGAGAGTGGTTTGGAGACAGGCAGGCAGCTAGAGGCGGAGGTCTCCCGGCTGGCCCGGGCCACCGGGGTGCGGATCATTGGGCCAAACTGCCTCGGGGTGTACTGTCCCAGAGCGGCACTCTGTTTTGCCACCGATTTCCCCAGCGAGCCGGGCCGGGTGGCGCTCATCGGCCAGAGCGGTGGCAATACGTCCTACCTCATCCGGGCGGCCGCCCACAGGGGTGTCCGCTTCAGCAAGGCCATCTCCTACGGCAACGCCTGCGATGTGAATGAGTGCGATCTGCTGGAATACCTGGCCCAGGACAGCGAGACCGAGGTGGTAGCAGCCTACATCGAAGGGGTCAGGGACGGACGCCGCTTCTACCGGGCCATCAGGGAGCTGTCAAAGGTGAAGCCTGTGCTGGTGCTCAAGGGCGGCTATACCTCGGTGGGAGGCGAAATAGCCGCTTCGCACACCGGGGCGCTGGCCGGGTCGGCCAACGTGTGGGGCAGCCTGCTGGAGCAGGCGGGGGCGGTGCAGGCATACAGCCTGGAGGAGATGGTCGACCTGCTGGTCACCTTCGCCCTCATGCCTCACCCCAAGGGCAGGCGGGCGGGTGTGTTCGGAGGTGGCGGCGGCGCCAGCGTCCTGGCTACCGATGAGTTGGCCAGGGCCGGGTTTGCTATACCCGCCCTGCCGCTCAAGCTAAGGGAAGAGATTGCTGGTCTCTTCGGCACCACCGCCGGAATGATTCTCAGGAACCCCATTGACCTGTCCATGGTCGGCTACGGCCAGGGCTTCTACAACATCGTCAAGAGGTTGCTCACCTTTGATGACGGTGACTGGCTGGACTTCGCACTGGTACATGCCGGTTTCGGCCAGGCCGCCTGGTTCTCTGCATCCGCCTTCGAGAGAGAGATCGAGCTCTTTCGCGACTTCATCACCAGGATCTACGGCGAGGCCGAGAAGCCCCTGGCCCTGGTGCTCCAGTTCCTCATCACCAGTTGGGACTGGCAGAAGGCCCTCGACGTGCAGCGGGGCTGCAGCGAGGCGGGCATGCCGGTATACCACTCCATGGCCGGTGCAGCCAACGCCATCGACAAGTTCCTGCGCTACCACGAGAGGCGACAGGCGGCCACCAGCCAGGGGTGAGGGGTGGAGAGGCACGGCCCCGCATCACAGCCGGCGCCGGGTGCGGGACTCTGACTCCTCAGCGGCCTTCTCTTCCGCCTTCAACTTCTCTATCTTGTCCTCCGAGTAACCGAGTACGTCCCGGAGCACCTCCTCGGTATGCTGTCCAAGCATCGGAGGGGGCAGGTGCGCCCGCTCACCCTCGTCCGCGTACTTGATGGGGCACTCAATCCCCTTGATCTCACCACACACCGGATGGTGCATTGTCACGATGGTCTTGTTATGAGCTATCTGCGGGTCGTTCACCACCTGGTCAAGAGTGTGGACGGGGGCAGCCGCGATGTCCTCCAGATGCATAAGCTCGAGCCAGTCCTCGGTATCCGCCTGCTGCAAGCCTTCCTCTAGCAGGTCTTCCAGCTCTTTCTTGTTCTCGAACCTCTTGTCCACCGTGTTGAATCTGGGGTCATCTATCATCCACTCCTTGCCGATCAGCCGCGCGATGCGCGGCCAGCTTGGGCCGAGGACAAGATAGCCGTTCCTGGTGCGGAAGATGCCCAGCATGGGCGCTGTCGGATGCCGCGATCCCTGAGCTTTCGGCACCTCACCGGTTATGAAGTACGGCTGGAAATTGAAACTGAGTAGGTACATTACGGCGTCCAGCATATTGACTTCTACCCTCCGCCCCACTCCGGTGCGCTCCCTCTCAAAGAGGGCCGCTGTGATCCCGTTTGTGGCGAAGAACCCGGCAGCCAGGTCAGCAATGGGAATGGGTACCCTCATCGGCCTGCCCGGCTCTCCACACAGGCTGTAAACACCGCTCAGCCCCTCAGCCATGTCATCGTAGGCGGGATAGTCCCGGTACGGACCCGAGGGACCGTAACCTGTTATGGAGCAGGAGACGATGCGGGGATTGACCTTTCTCAGAGTCTCGAAGTCAGCCCCCAGCCTTTCCAGGACGCCCGGCCTGAAGTTGTCGAAGACCACGTCCGATACCCTGACCAGGTCATAGAATGCCTGCTTGCCCATCCCGGTCTGAAGGTCGAGTGTCACGCTCTTCTTGTTCCTGCCAAGGGCCAGTTGGTAGAAGCTTAGCCCCTTCAGCTTGGGCGCAGCATCTCTGGTCATATCTCCTATGCCGGGCATCTCAATCTTGATCACCTCGGCACCCAGGTCGCCAAGGAGCTGGCTGCCGGAAGGACCGGCAACCGCTGCGGTCAAGTCCACCACCCTCACCCCACCAAGCACACTGGCAACTCCCATGTAGTCCTCCTGCACCTGCTCGTTGGAGCTATACTCCGTCGACCTGCTTTGAAGTCACAGGCACAAACTCTATGCCTCCGTCTATTTCAAACAGCTTGCCCGTAACCCAGTCGGAAGCCGACGACGCCAGGTATATCGCCGCCAGGGCTATGTCCTCGGGGAGGCCCATCCGCTTCAATGGCGTGCCGTCGATAATCCTGTCCTTCAACGGCTCAAGCACCGGGGCGCTGCCCTCCGTTAACACGCCACCCGGGAGAATGGCGTTCACCCGAACGTAAGGCGCCAGCTCCCAGGCAAGCGTCCGTGTCAGAGAGTTGACCCCGGCCTTGGCCACCCCGTAGGCGATCATCCCAAGGCTGGGGATCTGGGACTCCCGGCTTGAGATGCTGATGATGGAGCCCGACTTCTGCTCCAGCATCACCACTCCCACGGCCTTGCTGCACAGGAAGGCACTGGTCAGGTTTTCGATCAGCATGGCATCCCAGGCCCGCCTGCTTGTCTGGAGCGCCGGTCTGAAGATAGCGGACCCGGCGTTGTTCACCAGTATGTCGATGCGGCCAAAATGGTCCCTGGTACTTTCCACCATGCCGGCCACCTGGTCTTCGTCGCGAACGTCGCAGGCCACGGCGAGAGCGCGCCGGCCTGTGCCCCGAACCTCCTCGGCCACCGTATGCGCCGACTCGGCGTTCTGATCGACGCAGGCGACGTCGGCCCCGGCCTCGGCGAAGGCCGTGGCAATACCCTTGCCAATCCCCCTCCCGGCGCCTGTGACGATAGCCACCTTCCCCTTCAGAGAGAACCTGTCCAGGACCATTGAGGAAGTCACGCTCCTTTCTGTTGCTCGGTGTCCCGGCCCGCCATGATCCAGAGCGACGACAGCAGGCTTCCCCCACTATAGGCAGGGCGCGCCACGCAGTCAAACGCGGGCCGCTCCCATGACTGTCAGCGTTTGGTCAGCATGACACCACAACAAACCCAACCCCGCTTTCCCAGCAAGTCTGAAAGATGGCGGC
>Ga0180301_10001242_pt1 | contig 19991 bp, 18 predicted proteins | sample GuaBasSediGuay16_FD_121797 | JGI IMG/M metagenome (GOLD analysis project Ga0180301, IMG submission 121797) | Subseafloor sediment microbial communities from Guaymas Basin, Gulf of California, Mexico - Guay16, Core 4569-2, 12-15 cm | ecosystem: Environmental > Aquatic > Marine > Hydrothermal...
ATAAAATGGCAGAATACCTTAACTTTAGGCACTTTAATATACTTTAGGCATTTTAGGCACTTCGAACTTATTTAATGCACCTATAATTATACGTAATCGTATTTAAGAATACGTGTACTTAGGTTGAAATACAATGATGAATAGGGACAGAGAACAGATCGAATTTGATGTGCTGTTTGTCGGGGGCGGCCCCGCAAACCTCGCGGGTGCCATTCATCTGATGAAACTTGCCAAGAATAGGGGCCTTGACCTTGAGGTGGCTCTCGTTGAAAAGGGGGCCGACATAGGTTCTCATGCGTTGAGCGGAGCGGTTCTGAACCCGATTGCCCTCAAGGAACTTATGACAAATTACAGGGAAGCAGGGTGTCCCATCGAGACAGACGTTCGTGGGGATGAATTCTATTTCCTGACCAAATCACGCCGCTACACGGTCCCTTTTGTGCCCAGGTATATGCACAACAAGGGGTTCCACATCATAAGCCTGTCCAAGTTTGTCTCATGGCTTGCGACACTTGCTGAGGATCTTGGGGTTAACATTTTTCCGGGCTTTGCGGGCAAAGAGGTGCTTTACGACCAGGACGATAGGACTGTCATTGGGGTTCGTACAGGAGATAAGGGCGTTGGTAAAGATGGTATCCCCAAGGCAAACTTTGAGCCGGGTATTGACATCTTGGCAAAGGTGACTGTGTTTGGAGAAGGGGCCAGAGGAAGCCTGCTGCAAGCGATTTCCAAGAAGTTGCCCATCTTTGAGGGCAAGATGCCGCAGGTGTTTGAAACCGGTATCAAAGAGGTGATCCAGCTGCCTGAAACGAACTATTTTTCGAATAGCCGGGGCAATGATATTCATACGTTTGGCTATCCCCTGGGTTTGAATACACACGGCGGTGGTTTTATTTACGAGATGAAGGACCACAGGATTTCCCTGGGACTTATCGTGGGGTTGAGTTATCAGGATCCCATGCTGGATCTGTATGAGGAATTCATAAGATTCAAGCGACATCCATTTGTCGCTGAGCTGATTAAAGGTGGCCGGGTGATTGAGCAGGGCGCCAGGACGATCGTCACAGGTGGGTATTATAACATGCCGAAATTGGCTGTTGACGGGGGTCTTTTTGTGGGCAGTAGCGCCTCAATGCTAAATGCGCCAGCGCTTAAAGGGATTCACACCTCCATGAAGTCGGGCATGCTTGCAGCAGAGGCGATTGTAGAGGCCTTCAGCAGGGGGAGCTTTACACGAGAGACCTTGAACCATTACCATCAGCTGTTTGAAGATAGTTGGCTTAAGAAAGAACTTTACATAGGAAGAAATTTTGCCCAGGCCGTATCCAAGAAAGGTCTTGTCAAGTTTTTGCATGTGGGCGCGCAATATCTGACGGGCGGACGAGGGATATTTGATAAGATGCCCATGAAGGAGGATGCCAAGCGCTTACGACCCTTGAAAGATGTTCGTTTGCAATGTACAACAACACACAAAAAGCAGGCATATGATGGCGTACTCTACGTAGACAAACTCACGGGTGTTTATCTGTCCAAAACTCAGCACAGGGAAGATCAACCCGGTCATTTGATTGTTCACGATCAACGTCTGTGCGTGAATGAATGTTTTGAGACCTATCGGTGTCCCTGCACCCGGTTTTGCCCTGGCAATGTCTATGAATTGGAGATTGACGATAAGAGCCAGGAAAGAAGGCTCAGACTTAACCCTTCAAATTGTCTTCATTGTAAAACTTGCGACATCAAGGATCCATACGGAAACATAACCTGGACGTGCCCGGAAGGGGGTGACGGGCCTAGGTATACAGTCGTTTAATGGTTTTCATCCATACATGGCTCTTTTTGTCGCCGAGCGACCCTTTGCGCTGATGCGTCTGCCATAGGCGGATTCCCGCGGATTTACGTCTGTGGCGTCCGCTGTTCAGGCGAGTGGCTAAAGGCAAAGGGCGAGTTTCTGTTTTTCATTACCTATTGCCTGTCACGACCTACCTGAATAACTGCTTTGTACAATATATAGTATGTTCTATTTTATAGAGATACAATAGATAAATTATTACAATTTATATACAATTTATTATAATTTACTTGACAGACGAACTCCACCTGGTATAATAGGTTATACAAAGGCTTAGGGTGCTGATCAGCAAAAGTTTTTGAAAATGGCTTGCCTTTTTTACCCGATGACCAGGAGGCAGGGTTACATGAGGAAGAAGAATACATTAAAACACGTTCGGGAGTCGTTTCTGATGAGTAAAGCCGAACTGGCAAGAAAGGCCGGTGTCTCTCCTATTACCATTGATAGGATAGAGAAGGGCATGGATTGCCGTATGGAGACCAAGCGCAAGATTCTTTTGGCCCTTGGTTATAGCCTCTCGGACAAAGATAAAGTATTCTGTGACTGAGGCAGCGACATGATCTTTGCCAAGAAGAATCACCTCATCGGCTTGGACATTGGCTCGCGAACCATTAAGCTGGGAGAGGTGCTGCAAAAAAAAGGTCGCGTCTTACAGAAATTCGGCATGACCGACCTACCTCAGGGTGTTATCGTGGAAGGGCGTATCAAGGAGCCCGCCGTGGTGGTCGATGCCATTAAGGGACTTGTCAAAGACTTAAAGGTCAAAGAACAGAATGTGGCCACCTCTGTGGCCGGTTATTCAGTCATCATCAAGCGGATTGTTGTGGGAAAAATGACAGAGGAGGAATTGCATGATACCATTCAATATGAGGCCGAACAATATATTCCGTTTGATGTGCAGGATGTTAACATCGATTTTCACATTATCGGAGAGCATGAATCAAACCCGAACCAAATGAATGTGATGCTGGTCGCAGCCAAGAAGGAGATCGTTAATGAGTATGTAGACCTCCTGGAAATGGCAGACCTGAATCCCTGCGTGATCGACATTGACGTGTTTGCCATGGAAAGGGTCTTTGAGGAGAACTACTTGGATGAAGAAGGGATTGTTGCCTTGATCGACATTGGGGCCAACAAGATGAATATCAACATCCTAAAAGATAAAATGTCTGTTTTCACGCGAGACGTGTCAATTGGGGGTGAACAGATTACCCGCGAGATTGCCTCCCGGTTTGAATGTTCCTTTGAAGAGGCCGAGGCTGCCAAGCTTGGCAAGGCAGACAACAAGGTGCCTGAGGGAGATATTCAGGAGATTACCTATTCCTTTATCTCCGGCTGGTGCGGTGAAGTCAGGCGCGCCGTGGATTTTTTCTATTCCACATACCCCGAAGATGAGATCAAACGAATCATCCTGAGCGGCGGTGTAGCACAGGCACCAGGTTTTTTGGATGCCCTGTCAGCCGAGACCTCGATTGATGTGGAAATTTGTAATCCGTTCCAAGCATTGACCATCGATGAAAAAAAACATGACAAGAATTATCTTCGCAGCATCGCCCCTCAAGCCGCTATTTGTATGGGCTTGGCATCAAGGAGGGTGGATGATAAATGATACGGATTAATCTGCTACCGGTTCGAGCCGCACGAAAAAAGGAAAATGTTCGACGGCAGGTCTCCATTTTTTTCCTGTCTGTTTTTTTGGTTATCGTTGTCATGGCTTACGTGGCGTTTGACTTGAGCCGGAATATATCGGACCTAAACGTCAAGATAGAAGATGCTCAGAATGAACTTACCAAACTTCAGGCCATCAGCAGACAGGTGAAGGAAATCAAAGAGAAGCTTAAGAACCTTCAAGCAAAGATGGACATCATAGAGAAGCTGGAAGCGAACCGCACTGGTCCGGTCCGGATCATGGATGCCCTTACCACCCTGGTGGTGGCAGAAAAGATGTGGCTGACGAATCTGACTGAAACCGGCGGCAGGATGAGTCTTTCAGGGGTGGCCATGGATAACAAGACCATTGCTGATTTTATGAAGCGCCTTGAAGGGTCACCCTACTTTAACGCGGTCGATCTCATTGCCTCTAGGCAGATTTTCCGGGGTCAGGGCAGAAAATTCAAGGGGTTCACCATAACCTGTCAAACCTCAACCCCAAAACCCTCAAAAGAACCACAAGCATCGTGACGCGAGATGGCAAAACTTTCATTCCCAACCCTTCCATTTGAAAAGATTGCAGCCCTGAGCCGTACCCATAGGATTTTAATATGTGTGGGCGTCTTTTTGATCTTGTGTGGGGGTTTTTTTTATTTTGTCTATATGCCAAAATCGAGCAGGCTCGATGAGCTGCAGAAGAACTACGAGGACCTTGAAATCAGACTCATAAAAGCCAGAGCGGCCGCAAAAAACCTCAAGAAGTTCCAGGAACAATATAAAGAGGCGCAGGTAAAGTTCAGGTTGGCCCTGCAGCTTTTGCCGGACACAAAGGAAATTCCCAGCCTCTTGGAAAGCATATCAAAGGCAGGCCAAGATTCTGGCCTTGAATTCATTTTGTTTCAGCCCAGTGCAGAAGTCTCAAGAGATTTTTACGCTGAAATCCCTGTCAAGATTCAGGTAAAGGGTGGATATCACAGTCTGGCTATATTTTTTGATAAGGTGGGAAAGCTGCCCAGGATTGTCAACATGTTCGATATCAAGATAACCACACCCAAGACCAAGGGGACTCAAGGATACCTGGATGCCTCATGTGTGGCCATGACCTATCGGTTTTTAGAGGCCTCTGAGATGAAGGCCTCTAAGGCAAAGAAAAAGAAGAAGAAACGAGGCTGATATTATAATTTTTAAGAAAATATTTTTTTTTGGGAATAACATAAAGGCTCAATTTCAATATTCGGATTTTGTATTGATTTGAACAATAGCGCCCAAACATGATACTTCACAAGATCTTGAAAACGCCACTTATGCGTGTGCACAGTATACTCCTTGGCCTGGCTTTTATGGCGGTCAGCGCATCAGGGTGTGGAAATCAGCCAGAGTCCCAACCACCTCCCAGTCCTGCTGTATTTAGACAGAAGGTTCCGGCACAAAGGAAAGGGCCTTCTCAGGTCGGCAAACCTGTTGGCCAGGAAGTTGGAGGGGCACCAACGGCCAAGGCTCCAACCAAACCTGCTGATAAGGCACAAGCGCGGGCTGAGAAATCCACGGAAGAAATGGCCCAAGCCAAGGCCGGAACAAAGCCTCCTTTGGAACAGGCCAAGGTGGCCTATTTCTATGACCCTAAGGGGAAAATAGATCCGTTTAAGCCACCTTCTACATCAAAAGTCGAACTGTCCGATCGAGCTAAGGAAAAGATGAGGGGACAAAAACTCCCCCTGACACCCCTTCAAAAGGTAGACCTGAGCCAACTAAAACTGGTCGGCATCATCGTTTTCCCTGCTGGAAACAAGGCCTTGGTAGAGGACCCTTCGGGCAAGGGATATGTTGTGACTCAGGGGACATACGTGGGCACGAATTTCGGGCGGGTGAAAAAAATACTCCATGACAGAGTCATCGTGGAAGAAGAGGTTGAGGATTTCCTTACGGGTGAAATAAAATCTCAAACAACAGAGTTGAAACTTCAAAAGAAGGTCGGAGATGGATAAGATGAACTGCGCGCAAAAGCTGTTTTTATTGTTGACTCTCTTGTTTATGATGGCAGGGTGTGCGACCAAAGCCCCCACCAAGCCGGTGGCAGCTACCCCAGAACCCGCCATCTCAAAGAGCGTTATCCACGAGGTTGCGGTTAGCGAGTCGCAAGCTGCAGTTCTTGTCACCATAAAGGGTACCCAGCCGCTGACCTATACCTCTGTCAAACACCTCTCGCCGCTTGGTGTGGTCCTCTATTTTCCGGACACGGCTTTGGAAGGGGTGCAGGAGATCTATACGCCAGAGGGCACGCTGATCAAGAAGATCGTCACCTCTGGATTGGAGAAAGGGCGTGCGTCCAGGATTCAGATCAACTTGACCGATGACGTTCCTTACGAAGTTACACGGGAAGAGAATCAACTCCTGGTGCACTTCAGAAAGCCTGTCACAGAACGGATTGGCGGTGAAAGGGAGGCATCTGCTGCAGCCCCCGAAGAGGCCCCGGCGCCGATCGTTGCTGAGCCAGAAAAGGGCATTGAGGTGGCAGAGTCTGAAGGACCGGCCCCGGCCCTGGCAGAAGCTAAGACGGTTGAAAAGCCAGCGTGGATCAACCGGATCGACTTTGTTACGTTGGAGGGCGGTAAGTCGAGGGTTATCGTGGGAACCACCAAAGGGGTTCGATACGAAACAGAGAGACCTTCAGACACGAGGCTTCTTTTGAAGCTTTTTAATACAAAGATTCCAGAATCCCAAAAGCGTCCGATTATTACCACGCGGTTCAACAGCGCGATTGACCGTATCATTCCGATTCAAACGGCCAAGATGGGAGATATGGCCGTCATAGCCATAGAACTTCGAGAGGCGGTCCCCTATCGGGCAGAGCAGAAGGAAAATGTCTTTGTTCTTGACTTTGATCCCTCTACCGTACCACCCAGGCCCCTGCCGGATGTGAAGATGCCGAAATGGCAACAGGCCATGGAAGAGACTGAGGCGGCCGTCACAGGACAAGCAGGTGTGCCTTCAGAGAAGGCTGTTTTGGCTGAGACGGGAAAGGTTTATACAGGACAAAAGATATCCCTTGATTTCCAGGATGCCGATATTCGTAACGTCTTTCGTATCCTGCACGAAATAAGCGGGAAAAACTTTGTTATGGGGAATGATGTACAAGGCAGGGTCACGTTAAAACTTGAGAATGTCCCCTGGGATCAGGTCCTTGATCTGGTTACGAGGATGAACCAGTTAGGCACGGTTGAGGAGGGAAATATTGTCCGCATCGCACCCCTTGCCACCCTTGAAGCAGAAAAGAAGGCCATTGAAGCCAAGATAAAGGCGGAAAGGACTGCGATCAAAGCACAAGAAGCGGTCGAGCCTTTGGTGACAGAGTATATTCCCATCAATTACGCAACAGCCTCAGACATAAAAACCCACATCGATGAGATCAAAACAGACCGTGGCAAGGTGACGACCGATGAAAGGACCAATATGATTATTATGAAAGACACCCAGGCAGCCATTGACAACGCCAAAGAGGTGGTCAAAAGGCTGGACGTGGTCACCCGTCAGGTCATGATCGAGGCCCGGATTGTGGAGGCCTCCACTGATTTTGCCCAGGAACTGGGGATCAAGTGGGGTGGAGATATTTACGGCACTGGTCACCATGCCTCTGCTGAGACGACGGGCAGGCTTTTTGGGGCAAATACGGGTGGTGATTATACTCTCGGTGGTACAAATTATGCCGTTAATTTGCCTGCCTATAACTTGCCTAGTGCTGCTCAATACGCAGCCGGATTGGGATTCACCTTTGGCCGGGTTGGTGGCACGACCCTTAACCTTGATTTGAGATTAATGGCCATGGAGACAAATTCCAAGGGCAAGATCATATCAATGCCCAAGATCGCCACACTCGATAACGAAGCAGCCAAGATCAAACAGGGCTATGACTATCCGTTCAAGCAGCAGGACGATGCTGGAAACACCACCATAACCTGGAAGTCTGTTGATTTATTGTTGGAAGTCACCCCGCACATTACACCGGACAATCGGATCAGTATGGAGGTCAAGACAACCAAAAATGACCTGAAAACAGTCTTGGGTGAAACCACCATTGCCACAAACGAGGCGGAAACAAAGCTCTTGGTGAATGATGGGGAGACGATTGTCATAGGTGGGATTATCAAGGATACTTTGACATGGTCTGAGGCCAAGGTGCCGTTTTTCGGCGATATCCCTGTCTTGGGATGGCTCTTTAAATCAAAGTATCGGAAGACGGAAAAGGCCGAGCTGTTGATTTTTCTGACACCCAAGATCATCAGACTTGATGAGGCGCCTCAGGTGGGCTAGGTTTTAGATGATATCAAGAATGCTTGTCAAGATGATTGCCGTCCTCTGGGTGGGCATTGCAGCCGGGTGGCTGAACCCTGCTGTTTCGTATTCAGAGGAAGCCTCGGAGAAGGTCCTGAAGCTTCACTCAGGCCTCTATTATACCATTCAAAAAGGGGATACCCTCTGGGATCTTTCCGAACGCTTTTTTGATTCACCGTGGGTTTGGCCGGATCTGTGGCAAAAAAACAGCCAGATTACCAACCCCCACCGGCTTTATCCGGGTGAGCAGATCCGTCTTTTTAGCCGTGAGGAAACCCAAACCATGGTCGTGGAATCCCGGCCCGAACCAGAAGTGGCCGTGGAACCTCAAGAGCCCCCGTATTATTTCTATCCTCCGATCAACAGCGTGGGGTTTATAAAAGAAAGGCCTGTGCGCCCCTCTGGCGCCATCTTCAAGGTGAAGGGAAACAAGGCCATGATCAGCTATGGGGATCTCGTCTATATCCGGCCCATTGGGAGGCCCACCTTTACACCAGGGGATCGGTTTACAATATACAGGGTTCTAGAGCCCTTAAAGGACGGCGAAATCAAGGCCGACGTCGGGATTCAGCATTGCATCTTGGGGCTGGTTGAAATAACCGAGGGGCACCCTAAATTTGCCATGGGCAGGATTGTTCAATCACGCCAAACCATTGAACTGAACGATCTCCTGATGCCATATGAGGCACGATCACCAAAGATCACCCTGACCCAAAGCAAGAAGAGGCTCGAGGGTAAGATCATCGCCTCTGAGGGACATGAACGCATATTCGGCGACCAGGCCGTTGTCTTTATTGACAAGGGGCGTCAGGATGGCGTTCGGGTTGGCCAGTCGTATTATATTTACGAGCAAGAAAAGGAGCGGCTTGATTCCAAGAAAAAAGAAGATCTCCTGCTGTCGCCTGTTGATTATGGCGACATTCTCATTCTTCACACCGAGGAGACCACGGCCACGGCCCTGATTACCCGGGCCGAAAAGACCGTTCGACCAGGGGCAAGAATCCGTTCCCCGTTCTGATCACAGCATTCTATCTTTGCAATTTCCTGATTTCAGCCAAAGCCTGCTTTGCAAGAGGGGTCTCAGGGACCAGTTCGACCACCTTTTTAAAGGCAGAAATGGCCTTTTCTGTGTCGTATTGCCTGGCACGGGCACGTCCCAGATCATAATAGGCAGGGGCAAGGTAGGGAGCATACTGAACCGCTTTTTCCAAGGAAGAGACCGCCCCCTTGTAGTTGCCCGTGGCTATATAAGTAAGCCCCAGGCCTCGGTGTGCCTCAGGAAAGCGGGGATTGATCTCAAGGGCTTTTTTGTAGAAGACGATTGCACGGCGGTAATCCTTTTTCCCACGGTACGCCTCGCCAAGATTACTGAGCGCAAAATGGGGGGTCGTATAGAGCAGATTCGCATGTGCACGGTTGAAGCATTCTATGGCGTCGTCCCACTGCTTTAACCTTAAATAAACTGTGCCCATGTTGTTTAGGGCCTCTGGATAATCGGGTTTAATCGCCAGGGCCTTTTTGAAATGGGCAATGGCCAGATCAAATTCCTTTTTTGCAAAATAGGCCAGCCCCAGATCGTTTTGGAGGAATGCATCTTTTTCATAAAGTTTTTCTGCTTTCAAAAGTTCCTTGAGCGCTGCTGTTGCATTCCCTTCGCCAAGGTACCCCTCACCCAGTCGCCTGGAGGCCTCGGCCTTGCTTTTGCGTTCGGCCAAGTGCGCTGCGCAGGAAACCAAGCATAACGAGAGATATAAACAGAGCAATAACCAGGGCGATCGTTTAAGCATAACATGACTCCTATTAAAGTGAACTAAAGTGTCTAAAGTGAGCTAAAGTTGTGGAACTTGCCTTCGGCAAGAACAATTAATAATTGATAACCACCTTAACTTTAGGCACTTTCAACTTTAGTTCACTTTAGGCACTTGTTTGAGTTAAATTGACTCATTATCAATTCAAACCAATTTGTCTTAATGAGATTTGATCCTTAAAACCTTGATCTTCCTTTCCCTTAAGAAGTCCAATATCCTCGGGTGAAGCCGTGCCCGTGTCAATAAGACCCTTCCCTGAACAGGATCAGATGCCAGAAGGCCTGGAATGGTCAGGGAGATGGTTTTAAATACCTCCCGGTTTGCGCCAAAAAAAACAGGGTCTTCAGTCAAGGGGATTCCGGTCATCCGCAAGATATTTTGGGCGATGGTGAGGGCTTCATCCCCAGGTCTGATAGTGAGGACTTTGAGCCCGCCCGCCTCAATGGCTGATTTTGCCTCGCCGTAAAAGGTGCCGAAATCCACGACCGCGTCAAGGCCATTGTCTCCATGAATCAGATTGGTGACAGTCTGGACCTGACAACCAGCATATTGAAAAGAGAGTGGCACACGCCGGTTATACGAATAGCCGATGGCCTCTACAAATTCGACCACAAAGGTCTCTTGGCTCCGAGCATCAAGGAGTCGAACGATTGGCTCCGTGGATTTGACAGGCTCAGAATTTGGCAATTGTTGACCATTCGGGGTATTGGAGACCGCTTTTCTTTGGCCTCCAATACCTTTATCCGGTATGCCGTGATCATCGGTGGAAATGGCTGGAGGCCTACGTTCAGCGGTTTCCCTTCCCCCCTGAACCGTTACATTTGATATTTCATTTTTTTCCTCTATCAACAGATCAGAAACCTGAATATTCTTTTCAGCCAGATACTGTCGAAGCGTATCCGAGGTACGCTCTTCAGGGGCCTCAATCAACGTAATACAATGATATTTATCCTTTTGACGGAGGACCCAATCGCCCCTGAGCGTCACCTGAATCCCATCGTCGAACCTCGGTATATTCAAAGTTTGCCAAGTCTCTTCCCCCTGTATGGCCCGAAATATCTTGTCCAGCCATGTCCGCCTTGCCTCCCCCGGATCTGTTGGGATGATGGTGAGAGATTTCCAGAAAGCACGTATTTCCCTTTCCATATCTTCCGGGAGCCCTTTTCCTGGCTCTAAAAGAAGCCGTCGGCCATCGTTCAATTCAATGACCGGAAAGAGCGAAAGGTCCAACTTGAGATCAGGTTTGCCCTTTGTCGGGAAAAAATAATGGCCGGATTCAAGCAGCGTACCTCCCAGTGATTCCAAAGCCGCCGAAACCACTGACCGGGGCGTTTTTTGAAGTTCCCTGCAACTTGCTGCAGGCAGAACCTGCGGGGTTAGCGCTTTCTGTTGCGGTTCAATACCCTGGTCTGGTGGTGGCGTTACAGGACCAGAGGAAACCAGGGGCTCCTGGGGTGGCTCCATGGGAACCGGGGGTACGGCCAAAGCGATCCTTGAAGACGGTTTTTGTGTCCGCGAACCTGCATGCACTGGGCCATTGTGTAAACGCGCGGCCAGCACGATTTTTGAAGACCGTTTTCGTGGGGGCAAGTGCGGAATGCGAATCGTCTGGCCAGGATGGATCCGGTCTATATCCTGGATATGCTTGTTGGAGAGCCTAACATTCTCAAACACGGCATTGGGAATTTCCTGCACAGGGATTTGATAGTATTGCGAGAGGATCGTTGCCACGCAATCACCTGGACGCACTTCATAATTGTCCAGGATGTCTGGGATGAACGGAATGGTGATAAAACGATCATCAGGACCAGGAGGTCCTTCTTCGGCCTTCATCTGTTTTAGCGGGATCAGGATTTGCTGGTCAGGATAGATCTTATTGATATCCCTGATGTGCGGGTTAAGGTGTTTTAAGATGGCAATAAACCTAGGAAAGTCATGTTCGGCAATACACCCCCTCCGGCGCAGTATCTCCCAGATGTGGTCCCCTTTTTGAACGGTGTAGGGATCGCACAAAATATCCCAACCCTCGTAGTTTCTGATCACGTAAGTCTTATATGGCTTTGCTCCCCACACGGGAAGGGCGCATAAGAGCAGGAGGATCAGCAGTATTCCTCTCCATGGGATTGGGCTTAGTTTCATTTGGAGAAATTTGTTAATTTACTTTTTGATTTTTTCAACCAAAGCTTGCACGGCCCGGCTTTTGCATCAGCCACGCTCTATGGCTTACGGACATTGTATTTCACTATAAGGGCCTGGTCAAGAAAGAAACCGCGCTATTTCAGAGATTGGAATGTTTATGAATGGGTGTGGAGTGTGGTGAATCCCGGATGGATAGCGAGTGCGCTTCGGACCACGTTTTCTGCTGTTTCATGGTCCTGGATCTCGCCGATCATGATGATGTTTGGGTCTTACTAAGGTGTTCCTTTCAATGGCGTCTCTATCGGCGGATCAAGACTGTTTCCAACTCCCTGATACAACTTCAACATCCACAATGTCGCCGCCAAAGTTGTTGAAGGCGTCCACATATTCCTCTACAAGCTGGACATCCGCGTGGTTCCCGCGAGCATAAACGCCACCTGTGCCAGCGATGATCTGGCCCATGACTGGCTGGTCTCCAGGGTTCCCGCCCCCGTGAATCTCAGTGCTTATTGTCGCATTGGGGGCATAGATGACCCCATGTATCCTTGCCGATCCGGCAATGTCCACCTCGTCGCCTTCTACAAAGATGATTCCAAAAACATATCTATTTCCACTGACTTTTAAGTCGCCGGCAACATGGATAATCCACGGTTGCGTATTCGCAGGAGGATCTTTCCAGAAACTGGTCTTGCCTGACAGGTAGTTATCGACTTCATTATTCCCAAGCTCGTCGAACGAATAATCCGCAAAGGCCCTCAATGCATCCTGGTTCACACTGGGCAGCGTTGTAAAGGTCTCTATCATCGTTGGATCAGGGTTACCTAGATCATCGTAACCATTCACGATATGTGACCCACTGCCAGAATTGGCGCCGGATGTGATGACCGCCTTCTTAGGGGCATTTGCAGTCGACGTGTCGTCCGGAGTCAACTCCACAAAACACTCCACAGTCTGCGTGTAATCTTCAATCCGTGCCTCATAGTTTTTGATCCTTTCTGAGTTTTCTGCGAGCAGCTTTTGACATACGCCTCCTTGCTGCTTTCTCCAGTTCCTCTTTTTCCTTCATAAGGTTTTGGTATTCTTCCTGTAACTTCGCTCCCGTTTTCTCCAGCTTCTGACCCGGGGTGCTTTCCTCGCCTTGTTTGGCCGAGACATCTTTTTGAATGAGCACCTCTTGGGCTTCTTTCACAACCTTTTCAGGGCTCTCTGATTCCTGCCTTTTTCTTTCGGCCCCCTCTTCCGGTGCCAATCGATAGTCAGGTTCGCCGTATTCACCCACCTTTGGCCTTTGATCCACATGGACATTGGAGAGGTTATCTGTGTACAAGACCTTGCCTTGTTCGTCCACGTACCTATAAATTTCAGCCGAGGCCGGCGCACACACCCAGGTCAATACCAGCACAATGATCCACTGCCCAAATCTCATGGCCATCCTTTTCCCCTTTGAAGTATCTGATCACCACAAGCCTCGGAATCAATAATACCACAAAAACCATAGCAAGTGTATTAGAAATAACGATCCACAAGAGAGTGAAGCCTCCCCGCCCTTCCGGGCGGGGGTTCTGCCTTTCGGCAGCACTTCGTGTCCGGGGAGCAGTCCGATCAAGTACTTAAAGGCAGGCCAGCTATAAAGATATTTAATAGGTATAAAAGCTTTTTATAGGAAACGTTCCGGTTCCAGGCCGACTTGTGCTGGAAAATGTGGCCTTGATGATCTCACCGGACTTTAGGAGACGATATGGTTAGTATATTGTTATCATAATATATTATCTGGATTTTGAATGTAATGGAGTTGTACGGTAACAACCTCGGAAGGTAATCCTAAGTGGTCTGGCATACAATTTGTAGGCAGGAGAGAACAGGGGATTGAAAGTGATGCGCAGATCACAAGGTTTTTCTGTGGTGGAGTTAATAATTGTCATGGCTATCATTGGTGTTCTGATGGTAATAGCCGTGCCCGATTTTCTGGGGTACTCCCCCCGGGCACGTGTGAAGAGCGCCGCACGGGATATCGTGTCGAACATGCAACAAGCAAGGATCAACGCTATCAAAAGCAGCTCATCCTGGGCCATACAGTTTGATACAGGTTCTGCATGCTACAGGGTTTTGAGTGACGATGGAGCAGATGATACGTGGAACACAGGCGACGATACTGTTTATAGGACTGTGAACCTGTCTGATTATCCAGGTGTTTCTTACGGGTCGGGTGCCAGCCCTCAGAACAGACCTGGCGGTTCCTACCCGTCCGACGGTGTGAGTTTCAGCAGCAACAGAGTCACCTTCAAATCCAACGGCACCAGCGAAAGCGGCACTGTTTATGTACAAAACGGCGACGGCGACACCTTTGCCGTGGGGTCGCTTGCCGCAACCGGAAGGATCAAGTGCTGGCACAATTATGGTTCTGGTTGGGTGCCTCCGAGTTAGGCGTGGTCTGTATTCTTGGTTCTGGTTGGGAGGAATAGATGATCAAGGCCATGGACAAAACAGGCGATGGCGGTTTTACTTTGCTGGAGATGCTTATTGCCATTACCATCCTGGCTGTGGGGCTCCTGGGTATGGCGGGGCTTCAGGCAACCGCTATTAAAGGAAACGGCTTTGGCATAAGGAATACCGAGGCAACCGCACTCATAGAGGACAAGATTGAAGGGTATAAAAACACGCCATATGCGAGCATTTCTGCGGGGGAGACAACGGAAAGCAATCTTGGTTCAGGGAGAATCTTTACACGTGTCAACACTGTCCAGGATAATACACCTGCGACAGACATGAAGACCATTACCGTTCAGGTGTCCTGGACGGATTTAATGGGCACGCACACGGTTTCATTCCGAACAGTTGTCTCAGAAAACGGATGATAAAGGTCATGGAAAAGGAGAGACAAAGCGTATCAGGGTTTACACTGGTCGAAGTGCTAGTCGTTTTGGCTATCTTCGGGGTTGTTCTCGGCTCCGTGCTAAAGGTCTTCAGTATCAGTTACCATTCGTATACCGTTCAAGAGGAGATGGCCGCCATGCAGCAGAACGTGAGGGTAGCCAAAATGTTCCTCGAGCGGGACGTTCGCATGGCGGGTTGCGGGATGAAGAATTTTTATGATGAGGGCGAACGGGTTTATGCATTGGACTTCGATAATGATAGTGCCGTTGGTGACACCGGGTCGGACAAGCTGACCATCAATTACATTGATTACAGCGTTGACTCCTGTGACGACTTGCTTCCGGATCTTACGTGTGACGGGAGCATGCCCACCAATTCAGCGGTCTGCAATACTGTTGAGGACATGAGTTCGCCCCCCTATGACGTTTGGACGAGCTCATTTGTCTGCAACGGCACCACTTACGGCAAGGTGCCCCCATTTGTGGATTTTCCGGTGCTTATTACTTCCCCTGACGGTTCGCAATCGGAGATTATTTATATCACACAGACACCAGGTGGCAAGAAGCTTCAAAACCGCCCAATTGGAGGCACCGGTAAGGTAATCAACACATACCCAGCCGGAAGCACTATCAGTTTTTTCAATACAAGCAAGTTAACTGAGGTAGCCTACTACATTAGTAACAGTGTATTGATGCGTGAATCCCCGCCGGGCACCAGTAACCCGGTTGCCGAAAACATCGAAGACCTCCAGTTTGCCTTTGGTCTCGACACGGATGCCAACGGTACGGTCGATTCGTGGATAAACAATGCTGACCTGACCGACGTTCAGAAGGATCAGGTTCGATCAGTCCGAATCAACGTGCTGGGCTGCACAGCCAATGAGGATACGAATCATTCCAGTACCCGCCCCACCATAGAGGATCACGCGGGAGCTGGAACCAGTGATGGCTTTCACAGGAAATTGTTGCAGGTTACGGTTAAGGTGCGCAATTTGGGAATTTGATTTAGGGGGATTCTATCATGATATCACAGCGGCTTTGTTTCAAAGAAACGCTTAACAACGAACGGGGTATGGCCCTTGTCATAGCACTGGTTCTTCTTTGTGTCCTGACCATCATCGGTGTGGCCGCCATCAACACTTCTACGGTTGAGATCCTGATTTCCGGGGCCGAAAAAGAGACAGGGGAAGCGTTTTATGCGGCGGACGGAGGGATACAGTATGCGCTTCAGCAGGTTGCCACCGTGGTTGACCCCGCAGGAAGCTACAACCTGACCGATACGAACGTGACAATATCGTTTGCCAGGGAGACCGATCTTTCGCAAACGCAGCGCGCAGGCACCAGCATCTCATTTGGAGCCAAGCCTTTGAAAAAATACCAGAAAGTTTACACGATCACATCTGCGTCAACCACACGCGGGAGCAAGACCATTGAAGCCGAAGCCACGGCGGAAGTATGGGAACCGCGATAAGGAGAACTTGGTTCGCTACGCAATTGGTCGAGTGGTCGAGTTGTTAATACTTGACTGCTCAACTAACCTTTGACGAGGATAAAACAATGCAAAGGAACATGAAAAGAATTGGCATATACTTTCTTATTGCGTTTGCTTTGTGTTGTATGGGGATCTCCTCAGCTGATGCAGCGTCGTCCAATAATACGTGCGCAAATGCAACGGTCGTAACCTTTACTGACGGTAGTTATACGGATGATACGGTTAATACAACCAGTAACACCAATGATCACACTGAGACAGGATGCGGCGCGGCCGCGGGAAAGGATGCCTTCTGGAAGATTCCGGCCTCGGATACCTCGTATACGTACAGTATAGACACTAATGGGAGTGGTTATGACACGGTCCTCAATGTTTACACAAGCTGTACCCTGACAAGTGCAAACAGGGTGGCGTGCAATGATGACGGCGGCGAGGGTACGTGCTCGGCACTTTCTTTTACTGGTCAAGCAGGTCAGGCCTACTATATCGTGGTTGACGGGTACTACTCCTCCAGCAAGGGGGATACGACCCTTAACATTAGCAGGAGTCTTCCTGGTGTCTCCCACAGAGCCATCCCCTCCTTCGGTGCTCTCGGAGACGGCCAGATTACCGTGTCTCACGGGTCAGACCCCAGACGCGGAACTACCTACGAAGGTAACATCCAGGTCTGGTACAACGACGGCATCTCACGGCCGGGTGGCGGGTCCCCGTCCATCCCCAGGATTCAGGTTTACTGGCCTACCCAGGACAGCACCATGGACGAGCGGGGCGGAGACAGCGGCATTGCCATACGGCTTTCAGACGGCAACCAGTGGGGGGTCTGGGGAGAGGCTTCCGGCATCAGGTCAACCCTGGGCAACTACAGGCTAAAGACCGCAGGTTCGGGAACGACGGGTCAGATTCGGGATGGGAACACCATTACAAGCCATCTCCTGGCAGGTGCGAGTAATGATATCCACATAGACCAGGTCGTCAGCTACACACCCGGGAATTCCCACTTTGACATCAAGTGGAAAATCTGGACCGATAGCGCCGAGTACACGGGTGTGAAATTCTTTCACGATGTGGATACCTTTACCAGCGGCAATGACTATGGCTACGGCTATTTGTGCGGTATCACCAAGATTATCGGAGGAACCGGTGGCCGCCGCTTTTTCCAGGGTTTGATCGCCCTGACCCCCAGCGATGTTCAGTCAGAAGACAACTGGTACAGTGTCCATACCAAGGTGAAAGCTGGTAATCTGACCCAGGGAACCGTCTCTTATCAGGACAACGGCATGGGGCAGCAGTGGAACGATCTGACAATAAATACCACCCCGATCTATCTGGTTGAAAGATGGACATTTGACGATCCTATCCGTCTTTCCACTTATGGCACACCGGTAAGCATCCTGGTTATCGAAAACGAGGATTACACGAAACTTTACAATGTGGTATTCGACAAGACAGACTGGAAGGGAGAACTCCAGGCATTGGACCTTCCATACGATCCAAGTGCCGATCCTGCCTGGGAGGCCGGAGACATCCTTTCTTCTCGGACCTATACAGACCGGACCATCTATACCAACAGCGGCGGGTCCCTGGTCGCCTTTACCGCGGCCAATACCGGCCTCAGCACCAACCTGGTAAACTATGTAAAAGGGGATCACTCCAATGAACTTTCCAGCAACTCTGACCTGACGGTTGATATTACCACAACCAGCCAGTACCGTAACAGGTCAAACTGGAAGTTAGGAGACATTGCCCATTCCAATCCGGCCTATGTCCCTTCCACTCCCAATTTGCCATTTACCTTTAACAGCTATGAGACCTGGGCCGACGGCATCAGCCGGGATGCGGTAATCTATGTAGGGGCAAACGATGGTATGCTCCATGCCTTTAATGCGTCCACTGGAGCGGAAAAATGGGCCTTTGTGCCGGACGAGTCATGGTCTGTTCTTGAGGAATTGACCAAGACATATTACGAACAGCTCAGGCTTCCTTTTGTAGACCTTAGCCCTGTCTATTTTGACGTCTATGTGGGAGGGGCCTGGAAGACGATCCTGATCGTTGGCCTGCGAGAAGGCGGTGATGCATACTACTGTCTGGACGTAACAGACCCGGACAACCCCACATTCATGTGGAAATACACCGACGCTGATCTGGGAAATACCTGGTCCAAACCGGCTGTGGCAAGGTTAGACATCGGGGGAAGTGAAACGTGGGCAGTCGTCTTTGGTTCGGGTTACAAGCCTCATGCTGCCGATCAGGCATCGCAAACGGCCCACATCTACGTGGTAGATATCTCTGATGGAAGCACTCTCAAAGAGATCGAAGTGAGCACGACCAAAAACAATGTTGTTTCCGGGGTGGTCTGTGTGGATGTAGACAATGACAACTATGTGGACAGAGCCTACTTTGGAGATCTGACCGGCAAGCTCTGGCGCCTGGACATGAGCAGCACGAATACATCTAACTGGTCAGTATCCATGCTCTTTCAGGCAGGCTCAGAGCAGGAGATTACGGAATCTGGTTACGGCTATGGCTCCCAGGAGTATACATACACCTACTGGACCCAGCCTGTCTCCATGACACCTATAGTGACATTAACAGACGATAATATGACTGCTGCAGATAATTGCAATAAACCAATGGTCATCTTTGGCACGGGCAAGTTTGACAGCTTTTATGATAATTATAGCACGGATACCCAGTATATTTACGGGATCATAGACCGTGACGGCAGCTCCACGGTGGCTTTGGCCGACCTTTATGAGCAGACCGTGACGACTACAACCCTTTCGGGTGAAGATGTTCGCACCATTACCAATACTGATATAGGTAGCAATAAGGGTTGGGTGGTCGAGCTTGCAAGCAGCGGAGAAAGGATGGTAAGCGATGGGGAAATCTATGCTGGGATTCTTTATCTCACCAGTATGATTCCCGACAGCACCCAATTCTGTGAGGCGAGCGGCGAGGGGTGGCTCTATGTTCTGAACTACAAGACCGGAGGATCTCCTTCCACGGTCATGATTGATATTAACAAAGATGAAGCCTTTGACGACAGCGATAGGGTCGGTGGGGCAGGTGGAACGGCGGTAGCCGGCAAGAAATATACCGGAGGCATTATTTCCTCACCTATTATGGACTTAAAGAGGAGTCGAGCCATTGTCAAGATTGGCGAAGATATCGAAACAACGGGCGTCAGGCTCCCTTCAGGTGTAGAGAGTTCCAGTTTGATTTACTGGCGGGAGATTTTTTGATACTTTGTTGGAGGAGAATATAGTTATGAGAAATATAGTAAGCACAGTGAGTAGATGCTTGATTGTCCTCATGGGCGTATTCATGGTGGCATGGGGCGGCTCGTTGCAGGCAGAGCCGCTTCTTCATGTTTCAGGGTATATTTCAGGGACCGTTGATCTGGTTTATTCTGCTGGAGGCTATAGCTTTATCCAGGTTAGCGGGCGGTCTTTTCTGGTCAACACGGATACCCGCGTTGATATTATGCAAGGAAAACAACTGATTGAAAATGCACCCCTCAGGAGCCTCCGATATGGCTCACAGGTACATATACTGGTATCGGACTTAGACGGAAAACCGTGGGCCAAGAAGATCACGGCTTATGAAACAGAAAGTAATGCCCCGGTTAGATCCGGACAGATATCGGTACCCATGGTTCGTCCAAAGTGAACGAGTGCCTTCCACTTTTCAGATAATGAGGCAATTTAAGAACCGTAAAATTCGTGGATTGCGAAATACCTTTATAATCAACCACTTATTCATTTAGGGCATTGCGATCAACCCAAAATCTTTGGGTTGATCGAGATAGAAAGGACCCTTAAAGGGACTATAATGACGGGTAATTTCAGCAT
>Ga0180301_10001244_pt1 | contig 19981 bp, 23 predicted proteins | sample GuaBasSediGuay16_FD_121797 | JGI IMG/M metagenome (GOLD analysis project Ga0180301, IMG submission 121797) | Subseafloor sediment microbial communities from Guaymas Basin, Gulf of California, Mexico - Guay16, Core 4569-2, 12-15 cm | ecosystem: Environmental > Aquatic > Marine > Hydrothermal...
ACATGTTTAAAGATATCTTGGGCCAAGTTCATCCACCTTTGAAACTATAATTTCATCTTGATGGAAAAATTTCAGGTAAACTTTTAAGATTTCATCTAAGTATTTCTCCTCTACCAATGAGTGAACGGCTTCTCCTATCATGTTCTGCGTTGCACCTATAATATGGGTTTCATCGAGCTGTTCAAGTAAAATTTTAACTCTCCCACTCATAAATCCAGCTTTCAATGCGAATCTTCTACAGTTTTTCATGAAATTCTTCGGTGTCGGATCTCTGAGAATTCTTCTAAGAGTCTCCATTCCTATTTGATTTAAAATTTCAAGTCTACTATGATCTTTCAGAATCTCCTCTTTTCTTATAGGGCCGAAGGAGGCTGAAACTATGAGAAAATCTTTTGGAATGAAAATTTTATCCACCACTGCATATCCTGGAGCTCCAGGAGAAGTTAAAATTTTTATACCTCCACTTGGCCCCACTATTCCAGCCACAGTTCCCAAACCAGTTTTACATTGAAAGTCTGCCAGATGAGCTATTCTAGCCATCTGCATATAGGTTATTTTTATTTTGAAGATTTTGGAGAGAGCCATTGCAGCGGCCAATGCACTTGCACCGCTCGTTCCATATCCGCATCCTATTGGAACTTCAATACGCTGCTCAATCTTCAACTTTCCCTTCAACTTTCCATATTCACTTAAATATTTTAGAACTGTTTTAATTATGGGGGAGTCTAAAGGTTTACCGTTGATGAAATTGGAGACTTCAAGTTCACTTTGAGATCTATCGAGACTTACAGTTACCTCTACACCTTTCTCTAAAGTGAATCCTCCTCCCCATGCACCGCATTTCAGAGGGTTTTCATGGAGATAAGAGGCGAAGAAACTTGATATTGCTGCTGGACAGAATGCTTTAACCCTTATCATTAAATAGTTTTCCCCCAAGTAAATATTTATAAAGTTTAAATATCTTTATATTATGTGCGAGGGGTTTTGATGGGGGATAGCCTTTGGAATACTTGAAGAAGTGAAGAAAAGCGCCGACTATAAAAAGCTTATCGAAAAATTCGGTGCAAAACCCTTCAATCAACAATTGAAGAAAAAGCTTGGAAAAACCCATAAATTAATGGAGTTAGGCTTCATATTTGCTCATAGAGATTTCGACAAATACTTGGAGATGTATAAGCGTGGCGGCAGAGTTGCCATAGTATCTGGGAGAGGACCATCCAATTATCTGCATTTAGGCCATTTACTCCTATTCGAATTCATAAAATACTTGCAGGAATTACTTGAAGCTGAAGTATATATTCCACTCTCAGATGATGAAAAATATTTTTTTAGAAAAGTGAGGAATTTGGAGGAGGCATATAAGTATGCAATTGACAATGCATTGGACATTATTTCAATAGGATATGATCCTGAGAAAACTCATCTATATGTTTCCACTAAAACTGGATGGGTATATCCGCTTTCAGTGGAGCTTTCAAGACATTTAACATTCAGCACTGTTAGAGCTACATTTGGATTTACAGATGAAACTAATCCTGGAGCAATATTTTATGGAGCTGTTCAAGCAGCGCACATTCTCGGACCGACAATTCTCAAAGGATATCCTGTAACTGTTCCTATAGGTATGGATCAGGACACCTATATGAGGCTTACAAGGGACATTGCCGGTAAAATTAGAGTTTTTAAACCTGCATCACTATATATTAGATTTTTAAGGGGATTAACCGGTGAACCTATGTCTGCTTCAAATCCTGAAACATGCATCTTCACTGTGGATGATTCGGAGACCGTTAAAAGAAAAATTTGGGAGGCATTTACAGGTGGAAGGGCAACTGTAAAGGAGCAGAAGTTGAAGGGGGGAGAACCTGACAAATGTGTAATTTTCGAATGGCTTTCAGCATACTATTATGAAGATTTAAAGGAAATATTGGAGCATAGGGAGAAATGTATTGGAGGAGGGATCATCTGCGGAGAATGTAAGAGAATGCTCTCTGAAAAGATTGTTGAAATATTGGTGGAGCATAGGAGGAGAAGGGAAAAATATAGGGATCTGCTCTCCAAATACTTTGAACATGAAATTTAACTGTCTAAAAGTTCGAGAATTCTTTTGACAGCTGCTTCAACCGAATCTTCAACATATATTTTTCCAGGTATTTCAAAATTGTCTGCCACTAGGTCTGAAACTCCGCCTGAACCCTTCAATATTATTACGGGTTTACCATAGGTTAAGGCTAGGCTGATCTCTGAGAGAGTTCCGAATCCACCTCCAATGGATACTATAACATCGCCTGTTAAAACGTTTACAGCATTCCTCGCATATCCTAAACCTGTCACAACAGCTACATCGACATATCTGTTAGCCTCACTTCTATCGAATCCTGGGAGAATGCCCATTGTTAATCCATTGAAATTTTTAGCTCCTTTACATACAGCCTCCATGACTCCTCCTCTACCTCCAGTTACAACTATCAAATTGTTCTTCGCTAAAAGTTCTCCAAGCTTCACTGACAATTTATAGGTGGATTCATCTTCTATTCTGCTTCCACCTATCACGGTTACATATCCTTTCAAGAGATAAGCCACCTTTACAGCCATATTTCATGGAGGTTTAAGCATCAATCTATTCTTAAAGTAGTTTTCTATCTCCTTTCTAAGCTTATCTGGAATTTTTCTTTCAAATGGAAAGGCAGCTGCTTCAGCCACATATCTGGTCAGAAAGATCTCTATAAATTCTCCTTGTATTTGGAGGGCTTGGGGTCTCAGCCATCTCATCGAATCCTCTATGCTGTGCATGAATATGTTGCTTCCACTACTCCTTGAAAAGCTTACACTCGGTATTCCAATGCTGGACAGTGATGTTCCATCTGATGAGTAAACTCCCTCCCTAACATTGTAGAGTATTCCAAGCTCCTTTGATAGAAGCTTTACGGCTGCTGTAAGTTCTGGCGGCCCTAAAATTGCAGCGGAATTTGAACCTATCATGGCTCCATGCACATCTAGATTTAAAGCCAATTTCACCCTTTCAAGTTCAGATTTTCCGTCTCCTCCACTCTTCTTAAACTCTTCAGCTTTCTCCTTCAACTTTTTCGCATAGAATATGCTTCCCCTTAACCCCATCTCTTCAGCTCCCCATGCTATGAATCTCATGGTTCTTCTGCTTCCCTTCTCAACGAAGACCTTTGCAAGCTCCATAACTATAGATGTGCCTCCAGCATTGTCTCCTGCCCCTGAAACATTTGGAACAGTATCGTAATGGCCACCTATAATTACTATTTCATCATCCCTTGAAGTTCCCTTTAACTCTCCTATAACATTCTGCGATTTAGCCTTCTCCTCTTCAGTTTCCACTATTACTCTAAGCTTTTCAACCTTTGAATCTAAAAGTTTAAGTCCATCTTCGAAGGTTATTCTCAGAATCGGTATTGAACCATACTTTTCTCTATGTTCAGGCATTCCCCATAGATGCTTCGGATAGATTTTAGGATAATTCTCTATGCATATGATGGCTAGAGGCTTATATTTCATGAGAATGTTCATGGATTTCCTTGTGAAACGTGGGGTTAAAATTATCTTTCCAGCTATTTTTGAATCTAAATATTCTTCATCAGTGCTCTCCACATAGACGATTTCACCCTCCACTCCTTCCACACCTGTTCCACCGGTCAGCGGCATGGCTTCGCAGGGAATCTCGCCGAGATTCGGCTTTAAAACTTCGAGAAGTTTCGATTTAACCTTTCCCGCAGTGACCTCGAATTCTTGGATTTGAACATCTAAACCCAATTTTTCAAAATATTTTTGAATATATTTTGCAGCTTTCCTTTCAGCTTCGCTTCCACTCGGCCTTGCTCCAATCTCCTCTGCAAGCATCTTTAAATGTTTAAATGCCTCTTCACCGTCAAATAAAGTTTCATTCAAAAGGGACACCTAAATACACTATTGAAATGTAGAGATAAATATTTTAGGAGAATGGAATTTAATTTTTCCCTTCAACTTTCTCCATGAGTTTTTCAGCCATCTCCATTAGGGCTTTAGATGTTTTTGTATCGGGATGTTTGAGGAGGTATGGTTCCCCCTCATCGTTACACTCATTTAACCTTGGATCTATAGGTATTTCGCCTAGAAGGGGAATATTCATTTCGGCAGCTATTCTTCTTCCAGCACCTTCACCGAAGATCCTGTAGAAGGCTCCGCAATTTGGACATGTAAATCCACTCATATTTTCAACTATTCCTATAATGGGAAGATTTAATTTTCTGCAGAAGTTTACTGCCTTTTTAACCACGATTCTGGATAGATCTGATGGAATTGTAACTATGACTGCTCCATCCACAGTTCTCATAAACTGAGCTATGCTTAAAGCTTCATCTCCAGTTCCAGGCGGCAGATCTACAAATAAATAGTTTAAATTGTTCCACTGAACGTTTGCAAGGAATTCTCCGATAAGTTTTCCCTTTAATGGCCCTCTCCAAATTACAGGTGAATCCTCAGTGGGGAGGAGGAATTGGATCGATACTACTTCAACGTTTAACGGCCCCTTTACAGGCAGTATTCGATTCGATTCAACCCTTAAACTTTCACCTTCAAGGCCGAGGATTTTAGGTATTGAGGGGCCGTGAATATCAGCATCCAATATTCCTGAACGTTTATTTTTAATTGCTGCTGCTAAGGCTAGAAGTGCAGTTATGGAGCTTTTACCTACACCTCCCTTTCCACTTACAATTACAATTTTATGATCTATTCTCTTCATATTATCCTCTATTTTGTTCTTCAACTCTTCTATTGGATTTTTCATCTGCTCCAAGCATACACCTCCAATTTCACGTTTATCTTGAATGTCGGCTTAAATATTCGTTAAAAGATCATTTATGTGCAATTACACATTTTATTTAAAGTTTACCCTTCAATCAAAACGCTTTTACAGTTTGAAAATGAATCTTTAGAGGTGAGATTTTGCCCGACTATGCCCTGATAAATGGATACATTATAGATGGAACAGGTGGACAGCCCATTGAGAATGGAGGAATAATCATTAGAAACGGGGTAATAGTGGATGTGAATTCTATGGATAAGATTAAAGTTCCAAGCGGCATTGAAGTTTTAGATTTGGAAGGTAAAACTGTAATGCCTGGACTTATAGATGCACATCTACATTTAACCGGTTTGAGAACTGGAGACATGATAAAGGAGCCTCTGCTAACTCCATATGCAACTCTGGTTGCTAGAGCTGTAAGAGATCTTGAAGCTCTCATAGATGCAGGGTTTACATCTATAGGTGATGCTGGAAGCATAATAGCCCTCCAGCTTAAAAGAGCAGTTATGGAGGGAACTATTAGGGCTCCTAGAATAGTTGCTGCAGGATATACTTTATCCCAAACCTTCGGCCATGGAGACGAACACTTTCTCCCAATAGAATATGTTGATGCTAGGAGCAGTAGGCTTAACGCTCCAATATCATCATTAATATGTGATGGAGTCGACGAATGTAGAAAGGCTGCAAGATATGCTTTAAGGGCAGGTGCAGACTTCATAAAGATAATGGCTACAGGCGGAGTTATGTCTGAGAAGGATAGACCGGAATATACTCAGTTCACTTTTGAAGAGATTAAAGCCATAGTGGAGGAGGCTGAACATGCACATAGATTCGTCCACGCCCATGCCCAGGGAGCTGAAGGCATAAAGAATGCTTTAAGGGCAGGTGTAAAGGTTATAGCTCATGGAATATTCATAGATGAGGAGGGAGTTGAATTGGCTAAGAAGATGAACGCCATAATAGTTCCAACCTTTTCAATAGTTGAACACATATTAAAGTATGGAAGGGAGATTGGAATACCGGAGTGGGGGCTTAGAAAATCCATGGAGGTGCATGAAATACATGTAAGAAATATTGGTGAAGCCTATAGGGCTGGAGCTAGAATAGCCACTGGAACGGACTTTCTCGGTGGAAGGAAAGCCTTCAAATATGGAGACAACTCCCTTGAAATTGAACTTTTAGTTGAGAAGATAGGGATGAAACCTATGGATGCCATTGCAGCTGCAACGAGAAATGCAGCTGCAGCCATCGGATTGGAAGGTAAAGTTGGAACTATAGAGAAAGGTAAACTTGCAGATTTAATAGTGGTTGATGGAAATCCGCTGAGAAATATTAAAGTTTTAAGAGATACCAATAGAATAGTGCTCGTTTTAAGAGATGGAAAAATTATGAAGAAGATTTAACCATTATTTATTTTAACGGATAACTCCAATATTACTGTGAAATCCAACATGGTTAAGTAGGATTTGATTCTGATGAATCTGGGTAAAATATTATTTTTAGATGTGGAATCCACAAGTTTAACTGCTGAAAGCGGATTTATAGTTGGAGCTGGAATTATGGATGAAAATGGAAAGTGGATCCATGAATTCGTCGACGACAATATAGCTGAGAATGAGGGGAAAATTTTGAGAAGAATATTGGAGAGGATTAGTGAAGCTGACACTATAATAACATGGTATGGTGAAAACTTCGATATTCCCATGATAATTTCCAGAAGCCTTGTAAATGGGATAGATCCAAAGATCATTTTGGAGAAGAGACATATAGATCTATATAAATATGCTAGGAGACTGCTCAGATTGAATGATTACAGTCTGGATCGAGTGGCCAAGTTTTTTGGAATATCTAAGAGAAGCGAGCTTAAGGGAAGCGATATGCCTCCACTATATATGAGAGCGATCTCCGGAGATGGGGAAGCTTTAAAGAAGATTATGGAGCATTGCTATGATGATTTGAAAGCGCTTAGAGAAATCTTCATATTTATGAGAAGTATGATTGAACATTTAGAGGGGGAAGTGGATGGATAGGGGAAGTGACATATTATACGTTATGGTTCTTGCATGTATAATAGTGGTTTTGGGAATAGTTATGCTTCTCGCCAACTCCGAGTTCGGAGTTTTCCTCATAATTATTGGAGCTCTCTGGGCCGCTGTCACATCTGTTAGGAGAATGGGGAGAGGTATTAGAAGGTAGGGGTGAATGGAGCTTCACTCTCCACCAATTTGAAGAGCTTTGCCACCAAATCTAAAATTAAAGATATAAACCATACTGCCAAGATTATTGAGAAATCTATGGAAATTTTCATGCCTTGAATTGTGAGTGAAAGCTTTCCGAAATCTAAGGCTAAAACTGCATATGCAAAATATATGGAAGAGGTGAAGATGTTGAAGAGGAAGCCAAGCCAAGAATTCCAGAGAAGCGAATTGACTATTGAGAGGAGGAGGAATATGCCGAGTATGCTGAAATCCACCATGTAAATGGATTGGAAACCCATAGCCTCCTGATATGCTGTGCTATTAAGAGAGGAGCTTAGAAAAGAATAGATGAGAGTTGGAACATAGCTGTAGAGAATATAATTTGCTACTCCAGTGAGGAATCCTAAAATTAGTCTTGAAAGTATAGCGGTCTCAAATTTTCTTTCAGCTTCAACCATGATAAAACCTCCATTCAGCAACTTTAACCAGTTCATCTTCAACCTCCAAATAGATGTTTATTCCCCTAATCTCCGGCAGATCGCTCAGCGGAATATTCCATTTGGCAGTCTTCTCCTCATATGCTTCGAAGGTTCCTAAATATGTTTTATAGGATGTTTCATTAGTGTACAGTTTAGCTATGACGGGAATCCCTATGAAACCTGTCGATCTAACTTTAACCGTTATGGAGGTATGGGTGGAATTGTAAATTGAAGATTCAACTCCGGAGGGAAATGTGAAGGCATATATTGGAAAGAGAGGCTGCTTAGAAGTCTCAATATTTATCGGTATAACACCTCCATAGCTTAAACTGAAAATCATGGAGGCTGAAAAGTTTCCTCCAAGAATATTTAACGGTAGAATGCAAGGTATAGTTATAATGTTCACTCCGGGTTTAACCGTTATCGGACTGCTTGAATATTGGCGTTCACCATTCTTCAAGGATACTTTGAAAACGTTTAAATCATGATTTCCAGAATAGTTTAAATGTAACTTCACCGTTAAATGGACATTGCTACCTGTAACTTTTAAATCTGAAATTTCAACTTTGAATCTTATTTTGGAGAGATCATTGGACATGGCGTATAGAGTGAATATTACGGCTCCAAGAGATGAAAATATTATTAGAAGAGAGAAGAATCTTAGAACGGAGCTTATCATTCCTCAGTCCCCGTGGGCGAATATACTTCGCCTTCCATTTTCATGAGAACTATACCTTTAGACATTAATATTCCACCTATAGCCACCATAACTGCAACCCAGAGAAGTCTTGGAAGCATCTCCGCGATAACGGTTATCAGATAAGTGAAGGCATTCACTATATCTCCGCTCTGAATGACCACTCCTTCAACTGTGGAGTAGGCCATGTAGGCGATTCCAAACGATATTAGAAGTAATGCTAAGCCGAGGAAGAGTAATAGTAGACCAAGCTTTCTAGATTCAATTGGCAAAGAATTCACCAATCATAATTAAATGAAAAAACTTTTAAATCTTACCTAAATCAGTTAAATAAACTAAATTTAAATTGCTGTTTGGAGAAGAGTGGAGTGAAATTGGTTAAGCTAAACATAGAGGAGATTAAGAGGAGTCTTCTAAACCCCAAATTGAAAACGATAATTTTAACACATTCAGATATGGATGGCATAGCTTCAGCTGCAATTCTAATAAGATATTTGAAGCTTCATAGAGGATTAGATTATGATGAAATTAAAGTTTTATTTGTTGGACCCTCCACCCTTCTAAATGCTTTACAACTGGTCAAGAAGAGTAATTGCGGAATCTATATCACCGATATCTCCATCAATGAGAGGCATAGAAGAGGAATTATAAATGAGTTGAAGAGGTTGAAGAGAAATGGAAATAGAATTTACTGGATCGACCATCACCATTGGAGAGAGGAAACTGTGAAGGAGATTGAGAAGATCATAGATTGGATAACTGTAAAGAAGACTCCCAGCGCGGCTCGAATAGTATATATGGCTTTAAATTCTTCAGATGAAGTTTCAGGAAGAATCGCCGACTATGCTGACGACATAGATTCATTAACGGATAGATTGGAGGAGAGCTTTACTTTAAGGGTGCTCTCATTTAAAAATGAATGGAGAGAGAAACTGTTGAGAAAATTCAGTGAAGGGGTAATTGTGAATGGAGAGGTAAGGGAGGAGGGGGTGAAGATTAGAAGACTTATAGACAGGGAAGTGGAGAAGGCTTTGAAGAAGGCTAAAATAATGTGGACTAAAGGTAAACGTAAATTTGCATTTATAGATTTGAGGGAGGCGAAGCTTCCTAAAAGCTGGCTTGCTAGAAAAGTGGCTGAAAAATACAATTTGGATTTTACAATGGTTCTTAGAAAGAGCAATGCCATATCACTTTACATTGGATCTAAAAAGAATTCTGAGATAAATCTGCTTCCCATAGCTAAACATTATGGGGGTGGTGGACATACATTTGCATGCGGCTTCAAATTGAAGCTTTCATTGAAGAGTAAAATATTAAATTATTTAACTTTTGGAAGATACATTTCAGGGGAGGTTAAAGAAGCCGTTGAACTTGCAAAGTTGAAGCTATAATCTGCTTTGAAATTTAGAGTAAAATGCAGTCGACTCAACCCTTAAAAATATAGATTAAAGCTAGGAGACCTAAGCATATTAGGAAGATGCCGAGAGAGTATCCTATGGAAGATGTTAATAGAAATGTGATTAGAGAAGCTGATAGAAGTATTAGGATGGAGCCGTTTCCAACATAGAATCCGCCATCCTCAACCAATAGGAAACCATAGATAACTGTCCATACACCTAAAGTGAGAAGGAATCCTGAAAATATTATTATTGGATTGGATATTAAACCTGAACTTGAAAGGATTATGGAGAATCCAAGATAAATTATAATTATAGTTACCGCTACAGTTCCATATGAAGGCTTATTCAATCTAACACCCAAATATCATTAAACAAATAAAATATATTTAGGTTGTTGAGAAAATTATCATTATCCTAATGGTTGGAGGAGGTTGAATGGAAAAGAGAGTTCTAATAGCTCTCGGCGGAAATGCTATTAAAAAGGCTGGTGAAAAGGGAACCTATGAGGAACAGTTGAGAAATGTTAGAGTTACATGTGAACAGCTCGTCAAGATCATTGAGAAAGGTTATCAAGTGGTGTTGACCCATGGAAATGGCCCTCAAGTTGGAAATCTCCTAATCCAGCAGGAACTGGGAAAAGGGGAGGTTCCACCTCAGCCTTTAGATGTTCTTGGAGCTATGACTCAAGGACAGATAGGATATATGATTCAGAGAACTCTTAGAAACATGCTTTTAGAAAGGGGAATTAGAAGAGAAGTTGTAACGATCATAACACAGGTTGAAGTTGAAAGGAATGATCCGGAATTTAAGAATCCAAGTAAACCTATAGGTCCATTATACACTTTGAGGGAGGCTGAAAAGATGAAGGGGAGATGGATAATTAAAAAGGTTAAACCTGGAGAAGGCAAAGTATATAGAAGGGTTGTTCCATCCCCTAATCCCATAAGAATAATTGAAGGTGAAGCCATTAAAAGGCTTGTGGATAGCGGTGTAATAGTGATAGCTTCAGGTGGAGGCGGAATCCCTATAACCTTTGAAAATGGAAGATATGTGGGGGTGGAAGCCGTTATAGATAAGGATCTTGCAGGGGAGAAGCTCTCCGAAATCGTTCAGGCAGACATTTTTCTAATATTAACAGATATAGATAAAGTTAGATTGAACTTTGGAAAGCCTGATGAGAAGAAACTGGATAAAATGACTGTGGAGGAGGCGAAGAAATATTATAGGGAGGGGCATTTTCTACCTGGAAGTATGGGGCCTAAAATACTTGCATGTATAAGGTTTCTTGAGTGGGGCGGTGAGAAGGCTATAATAGCATCTTTAGAGGAAGCCTTAGAGGCTTTGGAGGGGAGGGCTGGAACAACCATTACGAGGAGTTGAAAATGTCAAGGGAGCATAAGGAGAAGGCTTTAAAAAATATTAGAATTCACATAGCAGTTGTAAGTACATCTAGATATAGAAGGATGATTGAAGGGGGAAGGGTGGAGGATGTTTCAGGAGAATTAGCAGTTAAACTTGCAGATCGATACGGCCTCAAAGTATCAGGGAAAACCATAATTCCAGATGACATTGAAACCATTACAAAAACAGTTATGGAGAGATTGAAGGAGAATGATGTAATAATACTTGTAGGTGGCACTGGAGTTTCAACTTCAGATGTAACCGTTGAAGCTGTTAGAGAAATCTTCGAGAAAGAGCTTGAAGGCTTCGGAGAATTATTTAGATTTTTAAGCTACAGGGAGATAGGATGCTCAGCCATTATTTCTAGGGCTACAGCAGGAATTATCGGTGGAAAACTTGTGGCATGTATACCTGGATCCCCTGACGCCGTTAAATTGGCAGCTAAACTATTATACCCGGAGCTTGGACACATATTATATCATGCGAGAAAATAATTTGAACATTTAAGGGTTAAGAGCTATGGGGAGAGATCATTTTAGAGAAGAGTTGATGAGGCTTCTCGAAAAGATCGATGGAAATGTAGATGCAATATTGGTGGAGGGGGTTAGAGATGAAAAAGCTCTTAGAAGAATAGGGGTTAAAACGGAAATTTTAAGGATAAACATGTATGGAATGAATATTTTAAACTTGGTGGAATATTTAGAAGAAAAGTATAGGGGTAGAAGGATTATTGTTTTATCGGACTTTGACAATGAAGGTTTAAGGCTTAACAGGAGAATTGAAGTGGAGATTGAAGGTAGAGGGGTGAAAGTTGAGAAAAGTTTAAGGGAGAAGCTGAGAATTCTCATGGCTAAATATGGGAAGAGAAAAATAGAGGAATTGTAAAGTATAATTTGATTGCCATATCAAATTAAAGGTGTAATTTGGAGATGAATATTAGAGGAGTGGCTGATCTACCGTTACATTATGGAAATGTACCTAGATGGCTCTTCAAAAGGATGACCGAGCTTGCATCGGAAATATTAACCATTATGGGAGAAGAATTCGGAGAGCTTAAAATTCTTGAAAGACTCTCCAATCCATTATGGTTTCAAGCTTTAAGCAATGTGCTCGGATTCGACTGGCATTCATCCGGTTCAACAACCGTTCTGTGCGGAGTTTTAAGAGAAGCGGTCCATAAAACTGATTTGAAAATGGCTGTTGTAGGTGGAAAGGGAAGGCAGAGCCTTAGAACACCCATAGAGATTAGAAGTGTAGCTGAAAGGTTTAGGCTGGGAGAAGATGAAGCTGAAAGATTGGTGAAGATTAGTAGGTTGGCAGCGAAGATTGATAATGCTGCAATTCAGGATGGATTCCAAATATATCATCACACCATGATCATAACTGGAAATGGAGATTGGTGTATTATTCAGCAGGGAATGAACAGGGAGATTCGTATGGCGAGAAGATATCATTGGCTTTCAGAGAAGATTGGAAGATTGGTGGTGGAGCCTCACAGTGCAATCTCATCCACCGTTAAAATGAGGAATATTTTAAACTTGGCAGCTGAGGAGAGTGAGAATGCAAGGAAGATGATCGTTGAAATTGTGAATGAGAATCCTGAGAAGATTAGAAGGGATATTTACAGGTTGCGGAGGATTCTCAGCGGAGATAGATCGATTTTAGATTGGCTGATCCCTAAACCCGTCAATATAAAATTTGATTTAACATATTATAGACCTTTAGAGGAGCATAAAATTAATTGGAGAAGGCTTCATAGAAATTTAAGTTTCAATGCAGACTGCTTTGAAAATCTACTGTTGAGGAGAGGAGTTGGACCATCAACTTTGAGGGCTCTATCATTAATATCCGAATTAATTTATGGTGAACCTCCATCCAAAAGGGATCCTGTAACCCATATTTATGATCCCGTTAAATGGTCATTTACGGTTGGAGGAAAGGATGGAATCCCCTACCCTATCTCTAAAAGGCATTATGACAATGTGATCTATGAATTGGAGTTGATAATTGATGGAATTAGAAGAAATGAGGAGGCGAAGAGAAGAGCCTTCAAAAATTTAGGTTTACTTTCAAAGAAGTGGAATAGCATATTCGAGGAGAATAGAACATTTCTAGATAGATTTGATTAGCGTTTCAGTCGGCCATATTTTTCAAGGATCTCTACAACCTTGTTCAATAGAATAGCATATCTTATATGATTATCCCTTCCCTCAACTGTGACAGCTTTGAACAGTGAATTTATAATTGCTTCCTCCACTGCTTCAGCTGCAGCTTTAAATAGTGGTGAAAGATAACTGTCATGAACTTTTCTCTCCTCAAACTCCAATTTATCCTTGTAGTGTGGAATTTTAACTGCAGTTGAAAATGCTATGGCAAAGTCTCCGCTTCCATTGGACGAGTAGCTTCCAGTTCTAGCAAGTCCATGTGTAGCTCTCTTAGCTAACCTTCCAAGCTGCCTTGCAGATAGCGGAGCATCCGTAGCCAATACCATTACTATTGATCCTCCACTTTGAGGAATTCTGCTTCTACCATAATCTTTAAGCTCCAATCCTACCGGTACTCCTCCAATCTTCAAATCTTCTCTCCTTCCAAAATTGGAGAGCACTAGGGCTCCCACAGTGTATCCTCCTAGACGTTTAGGCAATCTTCTTGAGGCTGTTCCAATTCCACCCTTAAATTCGAAGGCAGACATCCCTGTACCTGCACCTATAGCTCCCTCATCCATATGGGTTGAAGATGCATTTCTAATAGCCTCATATACATGTTCATATTTGACATGTCTACCTCTAATATCGTTTAGATAACTGTCATTACATTCTAGAACCACAGGGTTAACTGAACCGGTGGATACACCTATATCTGGATTTAAATCTAACATGTATTGTACTATGGCGTCGGCCACCAATCCCACATTTAAAGTGTTGGTTAAAGCTATAGGAGTCTCCAATTCTCCAAGCTCATTCAACTGGATGAGACCTATAGGTTTTCCAAATCCGTTTATCACATGGCTGCAGGCTCTAACCTTCAATTTGAAGGGGTTTTCGCCGTGTGGAAAGATGACTGTAACCCCTGTTCTCACGGGGCCTCTTCCAGGTATAAGTTTGCCTTTCCCTCTAATCAATGTGCAATGTCCAACTTTAACGCCCTCCACATCTAATATTGAATTTTTCGGGCCGGGTTCCAATACACCTAAATTTAAACCGATATCTCTTGCTCTAACCCTCTCCATAAAATCCACCGTTAAAAGTTAAATTTTCTTCATCTTATATACTTCAACTCCATCTATACTTCTAATTGCACATCCATAATCATTTATCTTCTCCACTATCGCCTCATAATCTATATCTGTACCTTCAATTCTAATGCTCACAGTCTCAGTGTTCACATCAACCTCTTTAACATCTATGGAGACTTTGCTTGAACCCTTCGTTTCGCAGAGAGCTTTGGAAAGGTCGACTATTGAAATCTCCCTAGGCTTCAAAACATCTATTACGAGATTTTTAATTTTAACGTCAGACATTCAAACCACCCGATCTACGAAAATAATACTTGGAGGAATATGCCTATAAGACCGGTTACAAGTCCCGCTGAAGTGGTTGCAAGAGCATAGTATAATGTGTTTTCTCCTGAAACTTTTCCGAGAAATATTCCAAGTATTAGAAGTAATGTTAGGATTAAACCTATAGAGATCATGTAGCTTAGCCAGGGATCTAGAATTCCCATGAAGGATAGGATGAAGGGGGAGATTGAGATGAGAGCGGCTAGCATTGGAGACAATGCATCTATGAGAGCTGCCATCACAGCTGCAAAGGTTGCAGCCCTACCGATTAAAGTGTCATCTAAATCTATATGTAAAGCCTTCTCCAAACTTCTTATTCTACGGGATCTTTCAGCCTCCTCTGCAAGATATGCGCCGAAGAAGCCTGAAACCCCCATGGCTATTCCAGCTCCAAGGCCGGCTGACAATATTATTTTAGGTGAAACTGCTCCCCCAACATATGCTCCTATAAGTATTCCCAGCATTGTCACTGCACCGTCGAAAGCGTTCATTATGAAATATCTTCTGGCAATTTCACCTATACCTGAAATTTTCAGGTAATGTTTAAAGTTATCTCTCTTCTCCTCCAATATCATTAGAAGATTTGAGGAGTCGCTGCTATCAGCGGCTTCCAATTGCATATAAACCTCCAATAACCAAGTAATATAATGTTAAATGTTTCTATTAAAATTTACGAGGAAAACTGGAAACTGTTTGGCGGTGAATTACAGGTTTAAAGGGATCCTGCAGATGAAAACATATATGATTAGGGTTACAATTCAATTGTAGGTTGAGGGATAATTGGATGGATGAGTTGATGAAGCTTTTAAGGGGGAGAAAAATAAAATTTCAACTAATAGATGGAGAATTAAAACTTTTGGAGAGAAAATTATATCCATATTCAACGGATAAACTGCCAATTCTCTGTGAAAGCGAATTGGAATTGGAGGGGGATGAAGGATATACCAGTGGAAACAGATCTATAGTTAAAGTTTTAAATGGCGGATGGTTTAAGGCTAAAGCTATTGGAATACCTACAGGATCCTCTAAACCCATCTATAGAAATGGAATAATATATACATATCATCTTAATAGGGCTTTCATAGGTTCAGGGAAACTTATATGGGGATTTCTAACGTTAGATGAGGCTGAAAGAGAATTTGAAATTATGGTTAAAGTTAGGGATAAAGAACTTCCCTCCCCTAAGCCTATAGGAATAGGTTTATATGGCAGGGTGAAGGTGCTTGATTTTCCAAATAGATTTGAAATGTTCACCTATCTTCAGGGAAGGGCTAGGGAGGCTTTAATAAAGGAATTTGAGAGGAAGGGAAGGGAGATTTCGGCAGCATCCCTATTCTGCCTGCAAAATGGAGATGTAAGGGTTGATGAAATATTATATGGACTTCTATTTCCAAAGATTAACGAAATATTGGATGTAGGGGAGATTAAAGCCTACCTTAAATGGCTTGGATCCTCATGCGCCTACAATCTTAGAAGATATCATGATGAAAATATGCTTCATGGAACGGTGATTGTTGGAAATGGAATAATGACCAATTCTCATCTCGGAAATCACATAGTAAACTTTGAGGAGACAAGTATAACTGATTTTCATATGGCAAGGGAGATTAAAAGCAGAATGGATGAGAATCTTAAAATCGAAGAATATTATGCTCTATGGTATATTATGAATCCGCTTCCAGGCGGAGAGAAATTCGTGTATGCTAGGAGAAGAAGGATAAGCCTCATCCAATTCCCCGATTTATCTTTAACTAACATTCCAATCGACAGGTTGACTGCATGGGATGCAACGTTGAGAATGCATGCAGGAGAATATATTCCTACAAGTTTACTGGAAGAGTTTACAGATGCGCTGATAACAGGCTTCGAATATGGCTATAATAGAAGGAAGATTCTTGAAATTGAGGGGAGATTGAAGAGGGAAATGCTCGTTAAACTGGCAGTTTTGAAGAATGGTCTTTGGAGACTCTATAAACTTCCAGAGGGAATGCAGAGGGGAATGGAAATTTTAAAGGTTATCATGGATAAGAGGAAAATTGAGGATGAAAAGGTTAAAATGGTTGTGGATGAAGTAAAAAGGAAATTTGAGGAAATTTTTTAACCTTCCCTTTCCACTTCACCTATAGATTCCCCTATTATGTCGATAGCCTTCTCCATCAGTTCCATTGAAATCGTAAGTGGAGGCGCTATTCTAATGGTGGATTTACCTGCACCTATAACTGCTACACCCTTCTTAAAGCATTTTAAAAGTATTTTGTTCAGCTCTTTAACTGCAGGCTCCTTGCTTCTCCTATCTTTAACCAATTCGACACCGATCATTAAACCTTTACCTCTAACATCTCCTATAAGCTCATACTTCTCCTGAAACTCTTCGAACCTTTTCATAGTGTACTCTCCAATTTTTGAAGCATTTTCAAGCAGCTTCTCCCCCTCTATGACATCTATCACTGCGGAGGCAGCTGCACATGAAACAGGGTTTCCTCCAAAGGTGGATGCATGGCTTCCCCTCGGAAGATCCATTATCTCACTTCTACCCACCACAGCTCCAAGTGGAAGTCCAGCTGCAATTCCCTTAGCTATAGCTATTAAATCTGGAGTTACATTCCAATGTTCTATTCCAAACCATCTTCCAGTTCTACCCATTCCGGCTTGAACCTCATCGGAAATCATCAATATGCCATATTTGTCGCAGAGTTTTCTAATATGTCCCCAATATTCTGGGGGTGGAACTACATATCCACCCTCCCCTTGAATCGGCTCGAAGATTATGCAGGCAGTTTCATCTGGAGGAACATATTTTTTGAAGTAGTAGTCTTCTATGAAATCTACACACCAGTATCCGCATTCAGGATAGTTCTGCCTCCATGGACATCTATAACAATATGGATATGGAACATGCTCGACTCCTGGGAGAAGTGGAGAGAACCATTTCCGCTGCACTGGTTTGCTTGAAGTTAAAGCCATGGAGCCGAAGAGTCTTCCATGAAATGCTCCAATATAAGCCATTATATATTGTCTTGAACCTTTAAAATGTCCTCTAGCAATTTTCAAAGCACCTTCCACAGCTTCCGCTCCACTATTGCAGAAGAAGATCTTTTTTTCAAATTTTCCCGGAGTTATCTTTGAAAGCTTCTTGGCAAGTTCTACTGCAGGATTATAGTAGAAGTCCGTTAAGGAGTAGTGGAGGAAACGGTTACATTGCTCCTTTATGGCTTCAATCACTTTTGGATGTCTATGTCCAACTGAAACCACCGCTATTCCAGCATTTAAATCTATATATTCATTTCCATCTACATCGGTTAATATGCATCCTTCAGCCTTCTCAACTACAAGCGGATACCATCTCACAAAGGATTGCATGAGGAAACGTTCATCCTCCTCTAGAATCTTCTTCGCCTTTGGACCTGGAGGAGTTGCAACTATTTTTGGAACTTTATGAGAATTCAAGTCTAACCCCCTAAACTAGATTAAATTTGAAAGTATAAAAGGGTTAGGTAGAGGAATATGCGATTTCACCGTTGACGATTGTGATTAAAACTTTAATGTTCTTCAATTCCTCCCCATTAATCTCTGTAGGATCATGTGATAACACTATTAAATCGGCGAATTTACCTATCTTAATGCTTCCCTTAACATCTTCTTCAAATCCAAGTTTCGCAGCATTCAATGTGAAAAGTCGAATAGCATCAATCGGCTCTAAACATTCATTAACCGTATATTTATACAGTTCTATTCCTTCATATTTACCTCTCGTCACAGCTGAATATATTTGATATATTGGGTTGAGAGGATCCACTGGACTGTCCGATCCTCCTCCAATTAAAATTCCCCTCTCCATTAATGATTTAAACGGATAGGTCCATTTAGCCCTTTCACATCCAACCCTTTCCACAGCCCAGAAGTCGGATATTATAAATCGAGGTTGAACTGAAGCTGCAACTCCAAGCCTCTTCATTTCATCTATCAGTTCAGCTGCTAGAATGGAGGCATGCTCCAATCTATGTCTATGATCCTTCATTGGATGCTCCTTTAAAACTTCATCTAAAGCTTTAAGAACCGTTTCAACTGCACGGTCACCTATAGCATGTATGGCCAGCTGCAGATTACCTTTATGAGCAGTTGAAATAATATTTTTAAGTTCATTGAAAGTCATGGTTAGAATTCCCCTGTTATCCGGATCGTCACTGTAGGGTTTTCTCATAGCTGCAGTTCTCGCTCCAAGGGATCCATCCACAAGAAGCTTTACACCGTTAATCTTTAAGTATTCGTCTCCAAATCCCCTCATTATTCCAAGATTTACAAGATTCTTCAAATATGCTGCTGAAACATATAGGGATACTCTTATCTTTAACTTTCCAAGTCTCCTTGCAATTTGGAGGGTTCGAATCTCTTCTGGAGTTGCTGAAACTAAATGTATACTTGTCAATCCATGTTTTAATGCCTCTTCCGTGGCGAGATTTAAAGCTTCAAGATATTCTTCTCTTCCAGGTGGAGGTATCACCGACCATATGAGATTCATAGCTTTCTCTCTTAGAATCCCTGTAGGTTCACCATTTTCATCTCGATCTATCATTCCCCCTTCAGGATTCAATGTCTCCCTATCTATTCCAGCCATTTTGAGAGCTTTAGAGTTGACGACGCATATGTGGCCGCAAACCCTTCTAAGCATGACCGGATTATCCTTTGCCACTTCATCTAGATCCCATCTATTCGGATATCTCTTCTCTGCGAAGCGTTCCTGATCCCATCCTCTTCCCAAAATCCATCTTCCAGGCTCAGCCTCCTCCACTTTACGCTTAACCCTTCTCTTCAACTCCTCTATGGAGTCGACATCTCTGAGATCGAGCTGCATAAGGGAGAAACCTAAATTGAAGAAGTGTATATGGGTGTCTATGAAGCCTGGTAGAACTGTTCTCCCCTTCACATCTAAAATCCGCGTATCTTTACAGATGTATTTTTCAGCTTCAACATTGCTTCCCTTAAAGATTATTCTTCCATTTTTAACGGCTAATGCTTCAACCCTTTCATCCCCTTCAAGTGTAATTATATTTCCATTTAATATGACCAGGTCTGCACATGTTTCTTCCAATCTAATTTACACCTCAAATAAACTGGGAAAGCCACATATAAAAGACTTTTAATATTAACGGTAATGTTTTAAGGATTTAGCGTTTAAAATGGAATGGTGAATTAAATGTTCAATATAGTTATAAAAAATGGTTTGATAATTGATGGAACTGGAAATCCATGGTATAAGGGTGATGTGGCCTTAAAGGATGGGAGAATAGAGGCTATAGGTGAAATTTCCTCATCCAAAGCCGACGTGTTGATTGATGCTTCGGGATTGATTGTTGCTCCAGGCTTCATAGATATGCATAGCCATTCAGATTATACCTTACTAGTTAATCCTTATGCTGAGAGCAAGATCATGCAGGGA
>Ga0180301_10001245_pt1 | contig 19980 bp, 17 predicted proteins | sample GuaBasSediGuay16_FD_121797 | JGI IMG/M metagenome (GOLD analysis project Ga0180301, IMG submission 121797) | Subseafloor sediment microbial communities from Guaymas Basin, Gulf of California, Mexico - Guay16, Core 4569-2, 12-15 cm | ecosystem: Environmental > Aquatic > Marine > Hydrothermal...
CTAATTGGTTATGTATGCATGTATTAGAGCATCTATGTGGTTATGATGAATTAGCTAATGCTGTTAGAGAGTTCCTAGAGGGATTTATTATTGATTTCTACGATTACTACCAAGTACTGCTTGGTAAGCCATTCCCATTACCTATAACTGTCGTGAAACACGTTAATGTTAGTCTCGATAATACCGATAGAGCTAAAATAGTTATTAAGAGTTTAGTTAGGACTGATAGAGTTTATGAGGATTACGATGAGTATACTAACCTCATCATATATAAAGCTATACTTGCTTTACGCTACGGTAATTATGAGGAAGCTATAAATGAAGTAATGAAGTTAGAAAAGTTATTTGATGGTATAGGATTTAAAGATCTATCTTATAAATCATTACGTAGGTATGAAACATATAAATTAGCACTTGCTATATATCTTTACAGGCTTTTAGGTCCTGATTATGATGACGATGTGAGGAGGTATGAAAAGTTAATTAACTCTATAGAACCATTCGCAACATTATATGATGAAAGACTTAATGGTGTAGGTGATTTAAATATTGAAACAGCCTGCTTAACTGCTATAGCACTGTACGGATTTGAAGACGGGTAAATTATTGGGAAGTTCATCAATGTTTAAGTAACTTAATAGATAGTTAAGAAAGCGTGGAGGGTGTCTCGTGAAGGTAGTAGCTACTGACTTGAGAAGGGGTATTGTTAGGGTTAGGGTTGAGACTGTTGATGACTTATGGGTACTTAAGAATATAATTAAGATTGGTGACGTTGTTGTAGGTAGGACCTTAAGAGACGTTAAAATTGAGGGTGAGGGTAAGAGAAGGTTGCCCATGACATTAGCTATTAAGGTTAAGAAGGTGTATTTCCAGTCCTTCTCTAGTAGTTAAGAGTTCATGGCACCATCATTGAGGGACCTGATGGTTATGGATTAAAGGGCTCACATCACACCTTAAATATTGATGTTGGAAGTGAGATAGATATCATTAAGGATTCATGGAGTAAAGCAGAACTTGATAGATTAAAGAGCATGAGTAAGAGGTGGGTTAAGGCCTTACTCATTGCTGCGGATTTCGATGAATTGTCTATGGCTATACTATATAATCAAGGCGTTAGATACATTCTAGATAAAGCATTACCAGGAATAAACAGTAGGGACCCAGACTCTATCGAGAGAATCGCAAAGACCATATCTAAACATGTAGTTGAGATAGTAAAGAATGAAGAACCTGAAGTCATTATAGTAGGATCGCCAGCTATATTAAGAGATTACATTACTAACTTCATCAAGGAAGAAATAGGTAATAACGTTAAGGTATTCAAAGACTCCGTATCAAGCGGGGGTAGAGCTGGTATTGAGGAGTTAATTAGGAGGGATATAGTCAAGAAATTACTGAAGGAGGTCGTGACCATAGAAATTGAAGAAGTAATGAATGAATTCATGAAGTATCTAACTAGTAAACCTGAAAGGGTCGCTTACGGTATTGAGGATGTTAGAGCTGCCATCTTAGCTAATGCTGTGAAGAAGTTACTGATTAATGAAGACTTATTAAGTAGCGATATGAGGGATTTGATTGATGAAATGATAGGTAGCGTTGAAGGTAAGGGTGGATATGTTAGGATAGTACCTAAGGAATGCCCTTCACACTTAAAGATCAATGCATTAGGAGGTATAGTGGCTATACTAAAATACGACTTAGACCTCAACTTGAGGAAGGCAATCCTAAATAATAAGTAATAAGGGTTATGCGCCTTCAAAGACATCCTTACTCATTTCAGCTATTACTTTAATTATGGATGTTGATGATATTACCCCTAATACCTTGCCTCGAGGATTCACTACTATAGCGTAATGTGTTCTTTCACTACTCATCCTCTCTATAGCCTCGATGAGTTCTAAATCACCCTCTAATACTAATGGATGTTTATCCATTATACTAACGACATCTAACTTTAACAGTGACTTAGGAGGTAACTTCTTACTCCTTAAGGCATACGTTGTCCCGAAGTGAGTCCTAATTATGCCTTTACCTTCACTCCTCAACATTACTAAAATGTCCATAGGTGTTAAAATACCTCTAACATTACCTTCGTTATCAACCACAACCATTACCTCCTTACCATCTTTTATCTGAGAAAAGACATCAGCTAGTTTAGAATGTAGATGTATTATAGCATAACTAGGTAATGAGTCCTTATACTTAATCATGAAATCAATTAACTTTATTGTTAGTAAATTGTTTATTGAGCTTATGAGCTCCTCGAAACTTCTCTTCACAGTACCCACCCTATAAATATCTTCTGCCTAAGTAAACTCTAAGCTTTACTATTCTAGTTTCAGGTCCTTCGAATACTATTTTAAGTAGTGGTGGCGTAATTATGTTAGTTATGAGGACTATTATTATAGCTCCTAAGTAAGCCTCGGGACCTAATAAGTGATATCTAGTTGCTATGTAAGCAGCAACTACCGCGAACTCTGCTCTAGGGAATAAACCTATAGCTATTCTTAATGAAGATCTTAAGGGGTACCCTAATATAAATGATGTAAGGCCGCCACCTAAGAGCTTGCCTGTGAAAGCTGCTACTACAAATGTTATGTAGAACGATACTAATTCAGGTTTTAACGCTTCCTGTAGATTTAGTTGTGCTGCTGTAGTCATGAAGAATAGCGTTGAAAATATCATTGCAAGTGCTCGGACCTTATCTATAGCTCTTGATATACCTCTAGCCTCAGATAGTGCTAATCCTACAGCGTAGGCAGCTATTAATGGTGATAGACCTATATAGAATGCAGCTACTCCAGCTACGGAGAATAACGCTATTATGGATGCAAGTAATGCCTCACTAGTCTTAAGTCTTAATGCTAGCTTTACAAAGTAGTTTGAAAATCTATGAATTATTAGTACTAAAGCGAGCCAGTAGCTAAAAGCTATACCAGCAGTTTTAAACACCGATATTGCTTCAAGCTTACCTATAGTTATTAATGATGTACCAGCAACTATGGTAATCAATGCAGTTATGTCGTCGAACACAGCTATACCTAATATACTCCTACCCTCAATAGTTGTCAACTTATCTATTTCGATGAGGGTCCTAACACTGACACTAATACTTGTTGCTTCAAGTATCGCTCCTAGGAAGAAGCATTGTAGAGGTGTGTAACCAAATATCATACCCGTAATATATCCCATTGCAAATGCTGCTAGCGCTTCACCGATAGTTATTAAACCTGCTATTGGTGCTAACCTCATGAACTCTCGATACCTGGTCTCTAACCCTGCATATAATAATAGCATTAGTATTCCGAACCATGAAAGAGCTTCAACAGACTCTGTTAATGGGTATATTGAGAGGAATGAAGAACCTACTATAAGGCCTGCAATTAAGTCACCAAGGACTGGTGGTACTCCTAGTCTTGCCATTACTTCCTCAAGCAGTTTCCCAAACACGAGGGCTAAGGCTATAGCTGTAAGCATCATACCGACAATAACGTCCACACTCATGCTCACTTCCATGACATTAACACCTTAAATAATTTTGAGAAGCAAGTATAAAGGAGTTACTTAGTAATGCTAAATCAGCGCTCAGCCTGTCTCATCACGTATCGGTCGGTGAGGGTTCATCACCTAAAGTTAAAACTCTTAGCGCAATAATAAGAAATTTTAATTAAGATCTATTAATTTTGTACAACAGCACAGAAGCTATGACTTGGTAGTTAGGCTGGAGGTTTTGGTTGGGAATGGAGAGGTAGACATAGAGATGGATAGTTAGATCCATGGCCTGGTAAAGGATCATTTAGCCTTCTACTGCCATGAATGTATCTAGGTTGTTGTAAGGTTAGCGTTGATAGCTCTTCGGATGTCCTTGAGGTCTAAGGTTATATTATCCATGATACGATTACTGCAGAGTGCCATACATACAGTATCCCTACATACCATTCTACATATTATATCCACTACTTCTACCACAACAAACGCCTGAAGAGGAACTAGTCGTGCTTGAAGACAATAAGAAGGCTCTTAAGGAGGATCTAAGAGGCTTATAGGACGAAACGAATTAAGAGAGTGTTGAATAGAGAATAAAGGAACTTAAGAAAATGTTGGGTAAGGATTAATACCAAACTTTTTCTTGCATTCCCATTATTTTTCAGGCAAATTTGCGAGCTAACATATATGTTTTTCTTATTAATTCCTCAAATGTTTGAGGAGTTATCTTAGCTGCTACATATAAGCTACTATTTGATGGTACGATTGCTAAGTGGTTGATTATATGGGGATTACTTAATCCCTTAACAATATTTACAAGCTCCCTTGCAATTCCTGAGTCATTGTATATTAGGTAGTAGGTTTTACCCTTGATCTCTATACTTTCAAATGCCATACGCTCAATACCTTTAATGACCCTGTGAGGACCTAATCTATAGTAATGCTTCCTAACGATATGTGCTTCACCAACAAATCTCTTGCTATATCTGAAAAACATGTATAATCTATCGAATCTCGACGTTATGAAAGCTATTGGGAGGTAGAATAGACTATGTCTAGGCATTAATGTTACTACAGCTTCTGTCCTCACTAAGGACTTATAAGGTGTTAGGAATCTAGCTTTATAGCCCACGTATAGACCTATCCATTGATATTCCTTATCCTTAGGCTTTAAGATATTCTCAAGCGCTCTAGCTGTATGCTCAATGAGTAAGAGGTTTAACTTTCTACCTCTAAAAAATTGAAGAACAGCAACAATAGCAATCACAGTTATTATTAAGATTATGTCGTAAGTATCAAGGTCTAAGACCATACTTTAAACCACCGCATCATTAATCAGTTTAGACAAATACCTACTGAAGGTAGTTAGTTTATCTAAACCTTTTGGTTCTTCATAAAGTAATGGTATCTTAATTACTACCTGATCCTTAAAGTAATTATTTATTAATTGTAAGGCCTCCCTCTCTCGGCTTAGCTTCGTTATTAACTCCTTAGGTAGTGATGTCGTTTCGCTAATCGCAAATACTTTATTTACTATTACGTACCGAACATTCATGCCTAGTTTAGACAGGAATTCAAGAGCTCTCTTAGCTTCGAATATGGGTAACACTTCAGGATTAACTACTAAAACTATTGTACTTACTTTAGGGTCTTTAATTATTGAATTTATGAAATCTATCTCTTTCTTCATACGGATTAATTCTTTATATATGGGGTCCTCTTCTTTATCCGATGGCATTTCAAATTCCTTACCTTTAACTACAGCCTTGATCTTCTCGCCGGTAACCTCCTCAATTATTCTTCTCCTATCGAGAATAGCTTCTCTCAACTTCATTAGTTTTTCAACCCATATAGCTGATATGGAGGGTAATGCCATAATTCGTAACGTTAAACCTGTTGGTGGGGTATCGAAGACTATAACATCATATTTTCCACTCTTTGTGTTACTCTTTAGAATCTCCATCATCTTATCTAGTGTAGCGTATTCTTCAATACCTGGTGAATGCCTTAACACATCAATATACCTATCTAAATTCAACACTCTTAAATACCCATATATGTCCTTAACCTTATCAGTTAAACTCTTAAGATGCTTACTAATCATTTTCTCAAAATCCACCTCAATAGCATATAAATTATCAGTAATTCTCTTTGGCTCATCACTTAGTCTCATACCGAAAACGTCACCAAGGTTATGGGCAGGATCTAGCGATACAACTAGCGTCCTCTTCCTAATTGACATTCCTAAAGCAAAAGCTGCTGCACAAGTTGTTTTACCTACTCCACCCTTACCCATGAAGAATACGACCTTAAAGCTCCTCCTTGACATTGCAGTTCCCACTTAAGTTACCTCAAATAATCCAGCCATCTCAGCTAACATATCGCTTAACCTACTACTTACACTAGTACTGATAATTATCTCTCTAGCCATATAGGGAAGAAGCCTTAATGAAATAGTTGTTGGAGGGCTTGGAAGACCTATAAATGAGCCAAGAACTATTAAGGTAAACACATTCTCTAGCTCCCTTAATTCAACATAGATATACTCAACAGATTTAGCTCTAAGCAAGTTGCCGGCTAGTGATAATACCTTCCTTAAAGTCTTCTTGAGTATCTTACCTTTCACTCCCTAACCCACTACCTTAACTCTACTAAGCAAATTACTTTTTCTTTCAGCTCCTCCTATCATAAACACTTAATTCACACTCATACAGTAAGAAAAATATATATTGTTTATCATAGAATGTATTATTTGGAAGGTATATTTTAGAGGTCGATATAATGGGTACTACAGCATTAATTATAATTGTAGGTCTTATAATATATTTAATTGCATACTTCACGCACGGTAAGTATCTTGAGAAGTATGTAGCTAAAGCTGATCCATCTCGTGAAACACCAGCCAAGAGGCTATACGATGGTGTTGACTATGTTCCAGCAAATAAATATGTCCTATACGGTCACCACTTCGCAAGTATAGCTGGTGCTGGGCCGATATTAGGTCCCGCACAAGCACTCGCTTGGGGATGGTTACCAACACTACTATGGGTATGGTTCGGTAACATATTTATAGGTGTAGTACATGATTACCTCTCACTCATGAGTTCAGTAAGGTATGATGGAAGGAGTATAGCTTGGGTTGCAGGTAAGTTAATGAGTAAGAGGGCATTTTATGCATTTAATGCATACATATGGTTCGCCCTACTATTGGTAGTAGCTGTCTTTACAGTTGTTGTATCAATTCTTTTCATGAACGTGCCGGGTAGTGCAACTGCAGCACTACTTTTAATGGTAATAGCTATAATTACTGGTCTATTAATGTATAGAACTAGGTTAGGATTTAGAGGAGGCACTATAGTCGGTGTTATATTAGTAGTCTTGGCAATCATAACTGGTATGTACGTACCTTTACCATTATCGTATCATTCTTGGGTTGTTATATTGTCTATTTACTGTATAGTCGCTGCTTCAATACCTGTCTGGATACTGCTTCAACCTAGGGACTACCTTAATGCTTACATATTATGGGCTAGCCTAGCTATAGGAGGCGCAGCAGCCATACTCGCGTTTAGGGGTATGGAGCTACCTGCAGTAACATCAATATTAACAGCTAAGGTCGTTGGTGGTCAGCCATCGCCATTCTGGCCGACAATACCTCTAGTTGTTGCTTGTGGTGCTTTATCAGGGTTCCACAGCATAGTAGGTTCAGGTACTTCATCAAAGCAGTTAGCTAATGAAGCTCATGGATTACTTGTTGGGTATGGCGGAATGCTTACTGAGGGCTTCCTGTCAACTATGGTCATAGCTTTACTAGGCTCCTTCGCTTTTGAAGCATTAACTCATGCTGGGTTATCATTAGCTGAAGCACAAGCACTTGCAGATCCTGCACAAACAGCTGCTACATGGATAGGTATCTTAGGTAAATATAAATGGTTCGTAATAATACCTTACTCATATGCAGCAGCAGCTAATGCTGTGTTTGGACTACCTTTCGATGCAATGGCTGTTTTCGCTTCCTTATGGATTACTGGTTTCGCATTAACATCATTAGATACAGCTACTAGACTTGGTAGATTTGCTTGGCAAGAACTAATGACGCCACTTAAGGATAGGTCCCCATCACTCTATAAGGTGTTAGCTAATAGGTGGCTAGCATCAATAATACTCGTTATTATAGCTATGTCATTAGCGTGGGGTGCTGCATGGAAGGTTTTATGGCCTGCTTTTGCAGGAATGAATCAGTTATTAGCGTCACTAGCTCTAATGACTGTTGCTTTATGGGCCGCTAAGGTGCAAAGAACTACCGCTCTAGGTAAGGGATTAACATTCACACCAGCATTCTTTCTATGGATAACAGTTACTATAGCATTAGGTTGGTATGAAGCAGTAGTAGTTCCAGCAACCATAGCTAGTGACCCAGTAACAGGTTATGCTGTAGGTATAATTATCGGTATAGGACTCATACTAAATATAATGTTACTGATAGACTTCCTCCTATCGCTCAGAAGACCTGTAACACCATCATAATCTTAAACATATTTGCTTTTTAATTCATTTAATAGCCTTAAATCCTAATGCCTTCTCAATCCATACAATGTATGTAAAACCTGCCCTCCTTAATCTTTCTTTAACACCCTTAATAATATTCGCTCTTCTCTGTTTAGGCTTTCCTACGTAGTGAAATAGCCTACCTCCAGGCCTTAACACTCTGTAGATTTCTCTGTAAAAATCATAACTATATAGCTCACCTGCAAGTTCAAATCTTGGCGGGTCGTGGATTACGTGAGTAAAGGTATTATCATTAAATTCTTGAATAGCTTTAGTTATATCACTTAGTACTATTCTTACATTAGCTAATTCCCTAGACCAAGGATTAAATGTAGCTATATCTAAGACATTCTCATCGATCTCTACCGATATAACTTCACGAGCACCAAGTCTCATAGCAGTTATTGCTGTGTAGCCTAAACCAGTCCCGATATCTAATACATAGCCATTAACTAACGGCCCTACACTCTTAACCTTAATGTATGCATCACTTAAAGGATCTATACCTTCGATTCTATGCATGTGAATACCGTTAATTTCCAATGTAGGTGGTTTATCCATGCTTAAACTACGGAGCTTATAGAATCTTTTCTTATTCTCATCATAGAATTTAAGTGGTAGTAGTCTGTTATTTATCAAAGCATAAACGCTATCGTCATCCCCTATCACACTTCTAGCTAATTCCACATCTAGGAACGTTTTACCAATTCTCAACTTATCATTAATTACACATGCGTTTATATAGGTAATACCTAAGTCAGGAGTTATCTCGAAACATGATATACCCCTACGTAGGTTCTCCTCTATATGCTTAACGAGGTATTTAGTAACGACTATAACTTCTTTAGGCTTAAAGTGGTACTCCTTCATCCTCAACTAAAGTTAGCATCAAGACTTTATTAATTGTTTAAATACCTCTTCAACTTAATTACATTCTTCTAAACTTATATTAATAAGTCTAGTTGTAGAGTCTTCATTAGTGGGGAAGTGATGCTTCTAGCGCATCTTGCCGACATTCACTTAGGGTTTGCACAGTATGGGTACCCATGGAGGGAGGATGATATATATAGAGTCTTTCTTGAAGCTATAGACAGAGCTATTAAAGAAGGTGTTAACGTTGTAGTTATTTCCGGTGATATGTTTGATAAGTATAGACCACCTAATAAGGCTCTAAAAATAGCTATTGAAGCTGTTAAGAAAGCTCTTGATAAAGGTATAAAGATTTATGCTATTCTTGGTGAGCATGACATACCTAGGAAGAGTGATGAAGCACCTCAAATTCTGATTCCTGGTCTTAAACTTCTTGGGACATCAAAGACTCCTTTGCATGATGAGGTAATTATCGAAGGTGAAAAATACCTAGTTGCAGGTATTTCCCATCATCCGTCAAAAATGAAGTATTTGAACACTCTCAAGTCAAAACTTACTAGCCTTAAACATGTATTAAAGCAATATAGAAAGTCCATACTTATGCTGCATCAGTCCATTAAACAGTTCTTTACGTTTGAGGAAGGATTAGATTTAAATGATATACCTAGTGAGGTAACATATGTCGCTATGGGTCATTTACATAGGAGGGTAAAGACTAGACTGGAAAGTGGTGGAGTTGTGGCGTATCCAGGTAGCTTGGAGATACTACGTGTAGATGAAATCGATATATGGCTTAAAGAAGGTAAGGGTTTCTACATAGTCGATCTAAGTAGTGATGAGCCTTATATCCACGCCATAAATGTAAACGTAAGACCTCAGTTAAGAATCACGACGAGATATCCTAACCATGTATTAACAGTAAGGAGTGCTGTAAGTAAGTTGAGATCACTAGGCTTAGGTAAGACTTGGGATAAGGGGATACTTCATGTAGATTTAGAGATTGAAGCAGGCAGGAAGAACTTAAGTAAGAATGTAATCGATGAATTAATTAATATTGCAGGTCAGAACATATATGTAAGACCTAAGCTAAAGGTAATTAAGGAGTCAAGGGAAGGGCTCAAGCAAATATCTCCTGAAAATGTTAATGAAGTAGATATAGTTAAGGAATTCATAAGTGATAAGTTAGGTGTTAAGGATGAACGTATTAGTAAAGACTTAGCTAAGGCAATTATTAAAATTAAGAATATATTAGCTAATTTGGAGTCTGACGACATTATTGAGTACATTAATGAATTATTTAAGTACGAAAGTATCTGGAGATCTAAGATAGGGATTTTAGAACCATTAAGAGTTGAAAAGACATCATTAGGCATAGGAACACTCAGAACGCCTTCTAAAGAGTTAAGTAAAAGTGAGAGTAAGGGTAAGAAACCCTTACGTAAAGGTGAGGGACTTCTAAGATTTCTTGGTGATTCTTGATGGTTATAACTATAAGAAAAGTTTATTTAAAAAACTTCATCTCTCATAAGGATACCACCATAGAATTTGATAAAGGAGTAACAGCGCTAATAGGGCCTAATGGTGCAGGTAAGAGCAGCATTGTCGAGGCTATATATTACGCGTTAACAGGAGAGATATTAAGAGGTGAAGGTAGAGGTAGGAGGAAGGACGTAATAATTAATGAGATATCTAAGAGTAATGAAGCTTACGTAAAACTATGGTTAGATGTTGGCGGTACTGAGGTAGTCATTGAGAGGAGACAGAGCAAGTTTGGTAAGACATTCTCCGATACCGTAGTAAGGATTGGCGGTAAGACTTACTTAAGCACTAATGAGGTCAAGAAGGTGATAACGGAGCTCTTCGGAGTTTCTGAAACTGCTTTGAGGAGAGTTATTGAAACAATAGCTATAGTACCTCAAGGTGAGATTAGTAAACTACTAACATTACCTCAAGCCAAGAGGAAAGAATTAATAGATCAATTATTAGGTCTTGAAGCTTATGAGAAGGCGTATGATAATATGGATAAAATTGAGATTAGGGTTAAAACTAGGAAGTTTGGCACTCAGATATTCAATGTAAGAAAGCAAAGCTTAAATAATATAAGAGAGTTGTACTCAACGTTAATTAATGAAGCAGAGAGAATTAAGAGGGAATTAGACAGCTATGCCGATGAGTTAAGGGAATTGAGTAAGAAGTTAAGTGAAGTAGGTAAGAAGGAGGCATATCTTGAAGCTAAAGTTAAAGAATTGAGGTTAAAGAAGGATGAATTAAGTAGGATCACTGGTAGGAGAGATGAATTAGAGAATACGTTAGCAAGTTTACGTACCGATATAGAAAGGCTAAGAAGTAAGATCAAGGAAATAGATGAAGTAATTAAGAAATTAGAGAAGGAGAGTAAAACCGTAGATGAATTAAGAAGTAAGGCTTTACTTCATGATGATGTATTGAGAGCCATAAATATTAAGAACATACTTGAAAGTAAGAAGTCAATATTAAAAGCTAAATTGAAGGAGCATGAAGTAATGAGCAGGAATCTTACTAAGCTCAATAAATTAAGGAGTAGATATGGCAACTTAAGCGAGGTGAAAAAATATATATTGTCAATAAGGAATGTTGAGGAGGCTATTAAGAAGATAGATGAGGAAATTAAAACTAAAGAATCTATATTAAACACGATTAAGAACGAAATTGTAAGTAAGGAATCTAAGATTTCAGAATTTAGACGTAGAACTGAGAGCGTACTAAGCAGAGTATCTGAACTTCTTAAAGTAGATGTACAATCACTGAATGAAGCATTAACAGCCGTTAAGAAAAGCATAGTATCATTGAGAAGAGAGTTAGACGAAATTAACTCAAAATACAATAGTGTCTATGGTGAACTCCAATTACTGAGAGGCTTTATTAACGATATTAAAGATAAATTAGAAATTATTAGCCAAACAGGAAACGGGGGTAAGTGCCCTCTATGTGAACAACCATTAAGTGAGGAACGTAGGAGGAATATTATTGAGAAGTTAAATAGGGAGCTAAAGAATTATAATGAAAGACTTAATAAGTTAAGTAATGAATTATCCAGGCTCAGTGAAGCTAGAGAAAGTCTTGAAGCAGATATTCACTATCTCATGGAATTAGAAATACTAATTAAGGACGTACTCAAAGAGGAAGAAATAACCATTAGGATGAAGAATGAAGTTCATAATTTAAGGCTCAAGTACGATAATTTAAGTAAGGAGTTAGAGAATTTAAGGAAAAGAAAGGATGAGTTATTGAGGTTAATTGGTGCTAAGGAGTTAATTATCAGAGATCTTGAAGAGTATGAGAGACTTCTAAGCGAAGGTATTAATGAGGATGCACTTAAGAACCTTGAAGATGAGATTAAAAAGCTTAGAGATGATATTAACGCGCTTGAAAATGAATTAAGTACATTATTAGCAAGGATAAGTGACGTCACGAGAACTAATGACCTAGAAAAAGCCTTAATAATAGCTAAAGAAGCTGAGAGAAAGGTTAAAGAGATTGAATTAAAGATTAAACAGCGCGATGAATTAATGAGAGAGTTAGAAGACCTCAAGAAGGAATATGAAGATAAGATGAGAAAATTGAAATTTATTGAAGAGGAACTTAGACTATTAGATGAAAAAGTCGAAGACTATAAGAAAGTATGTGATGAACTAAGTAAAGTTGAGAATGAGTGGAGAGCCATCAGAGACGAAAAGGTAAGAATTGAGGACAGAATTAAATGGCTTAAATCAAGATCTGAAGACTTAAGATCTGAACTAGAGTACTTAAACTCCGATATCGATGAGCTTAGAAAAGCTTGGCTTAAAATATCTGTACTCCTATGGATCAGGAATAATATTTATCATAAGGATGGGGTACCAAGAATACTACGTAGGGAATTAATATCATCTCTAGAGAACTTAATGAAGGAGTACCTAGAATACTTTAACCTATCTTACTCAGATGTTAGGATAGATGAGGAAAACCTAGACATAGTTTTAGTATCAGATCGTATGGAAGCTAGTATAGGCAGGTTAAGTGGTGGTGAACTCATAGCTACATCAATAGCTTTATTATTAGCACTACATCAGGTGGTATTCAAAGGTAAAGTTGGATTCTTAATACTTGATGAACCAACAATATTCCTTGATGAAGAAAGGAGGAAACAAATGATTGAAATATTCAAGAAATTCAGGGGTGGTGGCTTAATACCTCAGTTAATTGTTGTTACGCATCACGAGGAAGTAAGAGATGCTGCTGATACCGTATATGAGGTTACAAGAGACATATATTCAAAGGTTAGAGAGGTTAGTGATTAGGGTTGATACAAATATTTTAAACTATGGGTACTAATTAAAGGAAGGTAAGTATTTACTTAGCTATATGCCTAGATCGTCATATAGGTCTCCATCACTTCTATCACGCCACCTTCTCCACTCCTCTAATGCCTTGACATCACCTCCTCCGATCTTCCCCTTAGCTCTATCGATTTTAACAACAGCTGGTAGCGGGGTCATGAGACCTAGAACTACTGCTTCACCTATGTTTAGAGATGGCAAGAGCCCTAAAAGCTCGTCGGATAGAGTCTCACTAGCTGCTTGCACGTATCTTTGATCACTAGGCTCAACTAATCTTAGTATTATCTTATTATTCGTTTGTGAGAGTGCATTATCGTCAACATTCTTAGGTCTCTGACTAACTAAGCATAAACCCACACCGAACTTCCTGCCTTCCCTAGCTATTCTCGAGACTACCTCCTTAGTTAATGTTGATCTATCCTTAGGTACTAAAATATGTGCCTCCTCAATAACTGTGAGAAGAGCTACTGGGTAACCCTCACTGCCTCCGCTAATCCTGAATCTCTTTCTCTCATCAAGTACTCTACGTAAGTAGTGTGAGGTTATGACATCAGCTACTTCTTCATCGAAACTACCTAGTTGAACTACATTAGCATAGCCAGGTTTAATCACTGATGTAAGTTCCATAGGTGCTGTAGGTGTTAAAATCGTACCCCAATACCTATCTCTTAAATCATAGATTTTATTTAATAAATCAATGACTGGAGACCTATCTCTAGAACTAAATCTAATACTTACGATCTTACTGTTCCTTACCTCTCTATACTCACCCTTATCAACGTAGAATTCCAGCTCATTAATTAAAGCATCAAAGAATTCTTCAGGTCTCTTTAAAGTTACATACTTAGCAAATGTATACGCTCTCCTAAAGTATAATCGTTGCTTACTAGCTTTAGGCTCAAGGTTTAAGAGACGATAGTATTCATAGAGAGTCAAACTTGATGGATTTATCTTGGGCTTTACTATATTTACATTATCGGCAACACCTTCATACTCTGAATGCATATCTATTATTAGTACTGTGCCACCAAGTTCATCAACAATCCTTCTTGTGAGTACAGCTACGGTATTGCTCTTACCAGCACCCGTTATCGCTAGTATAGCCAAATGCCTACTAATTATTGTGTTTATATTGACGTAGAAAGGTACGTCAGGGTGATTAGCTAATACTCCCAATCTAATCCAGGCATCATCACTATTTAATGAGAATATCTTTCTAAGGACATTGCTTGATGCTTCAAAGACTCTAGCCATAGGTTTTGGCGGATATCTTGGTGCCTCAACCTTCCTTTCATGTATTAATGTGTTGAGCCAAGAGAGTAACCTTGCTTGACCTATCATATATTCATGTTTCTCTACACCGAAACTCTCAGCTCTACTAATAACTTCAGGTCTTAACATTCTGTTCGTGAGTAAGGGATTACCTATTCTTGACATCTCGACTATACCGAGTGCGAAGTCTTCATTATCGTACTCAATAAGTACGTATTCACCTACTCTTGGTGGTCTATTAGCTGTAAAGAGAACCACAGTATGTGATGTCTCACCAATAACCCTACCTAATAACCTTAAATCATAATTACTTACATTGTCCAACCTTCAAGCACCTCCCTACCAGTTCTTTGAGGCATTAAGTCTAGAGAGTAAATGACGCTATTAATGGTATCTTTACTAATACGTGATAATTCATGAGCCTCCAATAAGACGTAAGGATAGCCCTGAGGTGATATGTTCTTCAAGTAGCTAAGTAACCTTAATATGTTTTCTTCAATGGTTAATGTACTTACGTTACTCATGTATGGTATCTCTAGTTTAAGTACAGGACCTCCATCGTCTAACCTAATGTAGGTAATCGCTATTCTTAACTTATCATAAAACTCTCTTAATGATAATATATTGGGCATCCCCTTCAAAGGTTTATCATCCACTTTAGGCTTTGAGTACCCGGAACTTGATGTAAGATTCTGAAACACTGTTATATCTGCTGGTATGTATCTACGTAATTTCCTACTTATGTCAGCAAAATATGCTTGAGATCTTCCGGTTTTTGAGATAAAGGCTAGTAATGTACCTTTCTCGAAGCATTTAAGTAGTAGCCTACGATATGTCTCAAGCTTTTCTATATATTCAAGGAAAGCCATAGCTAAGTAGTCCTCCTCAGTTAATGTTCTACTTTCGTCCACAGCTAATAGCTTACTTACTAATGGGCGCTCTCTTAATTCATCATAATTCCTTAGACTTTCACTTAACATGTTGTAAAGCTTTAAATATATTTGGTCACCAAACATTGTTGACACCTTATTCATTGCTATGACTATGGGTTCTATTGAGGGTGTTATTAGTACGGATTTTAATGATCCATCCATAAGTAATAATTCAACGTCATTCTCTAATACAGTTATAAAAGCAGTTTTTGCTTCAATAATTTCCCTATACATATCTATACGCTCCTTAGCTCTTGGAGGTATTAAGACGTCTAAGTCTGCTATTGCGTAAACTTTAGAATTTCTATACTTTAAACCTTTAATGTCGTTATACAGTACAGCTATAGCGTCAATACCGTAGAGTGTGAAGCCTTGAAAATCAACCTTAACACTACTACCGTCAATTCCAGCAACGGACTGAGGCATTCTACTTTCAATGTTAGTACTTACCCATATCTCCTTCACAGCATTCTCAAGATATCTCTCCCTCACAACAACTATCTTCTTAATAATATCATTCCTATGCTTACTTGCAACTTCAAGTAGTAACTCAAGTGCGTTGACTATGACTCCTACCCATTAATATATGGATATGCATTACCTTATAAAAGAGGGGTCTTGTAGGTAAGCAGGATTAAAACCCATTAGGTATTACGGTAGCTCACCTTAGAGGGTAGCTACCTCTTCGATACACTATAACCTATTAAAGCACCTATAGCTAGACCTGCTGCGAAAATTATGAAGAGTATAGCAATCACTCCCGTACCTACTAATTGCTCCACTAGTGATGGTGCCACACTAATAGTTCTAGTCTCGGTATATGTCTTCGTTATTGTTAGGCCTGGCTTTGTATATGTGGTTGTCTCTGTTTTTGTCTTAATTACGGTCTTGGTCTCAGTCACGGTTTCCGTTAAGGGATTAACGGTAATTCCAGGATTGTATGTCCTTGGTATTGAGTTTATCAGAAGTAGTGAGTAAGCTGATGAAGATTCATAGAGTGATATCCTAGCTATTGAGTCATTCACAGTTTCAGCTCTCTCAATATACATTATTGGTAATATAGGTGTTAGGCCTAACTCTTGAGCTCTACCAGCTAATATCCTAGCTCCCTCTTCAGCGTATGGTGCTAACTTCTCCTGAGTATTGAAGAATGCATGCATTAAAGCTACATTATTAGCTAGCGCTTCGATGACAAGCGATGAAGCTTCAATTACTTTACTCTCATCTAATAGCGTAATAATCTCTTTATAATCAATTGGGTAGGTTTCACCACCTAAACTTTCAAGGTAGGCCTTAACACTCATGGTGAAGTGAAGCAACGTGTTAATGCCTTTTACTAGCACCTCTCTATTTAATTTCTTTCCCTCATTAATGCCCAATGCTAACTTTAAGAAGTTTATAGCTGATTTAGCTCTCCAATAAGCATATATCGCCATATATAACGCATCCTTGCCTACAGATAAGGGGTAAAGCGGATAACTCCTTATGGTAGTCAATGTATTATTTGCTTCTCTATACCTTATATATGCAGCAATAGCTAATTGGAGTTTAGTGTCTGTTAAATCATATTCATAGAGCTTAAGGAATAGTTCATTATACTCATCGAGTACTTTTCTAGCGAGTTCTACATACCCATTGACTTCACTTCTCAAAATCTCTATGACCTTATTTAAGCTACCACCGCTTAATGCCTTCACAAATGATGAAGCATATGATGTTAGTATAGCCGATACGAATGCTTCTGAAGCAGCACTATAGTACTCACCTTCCTCAACCAACCTTTCAGCACTAGCTATATGACTTTCTATTTCTTTAAGAAGCTCTGGAGCTTTATTAGAAAGTACACTCCTGATATTTGTTAAGTTATGTTTAACCGCACTTAAAGTCTCATCAATTAAATCGCTTAACCATTTAATAAGCCATGGAGGGTACGTATATACGTATTTAGGTAATTTTAATTCTTTACCTGTTAAGTACCTGTAAGCCTCAACAATGCTACCTACCTCAATTACTTTAACACCGAGTTCGCGACCCAACTCCGTTACGTTAACCTTTACTGGTACTATCTTCTCAGTGATTATTACAGTGTTACCTATAGTCTTATTTTCTACATACTTCTTAAATTCCTTAACTACTGACTGCCCCTTCGGTATTAGAAATACCTTAATACCTTCTTTAGCCATAGCTTTTAGCTTCTCAGTAATACCACCAACCGGGCCGATTGTTCCATCAGGCTGTATCATCCCCGTCATTGAGACATTGGGTAATACCTCAGTATTAGTTAGTAATGCTAAAAAGGCTGTTGCAGTAATTCCGCTACCACTAGGCCCACCGACTACCTCTGATCTAGATTTAACTTTTATGAAGTAATCGTAAGCGTTTAGGGGTACATCAGCATAGGTACTGGCGATCATTACGGCAATTCTGCTTGCTGCCTGCATGTCAATTTGAGTTAGTGGTTCAGCTGAGAAGTAAGTTGTTCCCTCACCAGGCCATCCAATACCGACTACAAACTCTGTTGAGACTCCATACATAACTCCCTCTTCACTCATGTAGACAGCAGGTACTTTAAGTCTAACAAACTTCATGAACTTATAGGTATGCACTTCAGTAGCTAGTGTAGGTATGATTGATAAGGAAGTAATTATTATAGATACCATCAATAATGCAAGAACTCTTCCGTGATATCTACTCATTCCTTCACCCTAGAATGATTTTATCAACTAGAACTAAATAGTTATACTCCTTATGTCTTAATACTAGAATGACTCACTTTCTTAAATTGACAGGGTGCCTTCCCAGCTCCTCTTAGGTTCTGAAGCAATAGCTCTTACATAGGGATTATGTTTTAACTCATTACTCAAGGTTGTTTCATCACCGTGACCAGGTAAAATCCTTGATTCAGCTGGAATTAATAAGATTATCTTTTTCAACGACTTAATCATTTCCCTACTAGAACCTCCGGGAAGATCTGTCCTTCCAACAGTACCCTTAAATATTAAATCACCTGTAAATATCGCACTTAACTCTTTGATGTAGTAACATGTTGAACCTGGACTATGCCCCGGTGTATGTATTGCTTGAACCTTTACCCATCCAAGATCTATTTCTGTATCTTCAGACAATAACTTATCGGGGTCCGGTCTAAACCACCTAATACCGTAGGCACGAGCCCACCTCCCGGACTCATCAAGAATTAAAAACTCATCTCTATGCATGATTAACTTAGCTCCACTTACCTCTCTTAGAGGTTCAGCCTCTGCTGCATGATCAAAGTGAGCATGCGTTATTAATATGTGTGTTAACTTCACTATATTTCTATCAAGTAGGTAGAGCATTATAGTTAAGATACCAGGTGGAGCATCAACTAATAACGCATTACCTGCATGATCAATAACTAAGTATGAATTAGTATCTAGGGGTCCTAAGACATACTTCTTAATCTCAAAAGTTTCTATCCTCATGTCAGTATTATTAATACTTAAGGAGGTATTTAAGACTATTATTGCACGTAAGTAAGTATTAATAACGTTAATGGCCCCTATAATGTGGGGATGGAGCTGTCATTAAAATATGACGATCTGAAGGAATTAATTAACATGAGGAGAAGAGATGCTATGAAGATAGCTCTTAGTATGAGACAAAAAGTGGGGAGACCTCATGGTCGTCGTGACATCTCTAGTACTTTAAAGCTCGCAATATTAGCTATGAGATCTCTTAATCAATATATTGAGGTGATTAGTTGGTCAAGGAGTGTTTTCAGGGAAAGAGTAGTGAGGATAAGATAGGACTAATTATTGAGTTATTGCATAAGGAATTCACTACTTCAATTCTTCCAAGACTTAGAACTGAAATTGATGAAACTAAGAGGTATCTCTCATTTATTGCATGGCTTAATAAAAAATTTGAGGAGTTACACATAGGTAAAATCATAATTACAGGAGGTTTTGCTGTTGAGATCTATACTGGTAGGGCGTATCGTACTATGGACGTCGATATAGTAGTTGATGGTAGTTTAGCTACGAAAGTTATTGAAGGATTTCTATCGAAGTTTTCCGAAAAGATAGGTAGGGGGTATCTACCAAAGTATGAGTTGCTTGACGTCAAATCTATAGACATCGTCTCCAATAGTTACACACGGAAGGCTAAACCCATAAAGATAATCATTGATGATTACTATGCATATCTAGAACCACCTGAGGAACTCATAGTTACATATCTTTCAGGGTGGAAATTTTGGAAATCAACTGAAGATCGTGATAAGGCTATGTGGCTCTACATAGTATGGAGAGACAGACTTGATGAGGAATACTTAATTCAAAGAGTTGTTGAGGAGAAGGTCATGGATAAACTTAATGAATTGAGAAGATTAACCGAGAAATTACGTTAAGACAATAATTCAATTGAAATTATACCATAAAATACACTCTTCTTGTTTATTTATTTTTCTTTGATTCAGACTTCTTCGTACGTCTCTTATGAGGTAGTACCTTCTTGTATAGTATCCAAAGAAC
>Ga0180301_10001246_pt1 | contig 19979 bp, 22 predicted proteins | sample GuaBasSediGuay16_FD_121797 | JGI IMG/M metagenome (GOLD analysis project Ga0180301, IMG submission 121797) | Subseafloor sediment microbial communities from Guaymas Basin, Gulf of California, Mexico - Guay16, Core 4569-2, 12-15 cm | ecosystem: Environmental > Aquatic > Marine > Hydrothermal...
AAGAACTCTGTTCCCTGCTGATTACCCCAGCTATAATAGATTATAGTCTCACCTCTGAATTCGCATAGATCGACATCGGAGTTGTTGATGTTTACGGCTTCACGTATCCTTCTACGCTGATCCTCGCTCAATTTTGGATTCGCGATCTTCTTATCCTCTTCGGACGGAGACATGACGGGGTTGTATGGACTGCTCTCCCAATTAGTCAGGTCTCTTGAGCGTATGATGTGAGGCTCATATCTCGGGCCGGGCTTAGCCTCGAGGTAAATCATGTAGTAATAGTCGTTAAGGAAGCGAAGGGCTGGACATGCAGTGTAACGATCTTTAGAATAGACGTGATCCAGCGGGGCTAGTCTCCAATTGATGAGATCCTCTGACTCGGCAAAGTATATTGTGTAGCGGATGCCTACCACCTCCTTAGGTTCGCCTATCTCTATCGCCATCACATAGCCATCCCTGCCCATGCATACGGAGTTATTGTATATGCCCCATCCCGGCAGTTTCAACGCTAGCTTAGAAGACCAATCCTTGAGATCTCTTGACCAAAATACCCTTATTTCCGACCCTCCCCACCTCTCGACTCCATAGACGAATACAACATCATCCTCCACGTATGCACTGCCTAGATGATAGCCCCAAGCGAAGGCCGAGATAGGCTTATCCACCTCTACATCTATAAAGCGGAAATATGAGTTTCCAGTCTTATTCTGCCAGTAGTTTGGGCGGACATACTCGAAGAGGTAAAGCCTATCCCGGAATATTATAGGCGTCGTCTCAACCATGTCACAGTCGACAGTGCCCAACTTTTTAATTGACGGCTTGGATCTTCCAGACAATCCGATAATCCCATCCGAACTTTAATGCTGAATCTATGTACTTGTCATCTTAATTTTTAATTTGCGGGTTATTCCCACTCTATTGTCGCCGAAGGCTTATGTGTAATGCCATATACGACCCTCGTTACCTGCGGCAGCTCATTTGTTATTCTCGTCGATATTCTCTCGAGTATTTCGTATGGGAGCTTTGCGAAGCTAGCGGTCATGGCTGGCTTACTTTCAACAGCTCTAATGGCTATAGTATAGCCGTATGCCCTCGCATCGCCCTTCACTCCCATGCTCCTTATATTCGCTAGGACGGCGAAGTATTGCCACAGTCTTCCTTTAAGCCCGCTTCTCTCGATCTCTTCAGACACTATCTTATCCGCTCTTCTCAAGAGTTCAACCTTCTCTCCGGTAACTTCTCCGTCACCCTGACGGCTAATCCTAGACCTGGAAAGGGCTGCCTCTGATAGACGCTTGAGGGCCCACCGGATAGGATTAATCCTTTCACGTTGAAGTATTCATTCAGACCCTTAATTTCGTTTGGAGCTATATCGCATGGGACTATCTCGGAGTATACCTTGTATTCTCTGACCCTTCTGGCTAAGAGGAGGCAGTATTGCCCGCCGTAGTCTAACACGAGGATCGCGTCGACCTTATCTGACAAATCCCCTCCTCCAGACAGGAGCATCTTTGCCCCTTCACATCGTATAGATCGATCCTTTCATATTTGCCGTTGTAGGATTTTAGAAGAATATTGAGCATTCATTGAGGTCTTATCATCTCGGACACTGAGGGCTATATGCATGTCCCAGATAGATCCTCCCAAAATCTTTACTCTAGATGCGAGAAAGCCGTTTCGGCTGATGTGCGATTCACGGCGATCAGCATATTCGCATTACTATCCCTCATCCGGTAAAATCCGGAATTAATGGAATCACAATATATGTAATTCTATCCCGAGGTAATTATATAGCGAAAAGGCACATGTAGATTGATAAAGAGTATAAATAAAAAATATATGGAATGATGAAGATGATGAAGAAACTGGAGTATAGGAAGATCCAGCGGGTGGGGAAGGGATCCTTTATTTTAACTCTCCCTAGAGAATGGGTTAAGGAGGCGGGTTTGGATAAGGGAGATCACATTGCAGTAATAGTGCAGGACGATCAATCTCTTCTTCTTATTCCGAGGAAGATTCTTGATAAAAAGGAGAGGGAGGAAAGGACTCAAAGGGAATTTAGGATTCACGTTGGGGCTGAGAGTGATATTGAATCTGTATGCCGCATGATCAGATCATTATATGTTGTCAGCGCAGATATAATACATATCTGCTTTAAGAGTAAGGTTCCTCCAGAGTATAAAACCGCGATAAGGCATCTAAGCAAGAATCTACTGCTTGGATCCGAGATAATCCGGGAAACCGACAATGAGATCACCCTGCAGATCCTTATTGACCACCCGGATTTTCCCGTTGATCAGGCCATTAGAAGAATGGCCATACTCGCGCTTTCAGCGAATAAAGAGGCCATCTCGGCTCTTCGAAAATGTGATAGGCATACAATCGAGATAATCTCTGAGACATGTAATGATGTTGAGAGACTTAATCTCTACGTGATACGTCAGCTAAAATATTATTTGGAGCGGAAGGATCCTGAGGCTTTAGGATTTAAGAGCCCAAAGGAATTCTTGGGTTACAGGATAATCGCGAATGTGATTAAGGAGATAGCCGATAACGCATTGAACATCGCGAATAATATCCAGACGGTGCAGAATATGATAGAGGATCAGATGCTTCTGCTGAATCGTTCTTTAGATGAGGAGCTATATATGCAGATTTTGGAATTTAACTCAAAGGCACATAGATTCTTTGAGGAGGCTCTGAACGTCCTCTTCAGAAGAGACTATGAGGGAGCTGATAGGCTGATCTCCCAGTATCAGGCGACTACCAGATTGGAGAATGATATAGTCATCATGCTATCATCTAAGAAGCTCGACCCGAACATATCAGCTATCCTAAGGCTTATCATAAATAACTCAAGAAAGATCATTGAGGGCGGGAGGAACATAGCTGAGATCACGCTTAACCGAACTGTAGAGGAAAAAGTAGATTGGACAATCCTCTCCTAAGATTCATTTTTGCCCCTTCTACTCCTTATCAAAACTAAGCCTACAAGCAGAAAGGCCAAGATCAAGCCGATCAAGAAGCCCTTGAGATACTCGTATGCTTCTATAACTTTCACCCTTGGGATCTCCACGGCCTTAAATGTTAAGTATCCAACCGAGACCCCTCCGCTCTTTTCAAGTTTAATCTTCGAGCCATTCACTATCAGAGATGACCCGCCCACCAGACATATCCTGACATTGTTATCCCATAATCTCGATAGATTCAGCAGTATGTCAGCATCCTTTAATTCCGCGGAGAGGATCCTGCATGTGGTCAGATGGATTACATGCGGAGAGGGGGGATTGCCAAATTTAATCTTGAACTCGTATCTTCCATGCCCTAGCTCGGGAAGGATCACATAATCATCCGAGAATAGAGGGTAGGATCTATTCATGAATTCGACATTACTTATCGTTTTTCCATCTATCCTCAGGCACATACATGACAGATATTGCAGGTATTCCTCCGGAACATCATGCGTGTCCAGCCGAACTTTTATCAAATCGGGCATGTATGTGATCCTGATCTTAACTTTCTCCCATGCCTCAAATCTACGGATGAATTCCGTGGCGGTCATCGAGGAGACATCAACTCTATCGGCATACTCATACCTCAGAACTTTAAGGAAGACTGCTCTTCTAGTCTTATTGATTAGGCTATAATCATGCCATAATAGCAGGTAGGGGGCCGAATGACCTAAAGCATAGAAACAATCGAAGTTTTTCTTCTCGATCCTAAAGGCTTCTTCGGGTGAGTACTTCATGAGATCAAAATAGTAATAGTCTGATTTTGTGCTCCTCCAGAATATGAAGATCGAGTTGTTCTGTAAAGGCTGAATCCCAACCATGCGCAGAAATGGGTAGGCGAATGTTTGGATAGCATATTCATACCCGGCCTTCCTTATGAGCGGATAATACTCGATCGGGAACATTCCATCCGGAACTTGCAGGCCGCTGATTCTAGTTAGATTTCCGGCGATATCCCTATAGCTCTGGGCAAGTTCGAACATAACTCTCTCTTTACTCGTAATGTTTCTCCAAACTGGATGATGAACTGTGTGACTTGTAAATTCAACGCCTGCCTCTAACGAGGCGTTGAATAGATCCCTCAGTGAGAGCCAATCGATGGTCTTCTTTAATCCACTATAATTTCCGGTTATGACGGCCCAAGAGAAAGTGAAACAATTCTTTTCGGATCTCCTTAGAAGCCATGCAAGGGCATTTCCAGTTGCATCTCTATCGGCGGACCAGTCGGCGTCGATATTGAGCATCCAGATAACCCTTCCACAAGCCAAGTTTAGACCTACTGGAGTGAGATCTCCGAAGATGCACCATTGAATCGACCTAAGCATGATGCTTGTCCTCTGGAAGAGGCTGTCTGAAGCTGAGAGGGTGAATAGAACCGCCCGGCCGCCTCCATACCTTGATGCCACGGCCAAGATGTCTCCCATATTCGTCCGTAAGAGGACGGATGCATTCGATGATGAACTCAAGATTATGTAATCGTAGCTTATATCTTCCAGTGGAATCCTGTCTCCCAGGTGATCCGATGTTATTTTATGCTTCTCTGCCAAGACGGTGAAATCCTTTCCAAATCTAAAGGAGACACTCTGCAAGCCGAAGATTCTCCCATAAAATCTCATCCAATCATCCATGTAGAGCGAAACGTTTCCTCTACGATATGCTGGTATTCCAAAGCAGATGAATGAGCCTCCGGACTTGAGACATTCAGCAAGCGCATCTAAAAAGGACGTAGAGATATTTCTGCTGAGATAGCGGGCATATGGGAAGATTAGGCATGAATACTTTGACAGGTCCATGTGTAAAAGATTCTGCTCATCAATTATCTTGTATGGAAATCCGGCGAGTAAAAGGGAGTACTGAACTGCAAGCAAGGCATAATGGGATTCCGCAATATTAATCTGGGCATACCTTAATGAGTAGACTACTGCTACTGGCTTAACAGTGAACTTGATTGGGTATATTTGAGCAGCCGATGACCCTGCATGGACAAGGCTTGAGAGTGTAAGTAGCAGTAGCAGAGCATTCAGGAATCTTCGGAGCAGCAGCATCTCTGGAAGGCGACCTACGCTATGTCATGCTTTTCGGCCGATCGGCTCTTATCTTCTCATAGGCCATCTTAAAACATGCATAATATCAGTCTTGGTTATTATTCCAAGCAATTTCTTGGGGTTTCTTCTGTCAACAACCAGTATCCTCCCGATTTTATGCTCACTCATCTTTTCATAGACGGCCATTGCTGACTCGTTTGGGTATGCCGTTACCAGCCTTTTATGGGCTATATCCTTAACTAGGGTCTCCTTGCGTTTTGAGGCTGGAACCTTGGATACATCGTCGAAAGTCACTATCCCAACGAGCTCGTCCCTCTCGTTTAGAACTGGATAGCCCATGTGATGATGCTTGGTCATTAACGTTAGAACATCCTCAACGGTATATTCAGGCCTAACAGCTATTATCTCCCTTGTCATTATATGCTCAGCTCTAAGGCTTGAGAGTAGGCTTATCTCGCGGGGTAGGAGCTCAAGCATGCGAATATATACTGGAGGAACAGGCTCTCCGCATCTCTTTCTCCTCTCTATCTCCTCAGCGGCATACCTCTTCTTTAGGAGACCCATCTCTACGAAGTGAGCGTAAACATCCGGTCTCTCCTCTATCTTCCTAGTCCGAATGACATTCGCTTTTACAGCGTCCTCAAATATCTCCTCGCCTACTTCGGTTCTTATTATGACTATTGACCAGTCTTTAAGTGGATGAGCTCCTCCAACTGAGATGTCGGCGAGTTCGGATGTGAAGTCCTCGCACATCTTACAGACGCTAAGCGTGTGTGCTTCAATTTCGGGTATGGAGATTGATATAATCCTTCCATCCTTCATGGAAACATCATACTTCTTGTCAAGGTCGATCCTTAGGATATCGCTTGCATCTATATTATATGCTTCCTTTAGGTATTTTGTGAGTTTAGGAAAGGAGAAACTCCAGAGGCATATTAGGCCTATAACTATCTTTAGGCTATTCATGATCTTATGCTCCCAAGCTTCAAGCTTTCTGATTGCCCTGACGTGGCATGGCGTTCCAACAAAGGCTATCTTCGTCTTGCCGTATTCGTGAACCGCCCTTCCGAAGGCCTTGGCGACTGATGATGGGAAATATTCGTAGTCAACTGCTGATAATAGATCGTCTGGAACGAGACTCAGTAATGGCTTAATCCTTATTGGGGTCTCCTTTTCGCTCTCTGATGTTATGGCGCCATCTATAAATCCAGTCTTGATCGCATGCATGAGTAGTGCCGTGATAACCCCTCCGCTATGACTTATCTCCCTCATTCTCTCATCGACGGCCTGCGCTAGGATTATCTTCCGATAGTATCCTATGCTCTCAGTTCTGTTCGGAGCTCCAGAGACGAATCCTAACGTCTCGAGTAGAAGCGCCTCGGTGAAGGGGCAGATGTCATAGCATATTGGACAGAACTCCATGAAGTTTGTGCAGTCATGCGTGTATTTGAGGCTTCTATCCTCGATCTTTAGGGCATGCACGGGGCAAGCGGCTTCGCATGCACCGCAGAGATTGCAGAACCCCGGCTCAATTATCATCTTTTTTAGGTCATTATATGCGATTAGATCCCTAGAAGTCTTCATGATCTCCACTCAGACTTAACTTTCTCTCCTATACTCATAAATCATTTTCTCACGGTCATAGCCAGCATGCTCAAATTCGTCGGTCATGGTTATGGCGTTTCTTGGGCAACTCTCGGAGCATTGCCCACAGAATATGCATCTGTCAACGTAATGTTTTATCTCGGCTTTTAGGCCCTTCCCTATCATCTCGATCGCGCCGGAGGGGCATACGCGGCTGCATAGTCCACATCCAACGCATTTCTGCATGTTCCAAACTGGACGTCCCCTGAAATCCTTGGGCACATCTGTCTTCTCGAATGGATATTTGAGAGTGATCGGAGACTTGAAGATCTGTCTTATCGCCTCCAGTATTATGGACAATTCCCCCTCATCCTCCGTATATTCTCTCTTAGGGAGTTGAAGTCTAAGATCTTCTTTCTTCCCGTGTTTACATCGATGAGGGCAAGCCTATCCATGCATGCGAAGCATGGGTCTATTCCAGCTAGGACTATCGGTATGTCGGCTACATGCTGTCCCATCAGCATCTTGCATAGGGCTGGAATATTCGCTAGTGTTGGGCTTCTAACCTTATAGCGTTCAGGCCTAGCCGTTCCATTAGACCTTGCATAATGGATAAGCTCGCCTCTTGGAGCTTCAACCCTAGAGACCGCCTCGTTTGGTTCTACAGCCATTGGAACCCTAACGCGTAACATGCCTGCAGGCATGTGATCAAGGGCGTAGCGTATCATATTTATGCTTTCAAGCATCTCCTCGCATCTTACGATTATCCTGGCAAATACGTCGCATCCATCATGAGTTACTACATTAAATGGTATCTCGTCATAGGCTGCATACGGATCGTCCCTACGCACGTCATTCTTTACTCCGCTTGCACGTAAGGTTGGACCTACGGCGCAGAGTTCAATCGCGTCTTTAGGCTTTAGAATACCGACATCCACTGTTCTTTTTTGGATCGTCCTATCCGAACTTATAGTCTTGATATAATATTTGATCCTCTTCTCTAGGAAGTCCAGGCCATCCTTTATCTTTGGGGTCATCTCCGATGGTATGTCCCTTCGGACCCCTCCTATAGTATTCATTGCGTAGTGAACTCGATTCCCAGATATGAACTCAAGCATGTCCATTACGGTCTCTCTGTCACGCCACAGATACATGAAGAGCGTATCGAAGCCTATCTCATGAGCAGCTATTCCAAGCCATAATGAATGGCTGTGGATCCTCTCGAGCTCGGCTATTATCACACGTATATACTTCGCCCTTGGCGGGGCCTCGATGCCCAGAAGATCCTCTATCGCCTGCGTGTAGCATGTTGTATGGGCATCTGAGCATATTCCGCAGATACGTTCAGCCAAGTATATATTCTGAATGTATGTTCTCCTCTCGAATGCCTTCTCTATCCCTCTATGATTGTAGCCTATTCTAGGCTTGACGTTAACGATTATGTCCCCATCAACCTCGAATGTGAAATGCTCCGGCTCCTTTAGGGCTGGATGCTGAGGCCCAAATGGAACCTTAACTATTGAGCCGTAACCCGCCTTTCATCCCTCCCAGCCTTAAGTATTGAGCCGCGGAGATCTTCTAGGCTGTATTCCTTTCTGAGCGGATAGATGTCCCTCGGCCAATTCTCGGGTAGAATCAGCGGGATCAAGTCTGGATGTCCAATGAAGTCTATTCCGAAGAGATCGTGGACTTCACGCTCATACAATATTGCTCCTGGAATGACATCCGTTATCGTGGGGATGCGGGGGTTCTCTTTTGGAATGTTGAATCTAAGGGATAATTCTATGGAGCCTTTATATGCGAAGTGATAGATAACCTCAAAGCTCTCTTTGAGGTCTACTGCCGTTATCGTGGATATATGCGTGAATCCCATATCTTTCAGGCGTCTAATTGCATTCTTAAAGGCTTCGCTTCTTATCCAAACAAAGATCCTACGTTTCCTTGGAACCTTTACGTCTATTATGCCTTCTTTAAGTTGTCTCCTCAACTCGGATAATATCTCATCCTCTTCCATTAGCATCGCCACGCTTGATCTTTTGAATGAGCTTTACTACGCCGTCAATTATGGCTTCAGGCTTAGGTGGACATCCTGGAACATAAACGTCTACTGGGAGAACCTCATCGACCCCTCCTAGGACATTATAGCAATCCTTGAATGGCGCTCCACTGCATGCACATGCCCCTATAGCCAAAACGTATTTTGGCTCAGGCATCTGCTCATAGATCCTTACAAGCCTATCCCTAACCTGAAGGGTTACGGGACCTGTGACTGCGAGTATGTCAGCATGCCTCGGGCTTCCCTTAAGGAGAATGCCGAAGCGCTCGACATCAAATCTTGGAGTGAAGGCAGCTACAACTTCTATGTCGCATCCATTACATCCGCCAGTATTAAAATGTATGATCCAAGGCGATCTAATTTGAGCCCACCTAAGCAGCCCCATAACTATTCCTTCTTAGGAGGTATTCCTCAATCCTCTTTTCTATAAAGAAGAGAGTATAGTTTAAAGGTTTCTAGGCTCCGGGACTCAAGAGCCCTTAAGGTAATCGTTCATTTCTAGGATCTCCCTGATTCTCTCAGCAAATACGGTCTTAGAGAATCTATTTGGGTCTCCGATGGCTTCCTCGAGTGCATGATCGAATGGTATCTCTCCAAGATATTTCAGGTCGATCTCTCTTATTCGCTCTCGAATAAACGTGGATTCTCCCATCTTCATGTTCTCGATCACCCCTACCACTGGAACATTCAATTCGAGGAGCAGTTCAATCAGCTTTTTAACGGTCTCAAATGCCAGTCTGGATGGTGTTACTACTAAGAGGAACCTCACTCTCTTTATGAGCTTGATTATGTCGAGGGTTGCATCGCCTATTCCGGGAGGCATATCGACTATTAAATAGTCAAGTTGACCCCACCTAGTTATCGCTAACAATTCTGTTAGGGCATTTGATGCTTCCAATCCCCTTAATGGCAGGGCTCTGTTGCCGGAAAAGTAGATTATGGACATGTATTTTAGGCTGTGGATCTCAGGTGGGATTATGCCCTTCCACTCGGTTGGATGGGTCTCTCCTGCATTTAAGATGACATGTGTCGATGGGCTTGTGAAGTCCAAGTCTAAGAGTCCAACTTTATACTTCTTCTCCGCCAGGGTGAGGGCTATTGCGGATGCTATTAGGCTTTTGCCGACGCCTCCCTTACCGCTTGAAACGGCGATTATATCGTCTACATCCTTTAATCTCTCATCTATGATGGATAATCTTGGATCTGACATTTTCACCTTACGCCCTTCAAGTCCTCGATCCAAACTCCACGTCCACCAGTAATCTCAAAGTCCGGACTGCCACACTTGGGGCATCTGATAAATGCGTGGATGACCTCTGGAATGAAGTGTATTGCTTCGGCTGCATCCTTATCTATCTTCTCCTTTTCAAGGGACCATTCGAATCCGCAGTTTCTACATTTAATCTCGGCGTTAACGACCTCTATGTTGAACTTCGCATTCTTTAGGAGGCTGGAGTCTCTAAGTTGAGTTAAGGCGAACTTGAATACTTCGAGTTCTATTTGCTGGAGCTCCCCGATCTTCAATTTTACCTCCTTGATCTCCCTGAGCCCTTCACTCTCAGCTAGTCTAGAAATAGTTGAGATGACAGCTTCGGCTAAGGCCCATTCATGCATGGGAAAGCCTAGACTACAACAATATTTAAAGGTAATGCTGAGTGGAGATCCGTGGTAAGCTCAAGCGTGGTGCATGATAGATGAGTAGAGATGGACATATTACTATGCTTCACGGCGCTGGCGGAACGGCCATGCACAGCCTAATCAAGGATTATATTCTGAAGTATTTTGGGGGGAATCTTGAAGTTGAGGTTCCGCTTGAGGCCTTGGATGACGCGGCGGCTATAGGCGATATCGTATTGAAGAGCGACTCGCATGCCGTTAAGCCCCTATTCTTTCCCGGAGGAGATATCGGCTGCATAGCGGTTGCTGGCACCGTAAATGATATTGCGGTTTTAGGTGCTGAACCCTACGCCTTAGCGTGCGGCTTCATTCTAGAGGAGGGATTATCCCTAAGCGCCTTCGAGAAGATCTTAACTAGCATGCGGCGGATGTGCCGCATGGCAGGAGTGAATATCGTTACTGGAGATACAAAGGTTGTTGAGAAGGGAAGTTTAGGGGGCTGCGTTATAAACACTTCTGGGATAGGTAGGAGGACTGATGCCCTAGAAAGAAACCTTAGGGTTGTGAGGAGATTTAGGGATGACTTTAGAGGGCGGTGGATTTTAGATTCGAATTTGAGGAAGGGCGATAAGATAATATTGTCAGGCACAATTGGGGATCACGGCATAGCCGTTCTATCAGCGCAGGAAGGATTGGATTTTGGTGGAGATATAAAATCTGATGTTAAGCCTTTAAACCGGATGATACAGGGGCTTTTAGGCGAGGTTGGCGGCGTAGTCGCAATGAAGGATCCAACTCGCGGAGGATTGGCTGACGCATTAAACGAGATCAGCGAGAAGTCTAATGTCGGCATATTAATCTATGAGGATAAGATTCCGATTAGGGATTCTGTGCAGGCTGCATGTGAGATGCTGGGTCTCGATCCCCTTGAGATAGGAAATGAGGGTAAGGTGGTTATAGGCGTCGTTAGGGAGGCAGCGGAGGATGCCCTGGAATTTTTAAGGTCTACTGAGGAGGGGAGGGATGCTGAGATAATTGGAGAGGCAACCGATGAGTTTTCAGGCGTGGCCATGAAGACCATGATAGGCGGGAAGAGAATAATTAATAGGCCTGTTGGGGATCCGGTTCCGAGGATATGCTAATCTCCACTGAAACCCATGTTCTTCGCCCATATCCTGCATGTCCCTTCCATGCTCACCATGCATGGCCCCACTGGATTCTGTGGAGTACATGCCTTCATGAATAGTGGACATTCAGTCGGTCTTATCCTTCCAACTATTATGAGGTGACATTTGCATCCAGCCGGAATATCAACTCCACGTTCAACCTTTATGTTATATTTCAGCCTTGAATCGTAGCCTTCGTATTTGCCGCGGATCTTTAGTGCTGAGTCCCTGATCCTGCCGAGGCCTCTCCATCCGCCATCTACAACCTCGAAGGCAGCGTCCATCAGTCTTTGAGCACGCACATTCCCCTCCGGCAGGACGGCCCGCACATACTCATTCTCCAATCGGGGCTTTCCCATTCTTAGTTGCCTGAGGATCATGTAGATCGCGAATAAAACGTCTAAGGGCTCAAATCCTGCGATGACTGTTGGGATGCGATAGTATTCCGGGAAGATCCTGTATGGTTTGAGTCCAATGATAGTGCTGACGTGACCCGGCGCAATGAATCCGTTCAAGCTTAGTTCTTCCATCTCGGCTAGGAGCTTCATTGCAGGCGGGATTAGCCGATGTGAGATGAGGAAACTTATGTTTCTAGGAGGACCCTTTATGATCTCTACGGCAGTCGATGGAGCCGTAGTCTCGAATCCTATAGCGAAGAATGCGAATTGTCTGTTGGATTCCCTCTCCGCCATCTTCACGGCATCTGAGACACTGTAGACTACGCGGACATCTGCGCCTTCAGCCTTCGCATCTAGAAGGGACATGCTTGATCCTGGAACTCGCAGGACATCCCCGAAACATGCGATTACAACACCATTTAATGCTAGTTGGATCGCCTCATCAATCTCTGATGCGGGAGTGATGCAGACTGGACATCCAGGCCCAGCGATGACCTCAACATTCGATGGTAGGAGACTGCGTATTCCATAATGTGTTATTGTCCACTCGTGTGTTCCGCAGACATGACATATCTTTATCACGTCCTGACCTGATGCGAGTCTATGGATCCTCTCTACTATTCGCCTTGCTAGTCCGGCGTCTCTAAACTTTAAGTTTCCGATCATTAGGCACCAGCACGCTGTGGCTCATCTGCTTCTAGGATCTCATTCCATAATCGAATTGTCTCCTCAGCCTGCTCTCTACTTAGGACTTGAATTGCATAGCCCGCGTGGACCAGAACGTATTCTCCAACCTTAACGTCCACCAGCGTTACATCTATCTCCTTTATGATTCCCCCTCCGAAGTCCACTTTAGCCCTATTCTCGTGGATGCATAGGACCTTAGCCGGAACAGCAAGACACATGATCATCCAAGCATAAATGAATTGGAGAGATAAATCAGTTATGTTTGGTTTGAGAAGGCCGCTATGGCCGCCTGGCCTAGGGATAATCCACCATCCCCCGGAGGAATCGAGTTATGAACTAGGAATTTTAATCCGGAGTCTTCGATGATCCTCCGCATGATCGTAGTTAGGATCTGATTGCATGCCACTCCGCCTGAAAATCCTATTGCCTTAACGTTCTCTTCCATGGCTTTCTCTATGGCTAATTCCGCTAGTCCCCTAGCGAGATATGAATGCAACGAGTATGCGAGATCAGCCTTTGAGTATCTGCTTTTATTCTCGAAGATCTCAATTAGGGGCTCAGTTGTATCTAGGATATCATTCGCTATTGTAGGTTTAAGTTTGAGGATGTCTCTCCCGCTGATCGCTAGGGATTCCAGCTTCATAGCCGGCTCCCCCTCGTATGTGCGTTCGTAGCATACATCTAGAATCGCCGCTGCGGCGTCTAGGATCCTTCCGCAGCTCGTCGTCCTTATGCCTCTTCCCCGCTTAATCTGTTTGAGGATAACCTCTATTTCCCTTTCGCCGTGTGGGAATGACTTCCTATGCTGTAGGAGCCATTCTTCAACGTCAACCCTTCCATGTAATATTCCGGCTGCCATTCTCAGCGGGTAGCGTGTGGCTAGATCCCCGCCTATCAGCGGCTGCCGTTCTAGATGTGCTAGACGCTTGAAATCCATGCTCTCCCATGTGCAGAGGAGTATCTCGCCTCCCCAAGCTTCACCGTCCAGTCCATATCCGTATCCGTCGCATGCTATGCCTATGATCTCGTCTATGCCATGCTCAGCCATTAAAGCCGCGATGTGCGCGTGGTGATGCTGAATTTGGATCATCTGCCAATCATTCTCCTCTGAGAACTCCTCTGCAAGGCTTGTCGTTACGAATTTCGGATGGAGATCGCAGGCTATAACCTCAACCTTCCCATTCGTCAAATGGATCAGATGCCTCATGGAGCTCTCCAAGAAGGCTCTAGTCTCAACATTCTCTACATCGCCTATATGCTGGGTCAGAAAGGCCTTCCTCCCAAGTAGGATGCAGCCAGTATTATTTAGCTCTCCACCTAAGCCGACCGCGCAGCGTTTGGCTGCATGCCGCAACATTATAGGCGCTGGCGCGTAGCCGCGTGAACGCCTCAGAAAGACCGTGCTCTCACCGTGGACGCGTATGACTGAATCGTCACATCTCTGGGCGATCCGTCTATTGTGGAAGAGCATGTAGTCGGCTATGTCACCGAGCCTCTTCAGGGCTTCCTCATCATCCTTCACTATCGGCTGATTCGGCGGGTTAGCGCTCGTCATCACGAATGCGGGATCATCGGTCATATCAAAGAGCATGTAATGCAGGCCTGTATATGGGAGCATAACCCCAACATTATGTAGGCCAGGCGCAATCAGATCTGAGAGGTAATAATTCTCGGATTTTTTCAGGAGAACTATGGGGCGTGCATAGGATGTTAGAAGTTCACGCTCCCTCCGATTTACTTCAGCGAATGATCTGACTGCATCTAGGCTTCGAGCCATGATCGCGAATGGCTTCTGCCTCCTATGCTTTGCCCTTCTGAGCCTGAGGAGCGGCTCATCCATCAGAGTTGAGGCGGCTAGGTGGAAGCCTCCGTAACCCTTAATCGCAACGATATGACCCTCCGATACGAGCTGGCCGGCCATACGGATTGGGTCATTACTCTCTATCCGCTCGCCCCTATTATCCGTCAGATAAACTTTTGGACCGCACTTCGGGCATGCAATGGTCTGAGCGTGGAATCGCCTATTCAATGGATCAGCATACTCATTCATGCAGAATTGGCACATGGGGAAGTCCCGCATTGTAGTGTTCTCTCTATCGTAGGGTAGGCTCTCAATCACTGTGTATCTTGGGCCGCAGTTCGTGCATGTAATGAAGAAGTAATCGTATCTTGGATCCTTGGGATCTCTCAGTTCCCTCAGGCAATCATCGCAGATCGCTATGTCTGGGGGTATTATTGAGCCTGAGAGCTCAGCTTCCCTTGAACTCTTTTGGATCGTGAACTCCTTGAATCTATACTTTCCCTTTAGATGTGAAGTTTTTATCTCGTGGATTACGGCGAGCGGAGGCTTCTTCGCTCTCAATTCCCTTAGGAAATCATCGATTTTCTCCTCGTCTCCTTCAAGCAGTATCTCTACGCCAGCGTCCCCCCTATTTCTGACGTAGCCATTCAAGCCCTTCCTGACTGCCAAGCGGTATATGAATGGACGGAAGCCTACCCCCTGAACTATTCCCGTAACTCTAACCTTCAAGCGTGCCATTACCATTCCCTATCGGCATCATCAAACTATGGGATTGTGTTAAGCCGCGATTAGTTAGGTGTATTCATCTACATAAAAGATCCTCAGTTTTAACGGCGTTAAAGATATATCCTTCGCATCAAACTAGATTTGAGGAAAAGCCGATGAAGCCTCCATGTATAATAGTCGTGAATTATCTCCTACCTGCAATTAGGATTCTTATCGCTAAGGAGCTGATTGAGAAGCATGGCTTAAACAGGATTGAGGCGGCTAAGAGGATGGGATTAACTCCAGCCGCTATCACGCAATACTTTAAAAGGGTCAGGGGAGAATCGGCGCTTAAAATAATCGAGATACCGGATGAGGCGTCGAGGGTGATATCTGAGATAGCGGAGGAGATCGCTGAGGATAGGGCATCAGCGTATGATATACTAAAGAGGATATGTAGGATCTGCTGGATGATGAGGTCTAAGGGTCTCCTCTGCGAGGCTCATAGGGAGATACTTCCAGCCCTCAGGGAGGACGAGATATGCGAGAGGGAGTTTCGCTTTCCACTCAAATACTGCTTAAAGAATCAGCTAGAATAATTAATCCCTAGAAGTTCGGGAGGTGATAACGTATGGCTCAAAAGAGATTCTTGACGTGCCCTAGATGCAACTTCAATTTTGAGGTGAGCTATGCTAGGGTATTCGCCTGCTCAGGATGTCCATCATCCGTATCCTGCAAATACGTGAAGTGTCCGAAGTGCGGCTATGAATTTCAGATTCGAAGATGACAGCGTTAGATATTACTTCTTAACCTTGAGGTTTTCGTTCAGCTCCTTCAGCAGCTCATCTAAATCAGCATTATACGTTCGTGCAACATCGCCTATCCTCAGCCTGCTCAATTCAAGCCTGGCAAATGGGCATACTGGACAGTAGATCCCATGCTTAACTAATATTCTACCTGCCTCCGGATCCCTCAGGATCTCCTCTAATGTCGTATTCTCCGTTATCTTTCTTTCCGACAATGTATTCACACGCTCAGGTTATGATTGCCGCACTTAAATATTTAACGCTGTTAAATATCCTCATCCGAGAGTACCTCAAGAAGTACCCCCGCAATCTTCCTTGCTGATCTTCGAGCCTCAACGCTCATCTCCTCCTCAAATCCGATCCTTCGCGGCTGAATAGCTAATAGCATGACCTCAGCACCCACCGTCTTCTCGATGACCTCCGCTAAGACGGAGAGTGGGACGTTATGGGTTGATATGGAGATGCCCGAGATCATTTCTGGCTTTATAAGCCTAGCCTCGCCTGGGTAGCCGCCGAAGTGCGCAGCGTCTATCATTAGGACATGGGATGGACTGAACCTTCTTATCTCGCCTATGAAGTTCTCCGGAACTGTCTGGCAATCTATTATTTTAACTTTGTCTGGGACTCTCCCTCTGAGCAACGTGACTATCTCTACTCCTACTCGATCGTCTCCCCTCATGGGGTTTCCTATGCCGAGTATTACCAGTCTTCTATAGTTTCTCAGCCAATCTGAGAGGCATCTCATTAACATAAGAGCCGCTTCCGAACTGAAGCTTTAGAGGAATCTTCCCTTATAGAATGTTGTGGCTGGGCATCCTATACATTTCCCAGATGGATAGCATGTCTCATCGCTACATATCTTTCCGCATGGGGATCTGCTTCCCTTCTTATACCACATTTTTATCGGAACAACGAGATCCTTCGCCATTGCTATGACAACATTGAACTCGACATCCGTGACGTTTGGATTCTTCCTTATGTGGGAGTTTATGCAGGACTCGATCGCCGAGAGCTTCTCGCCTATGAAGAATAGACATAAATTGTGCCTGCCAGAGGTGATCAGGCCATTAATAAACATTGGGCAGTTCTCAAAGAAGCTTAGAACCTTCCATGGATCCCTCGCTGTCATATCTATTTTTGCTATGTATAGATTCGTCTCCTTCAGGTTCATTCCGACAACATGCTCTATGACCCCGCTGTCCTCCAATCTCTTTATCCTAGCATAAACTGCTGGTTGGGATATTCCAAGCCTCCGAGCGATCTCAATCTGAGAGATCCTCGGATCCTCCATCAGATATGATATTATTCTCTTATCAATCTCATCTATCTCGGCGCCTCTCAATCCCTCACCAGCCTACACCTTAAGTGCCAAGCCGCTTATGCACTATCAGAACATACCTTATCATCCATAAAAAATTTTCTGCAAAAATTTATTAATTATAGACAATTTATCTGAAAGCACAAAAGATATATAGGAAAAAATGCGTTTCTTTTTTATAATTCTCAGGTGGAGTTAGGCAGATCATGCTGACGAGAACAAAGAGCAGCCAGATGGTTCTAGTATATGATCCTACAAGGTGCACTGGATGCAGATACTGCGAGATTGCATGTTCATTCTACCATTTTGGGACATTAGGATTTGAAGGGGCACATCTACATGTGATATTTGATGAGGAGAGAAACGAGTTTGAGGCTATATATTGTCAGCACTGCGATGAGCCCATCTGCATGGCTGCATGTCCAAATGATGCTATAACAAAGGATGAGAAGACGGGATGGGTTAGGATAAACTCAACCATCTGCATAGGATGTAAAACCTGCAGTATAGTCTGCCCGCTCTCCGCCCCATGGTTTAACGAGAAATTCCACGTTTCGATGAAATGCGACTTCTGCGGTGGAGACCCACAGTGCGCCAAGTTCTGCTCTCCACAGGCGATAAGGGTGACGACACGTGAGATGGCCATGAGACTTAATAAGAGGAGGTATTTGGAGGTTTAGGTTCATGCACGTTGAGGAGGAGATCGCCGAGTATATGCGTAAGGAGCTGAATAACGACCTTATAGGTGTGGATATATCACGCGAAAGGAGAGTCCTCTTGATCATTAAGCCAGAAGCCCTAAGGAGAGCCGTTAATGCTCTAAAGAGTAATTATTCCGATCTCAGATTCATAACTATCACGGTTGTGGATGATGGGTTAGACTTCGAGTTCCTACACCACTTCAATATAGGCAGCGTAATCGTAACTCTGAAAAGTTTAAGGGCGAAGGAGGAGAATATTCTCGAGTCGATCGCTGATCTAATTCCAGCGTCGACCTTCATAGAGCGGGAGATTGCCGATCTATTCGGCATAAAGATACTTGGTCACGAAACTAGGAATCTGATATTGACGAGAGACTGGCCGGAAGATAAGCGTCCATTGAGGAAACCGCTTATGGGGCCTCTTCCAAAGCAGGCGAGGCCCGTAGCCGAGGCGCTGATATCAACAGGCTGCGTCGCTCCAATCTCGAGGATGATGGAGAGAAAACGTGAGTCAGCGGGACTTTCTAAAACGCCAGCCTTCACGTTCACGGAAGATGAGGATCTCCGTGAATATCACGGAATAGTGAGGGACACCAGCCTATCAGAGAGTGTAGGCTTCGATTGGAAGAGAAAAAAGTTGAGATACAGGTGAAGAAACATGGGCAGATATGCTCTTTTTCTCGGATGCCAAATTCCAATGCGCATTCCAAGCGTTGAGATCGCATCGAGAAGCGTATTTGAGAAGTTAGGCTTGGAAATGTCTGATCTTAGAGGTTATTCATGCTGCCCCGAGCCTGTTATCTCCCGGCTATTGGATGAGAAGGTTTGGCTTACAGTCTCAGCGCGAAACATTACGCTTGCAGAGGAATTAGGCCTCGACTTAGCAACGCTCTGTAATGGATGCTATGAAACTCTGCTCGAAGCGAATGCCATCCTTAAGCGTGACCAGGAAATGAGGAAGCAGGTGAATGATATCCTCATGAGATACGGAAGGAAGTATAGAGGAACAGTCGATGTTAAGCACATAGTCGAGGTTCTATATGAGGATGTTGGACTAGAGAAGATAGAGGAGCATGTTGTTAAGCCTCTGAAGATCCGCGTTGCTCTACATTACGGTTGCCATTTATATCGGGAACCAAATGGCGGGGATATTATGCGTAAGCCGAATATGATGAGAGGGCTGACAGAGGTCACTGGCGCCACAGTAGTGAATTATGGGCTTGAACGGTTATGCTGCGGATATCCAAGCATGCAGGTAGATGAGGAATTCTCACTCAATCAGAGGTTGCTTCCGAAGTTGAGGAGGATAATGGATGCTGGAGCAGACGCTGTAATCCTAACATGCCCAGCATGTAACATACAGTTTGAGACTGGGCAGATACTCCTTAGGGCACGTGGCATACGCTTTAATATTCCATGCCTGAACCTAATGGAGCTCCTAGCATTATCTTTTGGAGTGCCATATGAGAAGTTGCATCTCGAAGTTCATAGGAGCCCCGTTCTACAGTTCGCTAAAAGATTGGAGGGGAATTAAGCCTTGCCCGAAACTGTTCGTATTGGACCTTATCGCCCACAGATGGTAGAGCCTGAGAGATTCGAGCTTCTAGTAGAGAATGGCCGGATAATCGATGTCAATATCGAATTGGGCTATGTTCACAGGGGGATAGAGCGACTCTTCACTCAGAGGACCTACATGCAGAACTTGGCGCTTGCAGAGCGAATCTGCGGGATATGCTCTGGAGTGCATACGCTCTGTTACGCACAGACTGTTGAGGCAATAATGAACGTGGATGTCCCGGAGAGAGCCGAGTATCTGCGTTGCATCTACATGGAGCTCGAGCGGCTGCACAGTCACTATTTATGGTTTGGAGTATTGGCTCATAGCCTGCATGAGTATGAAGCCTTCCTTAAGATAATGACGGAGAGGGAGCAGATTCAGGACTTACTTGAATACTTGACTGGGAATAGGATAAACTATTTGATTAATACGATAGGCGGCGTCAGGAGGGATATAACTCCGAGGAAGGCTGAGAAGATCCGTAAGGTCCTCAGAAGCCTTAGGAAACTCTCAGATTATCTGCTCT
>Ga0180301_10001248_pt1 | contig 19973 bp, 17 predicted proteins | sample GuaBasSediGuay16_FD_121797 | JGI IMG/M metagenome (GOLD analysis project Ga0180301, IMG submission 121797) | Subseafloor sediment microbial communities from Guaymas Basin, Gulf of California, Mexico - Guay16, Core 4569-2, 12-15 cm | ecosystem: Environmental > Aquatic > Marine > Hydrothermal...
CCTTCCTCAAAAGTTTGAAAATCTCTTCCTTTTCCAGGCCAATATTTAGCCATCAAATCTTTGTAGGAGCCAGTGTCAACAAGTATGTTTTTGTCAGGGCCTTCTATGTAGAAAATTGCAACATCAAGTTTTGTTATCTGACCAGCAAAACACATATAGGTAAAACCTGACTTATCTCCTTCTAACTCACCTAAAACTATAGGTTTTATTACATTTACCATAAACTCACCTCGATAGTTCTCTAATAAAAGATTCAGCCTTGAAAAATATACAAGTTTTATGGTTAAGCTTGTTTAACTAACAAAACTTAAAAGGAGCAGTTTTCTTATCCGAGTAAGAAAAATAGCTTGGAGAGTTTGGGTTGTGGCAATTCTAGTTTTTCCTGGGAAGGGTGGAACTGGAAAAACCACTCTTTCCGCCTTAACAGTAAAATATTTTGCTGAGAAGGGGGAAATTACCCTTGCATTAGATTTTGACCCTGACTCACATCTACATAAACTTCTAGGTTTACCGTTAAAAAAGACTGTAGGCCAGGTTGTGGATAGGGTTCATAAAGAAAAGAAGGCTGAGCTTGAACCAAAAAAACCTTTAGATGTTTCAGATCACGAATATTTTTTGTCTCTTATAGCTAAAGATGTTTTTGTTGAAGGAGAAAAATTTGACATATTAACCCTAGGAAAACCCTCAATAGACATAGACTGCTACTGCCCAGTTTTTATTTGGGCTGAATACGCGATAAACCAGATTATGAGAAGCTACGGTATGCCCTATAAACATATTGTTGTTGACTGTGATCCTGGAACTGAAATATTCCCAAGAAAAATACTTGACCATATTGCTCAAAACCGTGGAATAGACTATATCCTAGTTGTTTTAGACGGTTCAAGAATGAGTCTAGATACAGCAAAAGACATAATTAGAGAGGCTAAAAGTAGAAACCTTAAAGTCAGAAGAATCTACGGCATAGGTAACAGAGTTGACAACGAAGAAATCCAAAAACAGTTTATAGAAGTAGCCAAAAAAAACTATGAAATTGAGATTATAGGTTTTATTCCAACAGACCAAGAAATTAGTAAAAGAAGCCTACTAAACCAAAACATCCTAGACATCCCAAACTCCCCAGCCTACCAAGCCATAAAAAACATTCTTACAAAACTAAAAATCTAAAACCTATTAACAGTTAATAACCGTTAATAGTCTATTTTTAAAATAAACCTCTTTTTCTATGGGTATGGGAAGATAGCCAGAAAGCTGGGAAAATAGGGACCATAATGCTTAAAGATAACTCAAACTTTTAGCTTTTTAGTTTGGTGGGTTTGTTGCTTCCTTTTAGGGAGAGAAACATTATTAGGAAGGATTGGCGTAGGGTTGACCTTAAGGTTGCTTTTTGTTATCCGAATGTTTATAGGGCTGGTATGTCAGGTTTAACAGCCCAGGTTTTGTATGCTCTGCTAAATTCTAGAGAAGATGTTGTTTGTGAAAGATTTTTTCTTCCAACAAAAAATGAGTTTTTGTTAAGTGTTGAGTCAAATCAGCCTTTAAAAAATTTTGATGTTATAGCTTTTACGTTTCAATACGAGGAGGACTATGTTAATGCCTTAAAAATGCTTCTTAATTCTGGTATTGAAGTTTGGAGAGAAAAACGTAGGGTAAAGCCTTTACTTGTTGCTGGTGGACCGTGTGTTCTTGAAAATCCAGCACCACTAAAAAGTTTTTTTGACTTGTTTGTTGTTGGGGAAATTGAACCTATTCTTGACGATTTTGTTGATAGACTTAAGGATGCTGTTAAAAAAAGAACTGTAGAAAATTTTGAGGGTAAGGACGGCTATCTTACATATGGTTTAGAAAAAACAAGAAGAGTTTATGTTAAAAATCTTGATGAAGCCCCCCATCCCATAGCTCAAATTACCCCGGAAAATATGGTTGAAGACGCCTATATGCCAATTTTTGGTAAAACTTTTTTGGTTGAGGTTGTTCGTGGCTGCCCAAGAAAATGTCGGTTTTGTTTAATCAGTCATGTTGTAAATCCGCTTAGGGAAAGAAGCCTAAAAAGACTTGAGGAGATAGTTGTTGATGGTGTAAAGTATACTGGTGTTTCAAAGGTTACTTTAATTGGTGCAGGAATAGCCTACTATCCAAAACTAGAAGACTTATGTGAATTTATTGTAAGTCATGGTTTACAGGTTTCAGTTTCAGCTTTATCAGCAGAACTTATAACAGAAAAACTTGTTAAATATCTGGTTAAAGGTGGGGAAAAAACTTTAACCATTGCTCCAGAAACAGGCTGTGAAAAACTAAGAAGCCTAATAGGTAAGCCAGTGTCAAATAAGAAGATTATTGAAGCTTCAAAAATAGCTTTAGACTGTGGAATTAGAAACTTAAAACTTTATTTTATGGTTGGCTTACCAAACGAGAAAGAAGAGGACTTAGATAAGATTGTTAAGCTTTCAAAAGAAATTGGTGAACTTGGGTTTAGAAAAGGGTCTGTAAGGCTAAGCATAAATCCGCTTATACCAAAACCACATACCCCACTTCAGTTTTATAGGATTAGGTCTGTGGAATACCTAAAAAAAGCCTATACAAGAATTAGAAGAGAGCTGGCAAGGGATACTAGGTTTAAGGTTGAAACTCTTAATCCAAAACATGCACATATTCAGGCAGCATTATCAATAGGTGGTGAAGAGCTTGGAAGAATAATTTTTAAGGCAGCCGTTTATGGTGGTGGTTTAGGTGCTTGGCGTAAAGCCCTAAAAGAAGAGGGAAAAACTCTTGAAATGCTTCTTAACCCCCCAAAACCTGGGGAAAAACCTGTTTGGAGTATGGTTGATGTTGGTTTAGACGAAAAACTTTTAGCTAAAGAATATTCACGAATCTTAGAAGGCTAAACTGGGAAGATGGTTTGATTTATGGTTATGGTTGGTTTAACAGGAAAACCAAACGTGGGAAAAAGCACATTTTTTTCAGCAGCAACCCTAGCCACAGTTCCAATTGCAAACTATCCTTTTACAACAAAAAAAGCAAATGTAGGAGTAACCTATGCAACAACAAAATGTGTATGTAAAAAGTTAAACGTTCAGGATGAACCTGTAAATGCTCCATGTGTAGATGGGGTTAGATTTATTCCTGTTAAGCTTGTGGACTGCCCTGGGCTTGTTCCTGGAGCATGGAAAGGACGTGGACTTGGAAACCAGTTTTTAGATGAAATAAGACGTGCAGATGTTCTGCTGCTAATCTTGGATGCTGCTGGCTCAACAGATGAAGAAGGAAGACCATGTAAACCTGGAACAGGAGACCCTTTAAAAGATTTAAGGTTTCTTGAGGAAGAGTTTGACATGTGGATTTTTCAGATAATCAAAAAAGACTGGGAAAAACTTGCAAGAAAAGCTGAAACTTTAAGAGAGAACATATCAAACCTTCTAGCTGAAAAACTTGCTGGACTACAAATTAAAAAACATTTCATAACCAATGTTTTAGAGGAACTTGATATTCAGTCAAAAAAACCAACCCAATGGACTGAAGAAAACCTAAAAAATTTGGCTATAAAACTTAGAAAAGCTTCAAAACCAATTTTAATAGTTGCAAACAAAATAGACTTACCCTATGCGGAAGAAAATCTTGCTAGGTTAAAAGAAACAGGCTATCCGACAATTCCATGTTCTGCTGAAGCTGAATTAATTTTAAGAAGGGGAGCTGAAAAAGGTTTGATAGGATATAAGCCAGGGGACTCTGAATTTAAAATTTTAGATACAGATAGGTTAACTGAAAAGCAGATTGAAGCCTTAAACATTGTTAAGGAGAAAGTCCTAAACAAGTATGGTTCAACTGGTGTTCAAGAAGCTATAAACTTTTCACTTTTTAATTTACTTAACATGATTACGGTTTACCCTGTTGAAGATGAAAATAAGCTCACAGACCATAAAGGAAGAGTTTTACCTGACTGTTATCTTATCCCAAAAGGAACAACAGTAAAAGAATTTGCCTATATGATTCATACAGAGCTTGGTGAAAGCTTCATATACGCGGTTGAAGCTAAAGAAAAAAAGCGTGTTGGAGAAGACTATGTTGTTAAAGATGGGGATATAATAAAAATTGTTTCAGCAAAAAGTCGTGGTTAAAATAAAGAGGAGAGGAACATCTCCAATGGTTAGGGTTCTGGTTTGTGATAGGGTACATGAGGAAGGATTAAAACTTTTAGAGAAAGCAGGAGTAGAGGTTGATTTTAAACCTAGCTTAAACCATGATGAACTTAAAAAAATTATAGGTGAATATGATGGGGTTGTTGTTAGAAGCCGAACAAAGATAACCGGAGATTTGCTTAAGAAAGCTTCAAACCTAAAGTTTATTTGCAGAGTTGGAGTTGGATTAGACAATATTGATGTTGGAACAGCAAGAAAGCTTGGAGTAAAAGTTTTTTGTACACCAAAAGCAACAAGCCAGTCTGTTGCTGAACTAACCATAGGATTAATTCTTGCTGTTGCAAGAAAGATAACGTGGGCAGACCAAACAATGAAGAAAGGGTTGTGGGAAAAAAATGTTTTAACAGGTTTTCAGCTTTCAGGAAAAACTCTTGGAATAATTGGTTTTGGTAGGATAGGAATAAAGGTTGCAAAAATAGCTAGAGCTATGGGTATGAACATTCTGGTTTATGATGTTGTTTTCAATCAGAAAACAGAAAAAGTTTGCTTAGATGAAGAGGTTTCCGAAAACGAGGATATTATTCGAAATGAGGAAAGAGTTAAGGCTTTAAGCGAGGTTGAGGGAAAAATTGTTTCTTTTGAGGAGTTGCTAGCCCAATCTGACATCATAAGTCTACATGTACCATTAACAGAAAAAACAAGACATCTGATAGGTAAAAAAGAGTTTTCACTTATGAAGAAGAAGCCTATCCTAATTAATACTGCTAGAGGAGGCTTAATAGATGAGAAAGCTCTCTATGAAGCATTAAAAACCGGAAAAATTTCTGGTGCTGGACTGGATGTTTATGAGGTTGAACCTCCAAAAAACCTTGAAATCTTTAGTCTACCTAACGTCGTATGTACACCTCATATTGGAGCTCAAACAGAAGAAGCTCAAAAAGAAGCAAGCATCCAGATGGCTGAAAAAATCTTAAGGTTTTTTGGGAAAAAATAGTGTTTACTGGTTTTTAGTTTTGATTCCTGTTGTTTCAAGCTGCGGTTTTAGGCTTAGAATTCCTAGAAAAGCTTGGTTTAGTCTATTCAACAGCCCATATCCAGCCCACCTACATGAGTCAGCTTTAGATGTATATTATCCGGAAAATGAGGTTTTAATGCCTATTGAGGAGGGGAAAGTTTTAGAGGTTAGATGGTTTGAAACACCAAAAATTAGAAAAGACTGCTTAGGTTTTGAGCCGTTAATTTTAATTAGACTTAACAAGAAAAAGGTTGTTAAGGTTCTTCATGTAAACCCCTCTGTAAAAGTTGGGGAAAAAGTTAGGCTTGGTGATCCTTTAGGTAAACCAATAATCTCCGGATATTTTTTACCTTGGACAAATCCTCATGCCCATTTTGAGCTTAGAAAGGTTACAGACCCTTATAGGGCTTTAGGGGCTTATAAGCTAAAGCTTGATAAAAGGTTTAAGGTTGGACTTAAAAATCCATGCAAAAAAGGTTGTCTTGTTTTTAGGGTTTTAGAGAAGGGTGTTGATGGTGTTTGGGTTCAACCTTTAAATGCTGATTTTAGGCTTAGTGGTTTAACGGTTTTTTCTGGTAGAAAACAATGTTTTTTGGATGGTGGAATACCTTTTCATGGGTATGGGGTTGCTGTTGGAGGTAGAAATTCCCCAATAAAAACTTTTGATGGGAAGGTTTTAGGTAAGGTTATAGGTAAAACTAATGCTGGGGTTGTTTTTAAGCCAACCAGAAAAATTTATGTTAACGGTAAAAGGATTGTTGGTGTTGAAAGCTTCTTAAACCAAAACCTTGTTAAACTTGTCGGGGTAAAAGAAAAGCTTTCCACAGGAGACCATGTAGAGTTAAAGTTTAGGTAGAGAGTTAAAGACTTGTAAGAATCAAGGCTAAACGTTTAAGGTCTAGTTTTTCATGGTTTGTTAAACAGCCAGCAACAGCATAGGTATACTCAGAGTTCCAAACAATTTTTCGTTTTAAAAAACTGTTTAGCTTTTCCGAGTCTAAACCTACAGCTGTAAAAGAATATCTCATCTCCTCTGGATGTATACATGGTTTACCTTCCTCAGCCTTACACTTTTCACATAGCCTACATTGACCAGCTATAAAACATGTTCCCTCAAGCTCTTTTTCAAGCCTCCTACCATAATCATAGGTTAGTTTAGCTAAAAACTCCCAGTTGTTTAGGTTTCTACCATAAACATAGAAAAGGTAGACTAGAATGTTTTTTTGTGGGAATTGGCTTATTTTTGGTGCGAAAGGTGGACAAGCATAGTTTTTTCCGTAGTTTGAACTGTCAACCCTACATTTTTCCCTTATAGCCTCATTTGTAATCAAACTTTTTTCTATTAGTATAAGTTCATAGCCTATCTTTTTGCCAAACCTAAAAAATTCACCCTCAAAACGTTGTTTTACAGCCATACTTGATAGTTCTTTTTAATATCTTTAAGCTTAACCTATATTTTGGTGTTAAACTTGAGGCTTAGGAGTGAAACTGTTAGGGTTGGAGTTGAAAGAGCAGTTCATAGAGGTTTACTTAAAGCTTCAGGTTTAGGTGATAAGGAGCTAAGCAAACCTTTAATTGCTGTTGTAAACTCTTGGAATGAGATTATTCCAGGTCATATACATCTTGACAGGTTAGCTAGGGCTGTAAAGGAGGGTGTTTATGAGGCTGGAGGAACACCCCTAGAATTTAACACTATAGGGATATGTGACGGAGTAGCTATGGCTCATGAAGGTATGAGAAACTCTCTTCCAAGCAGAGACCTAATTGCAGATTCTGTTGAACTTATGATTAACGCCCACTGTTTTGATGCTATGGTTTGTGTTTGTGGATGTGACAAGATTATTCCAGGTATGCTTATGGCTGCATGTAGACTTAACCTACCAACAATTTTTGTTACAGGGGGACCTATGCTTCCAGGATGGTTTAAAGGTGAATGTGTGGCTTTATCCCAGCTTTATGAAAGTGTTTCAAAGGTGAAAAGGGGGGAAATGAGTGAGGCTGAGTTTAAAGCTTTAGAGGATAGTGCTTTCCCAGGTGCTGGTTCATGTGCTGGGCTATACACAGCCAACACAATGCAATGTTTAACTGAGGCTATGGGTATGTCTCTCCCCTACTGTGGAACGACACCAGCTGTTTATGCTGAAAAGGTTAGGATTGCACGTGAGTCTGGTAGAAGAATTGTTTGGCTTTTAAAGAAAAGATTAACAGCAAAAAAAATTATGACTAGAGAGGCTTTTGAAAACGCAATAATGGTTGATATGGCTTTAGGAGGCTCAACAAACACAGTCCTACATTTAACAGCCATAGCACAGGAGGCTGGAATAGAGCTTCCCCTAGAAAAGTTTGACGAGTTAAGTAGAAAGATTCCACATTTAACAAACCTAAACCCGGCAGGACCATACTACATTAAAGACCTACATGAGGCGGGGGGGATCCCAGCCCTCATGAAACAAATCCAGAAGCATCTACACCTAAACTGTCTTACAGTAACAGGTAAAACCATAGGTGAAAACATTAAGGATGCAGAGGTTTTAAGGGAGGAGGTTATCCGTCCACCAGACAACCCCATCCATCCTGAGGGTGGAATAGCAATTCTTAAGGGAAGCCTAGCACCAGAGGGGGCTGTGGTTAAACAGTCAGCTGTAGACCCTAAAATGTTAAGGTTTGAGGGTGAAGCAAAAGTTTTTGATTGTGAGGAGGATGCTATAAAAGCTATCCTTGATGGAAAAATTTCTGATGGGGATGTTGTTGTTATAAGGTATGAGGGACCTAAAGGTGGTCCTGGGATGCGTGAAATGCTTGGTGCAACCTCAACAATTAAAGGTTTAGGTTTAGAGAGGGTTGCTTTAATCACCGATGGAAGGTTTTCAGGTGCGACAAGAGGTCCATGTGTTGGACATGTTTCACCTGAGGCTATGGTTGGTGGACCTATAGCTATTGTTAAAGATGGAGACAAAATTGAGATTAACATTCCTGAGAGAAGGTTAGACTTAAAAGTTTCAGCTGAGGAGGTTGCTGAAAGGTTGAAGGTTTGGAAGCCTCCAAAACCAAAAGTTAGAAAAGGCTACCTTTATAGGTATACAAAAATGGTTGGTTCAGCTAGTAGGGGAGCAACCCTAAAAATCTAGTAAACCTTAATAACAGCCAAACATATTTTTTAGGCTTGAATATTTTTAGGGTAGGGTTATGTATAGGACTGGTGCTTTAGACCTAATTCTTCATGGTGGCTCTGTCCCAAGATGGCTTTATGATAGGATGGTTAAGCTTGCAAAAGGAATATTTACGGTTATAGTAGATGAGTTTGGTGTTGAAGAGGTTTTAAATAGGATTTCAGACCCCCTATTTTTTCAAGCCTTATCAAACGTTCTTGGTTTTGACTGGGATTCAAGCGGTTCAACAACAGTAACCTGTAGTGTTTTAAAAGAGGTTTTTGGGAAGGAAGATTTTGGGGTTAAAATTGCTGGTGGGAAAGGTGAAAAATCAAGAAAAACTCTTGATGAGCTTGAAGCTATAGGTGAAGAATTTAACATTTCAACAAGAAAAATTGAGGAGTTAAAATATGCAAGCAGAATGACTGCAAAAGTTGATAATACAGCAATCCAAGCAGGCTACCAGATATACCACCACACAATTTTTGTTTCTGAAAATGGGGGTTGGGCTGTTGTTCAGCAGGGGTTAAACCTTGAAAGTAAAACTGCAAGAAGATATCATTGGCTTAGCAAAAACCTAAAAAGTTTTGTTGAAACCCCCCACACAGGAATTATTGGTGAAAGGTTTCATGAAAACGTTTTAGACATGACCTCAAAAAAGAGTGAGGAGTGTAGGAAGGTTTGTGTAGACCTTGTTAATGAGCCTAAAGAAAAACTTCAAAGACAATATCTAGTCTTAGTTAAGCCAAACCAAACCCTTCTAACAGAACAACCCAAAAAAATTGGTTTTGCCAACTACCCACACTATAAACTTTTACCTGAAAAGGTAAATTGGAAGGCTCTTTACGAAGCCTACGAGGTTAAACCAAAAAACTTTGAGGAGGTTTTGGCTGTTAAAGGTATAGGTCCAGCAACGGTTAAAGGTTTAGCTTTGGTTGCAGAAATCGTTTATGGTGCTAAACCCTCATGGGAAGACCCACTTAAATTTTCTTTTGCTTTTGGTGGGAAGGATGGTATCCCCTACCCTGTTAGAAGAAGGGTTATGGATAAAGCCATAAAATTTTTGGAGGATGCTGTTGAGGCTGCTGAGGTTGGAAATAGGGAAAAACTTGAAGCCTTAAAAAGGCTTAAAAGTTTTGCTCCAAAAACCCTAACAGCCTACAAAACCTAAAAATTTTTTTGTTTGTTGAAGGCTACTCATAGTAGATTATTTTTTCCTCCTCAAGCTTTTTATGCAGCTTATTAACAGCCTGATAAACCTCCTCCTCCCTTTTTGCCCCTGTACATACAAGTTTTCCGCTTGCAAAAAGCAGAATCACAACCTTAGGGTCATCCATCCTATGGATTAGCCCTGGAAACTGTTCAGGCTCATACATTGTTTTTGTAAGCTTATAGGTTGCTTTTTCAAGGTCTATTCTACCGTTTAGGCTTGCTGATGCAACTATGTTTTGGATTTGGGTTTTAGGTTTACCCATTATAACTATCCCACGGCTTTTAAGCTCCCTAATCACCTTGTCAACAGCCTTTATAGCCTGAGTTTCAGATTTGGCACCAGTACAAACCATCTTACCGGAGTTAAAGATTAGGGTTGCTGTTTTTGGTTTTTTTAGTCTAAAAACAAGTCCGGGGAACTGTTCAGGTCTATATTCTGCTGTTGGAAAAAGTTTAACTATAGCGTCAAGGTCTACAGGATGGTCTAGGGAGGCTGAAGCAACAACATTCTCTATTGTTATAACAGGTTTTTGTTTAGACAAAAGACTCACCTAAACCTTCCACATCCCATTTACACTAAGGATAAAATGTGTTTTAACCCTATATATAGGAGTTGTTTAATGTTTAGGATTGGGGGATTTTAGCCTAAAAGCTTTAACCCTATTTTTAGGAGGTTTAACGAGGCTTTTTAACTCATCCAATACAACCCAGACAATAAGAAAAATTATTACTGTAAGGATTAAGGTGTAGCCTATAGGTGAAGATATAAATATGTATATTACTCCTAAACGTGGAACAAGAATTCCAACAACCTTCCCAATAATCTTTTGGGGGGTTACAATTTCAGGGTCTGGTAGCGGATTGTTATCCCCTTGAACTATAAACCCTAAAAAGTTTCCGTTTTTATCGTATTTTAGGCTGTGGATTCTATGGATTATGGGTCTGCCAGAGTTAGACCTATAAACTATTATGTCTTTTTTCCCCTCTTTAAAGTCCCGGATTAACTCGTCAACAGAAACACTTTTAAGGATTACTATGTCTCCATGGTGGAGGGTTGGAAGCATACTTTGACCGTTAACAACCGTGATAGGTGTTCTTGTCTTATAGATGTAGGCTAAACTAAGCCAACAGCCAGCATAAACACCTGAAAGTATAAGAAGGGTAAGGATAGCTATCGTCCAGCCTTTTAAACCTTTTTCACCCTTACTTTTCTCGGTTTTTTCAGGTTCGGTATCTAGGTTCATCTGCTATGACCTATAATTTATAAACTTAAATTAAACAGTTTTCCTAAACCCTGTAAAAATCTTGGTAGACTAAGGGTTTAAAAACTGTTTTTCTTAAACATTCCTGCTATTTTTTCTGTTTAACCCTAAAAATTTAGACATGTCCAATGAAAATTTTACGGTTAGTGTTTTTATTGGTGGGAGACAATTCTTTCTTGTATAAGGAGTTACAGGTTAAGGATGGATTCTGTGTTTTCACTGCTTGCAAAACCTATTCAGGAGGCTGTTAGGGAGAGAGGATTCTCCAACCCAACAGAACCACAAAAAAAGGCTATTCCACTTATTCTTGAAGGAAAAAACGTTTTACTTATTGCACCAACAGCAACAGGTAAAACTGAGGCTGCAATCCTACCGATTTTAAGCATGTTTATTTCTTCACCTGAAAGAAATCAACCCGGAATAAAAATAGTCTATATAACTCCACTTAGAGCCTTAAACAGAGACCTTATGGAGAGGCTTGAATGGTGGTGTAAAAAGCTTGATGTTGGTGTTGCTGTAAGACATGGGGATACAGCCATAAGCGAAAGAAGCAAACAGGCTAGAAGACCTCCAGACATGCTTATAACAACACCAGAAACACTTCAAGCAATTCTTCCAGGAAAAATTATGCGTAAACATCTTAGGAGTGTCCGTTGGATTGTTGTTGATGAGGTTCATGAGTTTGCATGTGATAAGCGTGGAAGCCAGCTTTCACTTGGGCTTGAAAGACTTAGATGGGTTGCAGGTAGAGATTTTCAGGTTGTAGGTTTATCTGCAACCATAGGCTCCCCAGAAAAAGTTGCAAGGTTTCTTGTTGGAGCAAATAGACCGTGTGAGATAGTTAAAATTTCGATTTCTAAGGATGTTAAACTTGAGGTTGTTTATGCTCAACCCAAAAAAATCGACTATGTAATTTCAACAAGACTTTACACCCATCCTGAGGTTGCAGCTAGACTTAGGATTATGAGGGAGCTTATAGAAAAACATAACTCTGTTTTGCTTTTTACGAATACAAGGTCTGTGGCTGAGGTTTTAGCTAGCAGGTTTAAGGTTTGGGATGTAGATTTTCCTGTAAGTATCCATCATGGAAGTCTTTCAAAACCTTCAAGAATATGGGCTGAAAGAAGCTTAAAGGATGGTCAGCTTAAAGGGCTTGTTTGCACATCCTCACTTGAGCTTGGAATTGATGTTGGTAGGATAGACCTTGTTATCCAGTATAACTCTCCAAGACAGGTTACTAGGCTTGTTCAGAGGGTTGGACGTAGCGGTCATAGGGTTGGAAGGATTCCTAAAGGTGTAATTATAACTATGGATTCTGATGACACATTGGAGGCTATGGTTATAGCTAGAAAAGCCTTAAACGATGAGCTTGAACCTGTTCTAATACCTGAAAAACCCTATGATGCTCTTACCCATCAGGTGGCTGGTCTTTTAACCCAGAAAAGAAGATGGTATTATGATGAAGTTTTATCCATGTTTAGGGAAGCCTACCCATACAGAAACCTTACAAAAGAGGATTTGGAAAAGGTTTTAGAGTATATGCATAAAAGATATCCAAGAATCGCATGGGTTTCTTTTGAAGACCAAGTTTTTCTTAGACCTCAAAAACTAAAACACCTCTACGAATACTATTTTGAAAACCTTTCAATGATACCTGATGAAAAACAGTATCTAGTCATAGACCAAACAACAGACACACCTGTAGGCATCCTAGACGAGGCTTTTGTGGCTGAATATGGTGAACCTGGAATAAAATTTATTGTTAGGGGAAGCCCATGGAAAATCATAGACGTATATGGAGACAAAATCTATGTAAAACCTGTAGACGACCCTACAGGTGCTATTCCAAGCTGGGTTGGAGAGGAGATTCCTGTACCTTTTGAAGTTGCGTTGGAGGTTGGGTGGATTAGAAGGTTTGTTGAGGAGGAGCTTAAAAAGGGTGAAAACGAAAATAGGATTGTTGAAAAGCTTGTTAAAAGGTATCCTGCTTCAAAGGCTACTGTTAGGGAGGCTATAAAAGAGGTTGTTGAACAGGTTGAGAAGGGTTTACCTGTTCCAAGCGATAAGGTTGTGACTGTTGAGGAGTGGGAAAACTATATTATTCTTCAATGTTGTTTTGGCTCCTTGGTTAACAGAACTTTGGCAAGAATTCTTGGACATGTTTTTTCTGAGGAGTATGGGGAGACTGTTGGTGTTCAGGAAGACCCCTATCGGATTGTTATCCAGAGGGAAGGCTCTATTAATGCTGAAAGCCTTATTAGGACTATTTTAAGCCTATCAGAAAAAAATGTTAGGGAGATTGTTGTTGAGGCTGTTGTTAAAACAGGCTTGTTTAAACGTAGGCTTGTTCATGTTGCAAGAAAGTTTGGGGCTTTAGCTAAATGGGCTGATTTTAGCGAGTTTACACTTAAACAGCTTGTTAAAAGTTTTGAGGGAACAGTAATTTTTGAGGAGGCTCTTAGGGATACCCTAGAAACAGACATGGATGTTGGAAATGTTGAAAAGGTTCTTAGGATGATTAGGGATGGTGAAATCAAAATTTTAGCTATTAGGAGGCGTAAGGAGACATCTCCTATCGCCAGAATAGGTGTTGAAAGGATTAGCCGTAAAACAGACCTAATCCCACCAGAAAAAATGAGAAGCATCCTTATAGAGTCTGCTAAAGCCAGACTTTTAAACGAGGTTGGAGTTTTTGTCTGTCTTAGATGCTGGAACTTTGTTAAACCAATAAGAATAAAAAATTTGCCTGAAAAGATTAGGTGTCCTGAATGCGGCTCAAAAATGGTTGGTTTATCCAAAGAGTCGGAAGACAAAATTCTTAAGCTTGCTGAAAAAAAGGGTAGAAACCTTAAAGGTAGAGAGTTAGACCTCTACGAAAACCTTCTAGAAACTGCTGAGCTAATTTCAAAGTATGGTTATGCTGCTGCTGTAGCCTTGGTTGGACATGGCTTAAAACCTAGGGATGTTGAAGATATACTTGCTGAACACCCATATCTTGACGACGAGTTTTATGAGAGGATAATTGAGGCTGAAAGAAAAGCCTTAAAAAGAAGGTTTTGGTAGTTTATGGTTTCCGCAGAAAAACTACGTGAAATTTTTTCTCTTATCGAAAAACTTGAAACCTACAGTTTTGAGATAGGTCCTATTAGACCTCCAAGTGAGGGTGGAAGCTACTCTCTGCTTATAAGGGTGACTAGAAACTGTCCATGGAGACTTTGTAAATTTTGTTATGGGACCCCCTATAATAGGGAAAAGTTTCAGTTAAGGTCTGTTGAAGAAGTTAAAAAAGACATTAAAAACGTTAAGGCTATGGCTGACCTTCTAAAAGAAATATCTTTTAGGCTTGGTTATGGTGGAGAAGTAAACCTAAAACTTGGTGAGGCTATTTTAAGTTATGATGTGACTTTAAGACATAACCAATGTTTTATAAACGTGTTTAACTGGCTTTACTCAGGTGGAAAAACAGTTTTTTTGCAGGATGCAGACAGCCTAATAATTCCAACAAAAAATTTGGCTGAAATTTTAGGCTACCTAAAAAACCTTTTCCCACAAATAGAAAGAATAACCTCCTATGCTAGAGCAAAAACTCTTCTAAGAAAAACTGTTGAAGAGCTGGGGGAGCTACGTAGGCTTGGTCTTTTAAGGTTGCATGTTGGACTTGAAACTGGTGATGATGAGCTTTTAAAGCTTGTTAATAAGGGTGTAACTGCAAGTGAGCATGTTGAGGCTGGTAGGAGGGTTATTAAGGCTGGGATGGAGTTGTCTGAGTATGTTATGCCTGGGCTTGGTGGAAAAACTTTTTCTAGACAACATGCTTTAAACACTGCTAGGGTTTTAAACAAGATTAACCCACACTACATTAGAATGAGAACTTTTGTTCCTGTTTTAAACACACCCTTATACGAGGATTATGTTAGGGGTAGGTTTAAGCTTCTTTCACCCCATGAATGTTTAAGGGAGATTAGGCTTCTTATAGAAAACCTAGACGTTACAAGTAGGGTTTGTTTTGACCATTTTATTAATCCGTCTTTAAAGGGTGGTATCCCAATTTTTAGGCAGAGTTATGAGGGTTATAAGCTTCCAGAAGAAAAACAGTTAATCCTAAAAACCATAGATGAAGCCCTAAAAATTGACGAGTCAAAATTTAGATGGACAGAAGAATTGGCTGGAACACCACACCTATAGGCTAGCTAAAACCTTTTTCACCGTAAACCAGGTATACGTTTCTTTTCTTTGGGTAGGATAAGGTTAAAGGTTGAAACCTTACATTTTTAAGCCCTAACCTTTCAAGTTTTTCTTTTAGTTTTTCATCTACACTCCACCCAGTCCAGTCTTCCTTTGGTGGTTCTACTATTGTAAATCTTCCGTTAGGTTTTAACACTCTAACCATTTCTTTAAGTGCTTTTTCCCTATCTTTACGGATAATATGTATAACAAAGCTTGCTACAACAACATCAAAATAGTTGTCTGGGTAGGGAATGCTTCTTACATCAGCCCTCCTAAACTTTACCCTTCCAGCCACACCCTCAATCTCAGCGTTTTTTTCAGCGTTTTTGATTGAGGTTCCGCCTCCCAGCCTAAGCCAAACATCAATCCCTACAATCTCCCCGTCTTTGATGGTTTTAGCAAAACCTATGGCTAAAAGTCCTCCACCAGTTCCAACATCAAGAATTTTTTCTCCATCTTTTGGTTTTGTAACCCTTATAACCTCCTCCCTAACCTTTAACTTTTCCTCAAGAATTTCTCCCTTCTTCCATTTGAAGGCTTTAAGGATAAAGTATGCTGAAGGTAAAAGTAGTAAGGTTAAAAGTGGATGGTAAAGGGATACTCCAAAAACCGTGGCAAAAACAAGTATCACACCAAAAAATAGGTTTACAAAAACATGCCATCCTGTCCCCCCATAGTTTGGTTTTGTTTTTCTCATCCCCCCTCAAACTTTTCTTCTACTAGGGAATCTTATAAGGCTTAGCTTAGCCCTAGCCTAAATATATTATAGATGAGACTTAGTTTTTATTGTTGATAGGGTGCCATGGTAAAGTCTATTGCTGTTTTTGAGTATACGGTTGGTGGAGGTTTTAGCGGAAAAGAAATTGATAGTAGGTTGGCTGTTGAAGGTTATGCTATGCTTTACAACATTGTTTTAGACTTGAAAAATTCGGGTTTTAGGGTTGTAACAACTCTGGATGGAAGGTTGGCTTCAACAGTTAAAATTCCTGCTGATGAAAAACTGATGGTTTATGGTGATGAAAATCCTTTAGAAAAGCTTAACCCAATCCTTAAAACTGTTGATGGGGTTTTGCTTATCGCACCAGCCTTTAAAGATGCTCTCTATGAGGCTACAAGGTTTATGGAGAAAGCTGGGGTTAACGTTTTAGGCTCAAACTCTAGTGGTGTTCTTAAGGCTTCAGATAAACGTTTAACCCTCCTCAGCCTTAAAAAAGCTAATCTTCCAACACCAAAAACAAAGGTTGCTGGTGTTGATGAGGATGTTGATGAGGTAAGATTAAAGGTTGAGGAGATAGGTTACCCTGTAGTTTTTAAGCCTGCAGACGGCTCTGGATGTGAGGGGATAAGCATAGTTAAAGACTACTCTAAAATCTCTAAAGCCCTAAACCTAATAAGAAAAAACACAAAAACAAAACATTTTCTAATCCAAGAATTTTTGAGTGGAACCCATGTAAGTGTAAGTCTCCTAACAGACAGCAAAAACGTTTTACCCCTAACCCTAAACATGCAAAAAGTTAAACTTCAGGAACCCTCAAAAACCTCAGAATATGCTGGTGGGGTTGTGCCTTTTAAACATCCGATGGCTGAGGAGGTGGAAAAAACCGCTGGTTTGGCTGTTAGGGCTATAGAGGGTTTAAAGGGGTATGTTGGGGTTGACATGGTTTTAACAAGACAGGGACCCTTTATTGTTGATGTTAACCCTAGACTTACAACCTCCTATCTTGGGTTAAGAAAGGTTTTAAAATCTAATTTTGGTGAGGTTTTGGCTGAAACCTGTTTAAACCTAACCCTACCAAAAAAAATTGAATGTAGAGGTGTAACGATAATTTCGAAGATGAGGTTGACAAAAAAAGTTAACCTAAAAAGTTTGGCTTCCATAAGTAAAAACGTTGAGGTTTTTGGTTTTCCAAACTCAAACCTTTTACTGGTCACAGTTTACGGTAGAAGCATCTCAACAGCCAAAAAAATTTTTAGAAGGTTTAAAAGTAGGTTGGAGGTTTATGGTTGAAAATTATACCTGTTATGGATGTTTTAGGTGGGGTTGTTGTTCATGCTGTTAAAGGTGAAAGAAGCAACTATAAACCTTTAAAAAGCCTTTTATGTTCAAACCCAAACCCTTTAGATGTTGCTTTAGCCTTTAAAAAGCTTGGCTTTAAAACCCTCTACCTAGCAGACCTAGATGCAATAGTAGACAACGTTTTGGATGTTTCGCTTATAAAGGTTTTAGGCAAGGTTGGGTTTGAAGAGTTAATGGTTGATGTTGGAGTTTATAGCTATACGAAACCAGAAAAAATCTTGGAAAACGGTGCATCAAAAATTGTTGTTGGAACAGAAACCCTTTATAGGCTTGAAAACCTAAAATCTCTTCTCAAAAAAATAAACCCCGAAAAAATTGTTGTTAGTTTAGACTATAAAAACAAGATTTTAACCAAGGCAGGAGAGTTGGAAGGTTTAGGTTTGGATGAGGCTGCTTTTAGGCTTCAAAACCTTGGAGTTAAAACCCTTATGTTTATAGATTTATCGAAGGTTGGAAGTGGTGAGGGTGTAAACCTAAACCTTGTTAAAAAAATTCTTGGTGTGTTAAATATCCCTTTGATTGTTGGTGGTGGTATAAGGGATATGGGGGACATTTTAAGCCTTAAAAGGATGGGTGTTTCAGGGGTTTTGGTTGCAACAGCCCTTCATAAGGGAAAAATTAGAAAAGAGGAAATAGCTAGTTTAGTTTAGGTTTAGGGTTGAGGTTTTAAGGGTTGAAGCTTCTGGTAAGTGTTTTAGATGAGAGGGAGGCTGTTGAAGCTTTAACTGGAGGAGCAGACATAGTTGACGCTAAAAATCCTAGAGAGGGTTCTCTTGGTGCAAGCCCCCCTAGGGTTGTTGAAGCAATTAAAAAGGTTTTGGATGGTAGGGTTGAGTTAAGTGTTGCTGTTGGTGATGTTCCAGACCTTCCTGGAACAGTATCCTTAGCTGTTTTTGGGGCTGCACAGCTTGGGGTAGACTATGTTAAGATAGGTTTGTATGGTCCTAAAACGTTTGAAAATGCTTATAGGCTTGTTAGGGAGGCTTGTGAAACTGTTAGGTTTTATAAGCCTAAGGTTAAGGTTGTTTTGGCTTCTTATGCGGATTATTCTAGGGTTGGATGTCTTTCACCTTTAAGGGTTGTTGATGTAGCCTATAAGGCTGAGGCTGATGTTGTTATGGTTGACACAAAAATTAAGGATGGAAAAAAATCTTTGGAGTATATGGGTTTAAAGGGTGTTAAAAGGTTTGTTGGGAAGGCTCACAACCTAAACCTTTTAGCCGCTGTTGCAGGCTCTTTAACCGTTGAAGACCTGCCAAAACTTTTTGAGGTTGAGGCTGATGTTGTAGGGTTTAGAAGATGTGTTTGTAGTGGTGGGGATAGGGTTAACGGACATGTAAAAAGGGAGCTTGTAGCAGAACTTGCTAAACTCGTAAAAAAGGCTTAAAAATTTTTTAGGTTTTCTAAAACCATTAACGCTAAACCGTAGGCTGGGGTGTATAGGGAAGCCTCCCTACAAACAATTTTTTCAAGGTCTATTATGTTTTTAGCTCCAGCCATTTCCGCAGCCTTCCAAGCCAAAAACCTTTTACCTAAACCTGTAACAACAACAGGAACACTTTTTTCTCCTGTCTTCTTTTTTAGTCTTTTTAAAACCTTTTTTATTGCTTGGGTTATCTGTTTAAGCTGTTCCCCGTAAACATACCTACAAATTTCCGTTATTTCTTTTTTGTTTAACATGTTTAGGTCTGCACATACAACCCTTGCAACCCTAGCCATAGCCTCCCTAAGACTTTTTCCTCTACCATCAGCAGTTTCCGTGGTATAGTCTTTTCTGGTTATGTTTCCAAGGATTAGGTGAACATCTCCAGATAAAGCAAAAAGCTCTGAGGAAACAAAGGCATAACCGTTTTTAACAGGAATCTTGCCTGTTATTGCTGCTAGGTTTGTTCTTAAAGCCCCTGTATAAACAAGTTCTCCACATAAAAGTTTTTCTAGGTCTGTTTTCCCCTTGGCAGCAACTTTTCCGTTTGCTATTGGGATTAGGCTTGTTGTTGTGCTTCCAACATCAACAACCAAACAGTTTTTTATTTGCTGTGAAACAAGCCATCCTGTAGCCATCCAGTTTGCTGATGCAACCTTATAGGGTTGTTTTTTTGCCTTTTTTAAGGATAAAAGTTTTCCGTTTACATCTAAAACACGGATAATTTTTTCTGGAAAAACTTTTTTTAAAGTGTTTAAAACATGGTTTACCCCTTCAACCTTAGAAAAATATACGTCTGAAACTTCAGCGGTCATTGTAACACCGACACTGTTAAGCTTTTCCACATCAACAAGGCTAAAAACGGTTTCTTTTAAAGCATCTAGAAGTTTTTCTTTCCCCATTCTCCAAATAGGGAAATATTTAATTTTGCCTTTAGCCACAATTTTTTCTCCCTTTTTTCTTAGGTTTACAGCCTTAATGTTTGCTCCACCAACATCCAAACCTAAAACACTCATGTTTTCCAATTTTCTCCCTTTCCACCAAAATTTAAGGCTTATAAGCCTAAAACTTTAACCTAAACCTACGGATAACAGTTTTGTTGAGAGGGTTTATGGTAAAATATAGAGTTGTAAAGGTTTCTTCGAAGATTTGGAAGCCTAAAATGGATTTGGCTAAAACTTTGGAGGAGATGCTTAAGGGTAGGGTGGAAAACGGTGATTTTGTTGTTTTGTCTGAGAAGGCTTTAGCTGTAGCCTTAGGCTTTATTTTTGACGAGGAAAACGTTAAGCCATCAAAAATCTCAAAAGTTTTCACGTTTTTTTGGATGAGGATTGTTTGGGGATGGTTTCTTGGTCCTCTTTGTAGGCTTAAAGCTTCAACGATAGGTTGGCTTAAAAACTATCCTTTGGAGGAGGGTTCAGCCCATAAACAGTTAACCCTAAAATTTGTGGGGGTTCTTCAAACCCTAAAAC
>Ga0180301_10001249_pt1 | contig 19972 bp, 22 predicted proteins | sample GuaBasSediGuay16_FD_121797 | JGI IMG/M metagenome (GOLD analysis project Ga0180301, IMG submission 121797) | Subseafloor sediment microbial communities from Guaymas Basin, Gulf of California, Mexico - Guay16, Core 4569-2, 12-15 cm | ecosystem: Environmental > Aquatic > Marine > Hydrothermal...
ATAGTGGATGTCTACTCAAATCTCGAGGAATACGTACTTAGAAGAGGAAAGAGATTAGCCTCCTACACCACCTTTCTTACATATAAAGGGTATGAAGGGAGATTTGATAATAAAATTCTGGATGTTTGTGTTGGAATTGAGACATATCGCCACTGTATCTTAATTCACGATGATCTACTCGATATGGATACATTTAGAAGAGGAGGAAGAACAATTCATCAAATATTTGCAGAAAAATATGACGATCGATTCGGAGAGGGCATCGCGGTCTTTCTAGGGAACATCGCCTTCTCCTTGGCATCCCTCGCCATAATAAACTCAGGTTTTCCGAAAGGGAAGATCAATAGAGTTCTGTCGTTACTTTCTAGGGGATATCGAGAGGTTAATGAGAGCCAAATGCTTGATTTGTTATTTGAGTATAAGGATGTAGACGTTGATGAATGGGCTGTTATGGCTTCTAAAAGAGCCGCCTCGCTTTTCAAAGTTACAATGTTGGCTGGTGCAATTCTAGGAGACGCTCCAAAGGAAGACTTGAAAAATCTGGAGAAGGCTGCACTGAATATAGGATACGCTTTTGATATTCAAGATGATATTATAGATACGTTTGCTGATGAGGAGCAGTATGGTAGGCCTCCGTGTCGAGATATCCTGTTAGGCAAGAAGCCTCTTCATATCGTTTGTACCGTAAACTCAAATGATAAGGATGGATCGAGAATTATTAAGCATCTTCTAGGTAAGAAGCATCTTAATCAAGATGATATACGTCTGATAAAAGATTCGATTAAAAGGAGTGGAGGACTGGAAACAGCAAAGAGACTGTCAAGAAAACATGCCGAGAAAGCTAGAATGTTTATCGCGCAGACGAGGTTAAAAGAGAATGTGAAGAGATTCTTTTACTCCCTTATTAGCTATATAGAAGAAAGCTTAGAGTGGTATAAGTAAAGAAGATTCGTCTAAATTCATGAAATGGAACTGCAAACTAGAGCTTTAATTATCAGGGTATGGTCATTGAAAAGATGCAGCTGAAACCTGAGGTTCATAAAGCTTATAAGCAGAATAGCCTATCTATCGCTCGGCGAGAGAAATGGCGAGAAGATCGCAATTCGAAATTTACCTTGATATCTTGAAGGCAGTCGCCGAGGGAAAACAAAAACCAACTCACATAATGTATCGAGCTAATCTCTCATGGACAAGGCTAAAGAAATATCTCGACTTTCTCATTGTCCAAGGTCTTCTTAAAGAAACAGTGAATGAATCGGCTACAATCTTTACATTAACCCAGAAAGGCAAGGATGTAATAGAGTACTATCGAAGAATCGAAGGGGTTCTCTACCCAAGGAAAAAAGCGATCCCCCCAGAGGTTTATGTACAATACAAATAAAATTTAAGCCTTTTTTTCTAAAAAGGATTATGAGACGGGAATAATCTCTATCGCTGAAATTTTGGCTGCTTCTTGCTGGGGCTCAGTTATCCCTATAAACTGAATACTTAGCTGATTTTTATTAACTTCGCAAATGAAAGTTTTTGTTACTGCCTTGTTCCGCCCACCAGCATCATTAAAAATGTTATAACTCGTTACAACAGGTTTGCCTTGAATGTAAATATCAAAAAATTCTATTCCTCCAATATCCATGAGTGTCTCAGCGAAATGTAAGGTCACTTTGTACTTGCCATTAGGTAAATCAAAGATATAGGAGAAACTCTGACCGAAACGTTGAGATTGATAAAGCGGAGAATCATCCGTGCCTTTAACCCTCTGAGAAGTAGATAACACATCAGTATAAGTACGTGTTACGTATCCCCATTTTCCGAAACTGTAGGGGCGGTCAGCTAACCATTTATGTCCAGTCCTATCAACATATTCCCGTCCGCCTGTATTGACGCGAATTGGAATGGGACATTTAGGAATAATTCGATCCCCCTTTTGACGAGGCCAAGGGATCTCCGGAAACTGTACCTCCATTACTTTCATTCTAGGAATAGCGGCTGCTAACTTCTCTCCCTGTCTTCTGGTTTCTTCTACCCATAAATCTAATTTCTTCTCTAGCTCAGTAGCTATTTCTCTGCGTTCCTCTATGATGTTCTTCTGTTCTTTTGGGTCTGATCTTAAATCATAGAGTTCACGGAAAACGGTACCCTGCCGGATATCCCTGGGGTTCATTCCTACTCTTTCAGCGAGTGCCTTGAAACGGGTAACCCAGTTTCCTCCTCCCTCCATCCGTATCTCAAAAAATTCCTCCCTGAAGGGGAGAAGTATCCTGGCTCGTATAAACTTGTAATTCTCAGTATGAACCGAAAGGTGTTCAAAACTAGGATTGTGGGTTGCTCCGAACCGAGTGTTATGCTCTGTATGGCTGAAAATCATCTTTCGAGGTTGAACGTTGGAGTCGCCTTGAATGAGAGGTAAGAAGCTTCTGCCATGAAGATTCTTCCTTATAGGTATGTTCAAAATATCTAGGATTGTTGGAGCTATATCGACGGTTGCTATCAATCCACAGATCACTTTCCCTTCCGGAAGTATAGATGGACAGGACATTACCAATGGGACGTGTAAAATTTCATTGTAAAGATTAACCTTCTTCTCTAAAAATCCATGTTCCCAAAATTCGGTTCCATGATCAGAAGTGTAAACAATTAGGGTCTTTTCCTTTATGTTTAGCTCCTCAATCTTATCCAGTATCTTACCGAAATAATGATCTACATGGCTGATTTCTCCATCATACTTGTCAATATATTCTTCGCCCCACATCGTATCGAATGGTTCAGGGGGACTAAATGGTTCATGAGTATCATTATCGTGAATGAAGATGAAGAATTTCTTCTCTTTGCCGTTCTCATCAAGCCAATTAATCACTTCTCGGGTTATGCGGCTTGTGGCTTGGTTATATCCTAAACCCCAAAAATAATCGTCGAAACCGCGGCCATAACCTAGCTGAGGGTGAAGATATCCATTACTGCTTGAGAAGCCCTTAGTCGCATATCCATGCTCCTTAAGTATCTCAGCGATGGTTGATATTTTTGGTGAGAGAGGAGGATTATGCTTCAGCAGGGTCATTCTATGGGTTAAGGGATAAAGCCCCGTATGCATCGTGATATACTGGGGGAGGGTCCAACCGCTATTCGCAACATGATCGGTGAAGAGAACTCCTTCCTTCGTTAATCTATCCAGATTAGGCGTTGTTTTTCTATGATACCCATAACAGCTTAAATGATCTCTGCGAACGGTATCAGGAGAGAAAAAAATTACATTCAAATCTTGCTGTTTCTTCTTCATTTTTTCCTCAGCAGCGATATGGCTATGACTTTTTTAATTTTTATTTTGCAGAAAAATTAAGATTCTGATCTTGATCTATTTAGGCTTGGAAATCTATAAACCCTTTGTAAGGCGCCTCTTTCCTTAAGTTCCTTCACGATAAGGTTGCGTAGCCATTCTGAAGGGGTTAATCCTTCGATCTGAGACTCGTGAAGAACCGCCTCTTTTATTGCTGTTGTAACTCGAGTGCAAAGAAGTTCCCCTTTTGTATCTCCCTCTATTCTCGGCAATGTTTCTCCCTCTGTTAGTATGGGGGGATTATGTACTTAAAAATGCTCCTTCTGGTTGATGAAGAAAGTATTATGTGAAGATAGTTACGCAATTAGGATTTTAATGAGACCGTAAAAAGAAGTGAAAAAACCTGCCTGTAATCCGTAAATGTTAAGGAGGGGATATAACAAATATGCCAACGCTCCTCCAAGAATCATTCCGCAGATTCCCTGAATAAGATCGATCGTACTTTTTTCTTTAGGAGACCACTCTACTATTCGACCACATTTACTACAATGAATATGCCTTAGAGAATGCTCCGAATCATATCCTGAAATTTTGGTTTTCTTTAAGTTAATGAGATATCCGCAATGTTTGCAAGTTAGGTGAGTTCTTGTGCTGCTTGAAAATACTCGAGAAAATGGACTGAACTGTTTTGTAAGATGCATGAGATGACTTCGCTTAGAAAAATTATAATGATTGTGAAGAAAATAAAAATATATTTATGCAATTTTTTAAACATCTATGTAAAATATTTTTTTAGAACCCATAGTCCTAACCTATAGTTCAGACTGACAATCCATATCTTAATAATGAAATGTAATGGCCAATCATTTAAGATGAATGAAGAGAAAAAAGGACCTTATTTTCCAGAAACGAGCCTTTTTGCGTTTTCTATCAACCTAGAAGCCGTTTTCTTCGAAATTTTTAAGTTATTAGCTAGAAACTTCGGATCGATTTTAGCTACATCTTCAGCTGAATAAATGCCCATAGCTCTAAGCTGTTCAGCTCTTTTAGCGCCAATGCCCTTAATTTCTGATAGCTCAGTGAACACTTGAGTGCTAGGAAGGCTTTCTCTTCTTATTGCATATTTTTCAGCTTTTATTCTATCGCTTTTGGTGGTTTTTCTGTTCAGTATGAGGAATCCTTCAGATGTTATGTCATACTCATGCGGCGACTTTGTGTGATTCGTCCCCCTCATCTTAAGTATTCTAAGTCTTCTCCTAAAAACTTCATTTTCATCAAAGTATGTTTCCAAGTGAATTATCCCATCCGCTAAGAACTCTGATATCCCTTCGCCTAGAGCCGAGGATCCCCATGGCTGATCAATGATCAAGATTGACACGCAATTGGCCTTCTTTAGAAATCTATAAAGGAGATGTATCATCACGCGAATGTCTATAGGTTCTTTTAATCCCATACTTATAGCAGAAAATGAGTCAATAACCAGTCTACTGGCATTAAGTGAGGTCATAGTCTCCATTATTGTGTCGAGATTTTTTTGAAGTCCAGCTTCACGAGTTACTGAGAGGTCTAGAATAGCCACTCTTCCCTCCTTTTCCAGCCTTTCAAAGTCCCATCCGAATCTAAGCATGTTTCTAAGAAATGTATCCTTTGTCTCCGCGAAGCATACGTAAACTCCTCTTGCACTATGACGGGTCGCACCATTATAGAGGAATTGAGCGGAAAATGTGGTCTTTCCAGCACCTGGGTATCCAACAAGGAGTATCATACTGTTGTTAGGAAAACCACCTTCTATTAATTTGTCAAATTTGGGAATCCCTGTTGGTATACGCTGGATAATCATTGAATATGCCTCATCAAATTTAGATGAATCATAACTCTTCCAATTCATTTTTTATTTTTTTATTTTTTATATAAAGGTGTTGGCGATCACTGAGATTTTTACATGATAATTTTAAAGTGTAAAGGTAAAATCAAATTTTGAACAAATATTGATAATGATTAAATATCAATCTGATAATGATCAGATTATGGAGAATTTGTCTTTATGGATCGTTGTTGCTGCTACGTGGATTCTTATCGTAGCGTCTTATTTACTTCCAAAGTTATTGACGCCATTAATGGTTTTTCTATTACTAATAGTTCTTGTTTTCTCTGTAACAGTTAATTGGGCAGTATCAAAATCAGCAAAACGATCTGAACGTAGATTCCGAGGGCGCTTACATATTAAATCTATAATGTAAAAAGATGATAAGGGTAAAAAACTAAATGTAAGTCTTATTCCGGTAATTCTACCTAATCAAAGTACATGCTTTTAAGATTTCATCAAAATCTCTTCGTGTTCGATTTCTTTTGTATCTCCTTAAAAGAAAGATAAAATTCTCCTTCTTTTTGAAGCTAATATCTTCATTTATCAATTCGGCGGTCTTTCCCTTCAAGAAGAGAAACTGACAGATTGATGTCACATTTGACGCTTTTCTACTAGTGCTCGCCGTCTCGAAATCTAAAATCCAAGGATTATCTTCATAATCTACTATAATATGCCTCGAAGCTCTACTTAGTTCTCCATGATCTAAACCTATTTCGTCAAGTCTTCTACATTGCTCTAATACTTCTCGTAGAACTCTCCGAATTCTTTCTGAAGAATCACTCTCTTCCTTTATCTTCTTCATCCATGTTGGAAATAGAAGCCCTTCAACATATTCCATTAGCAATAGATTCTCTGTAAATCCCATAAGTCTAGGGCCAACATTAACGGAGTTTGCGAGTTTTAACATATCTGCCTCATGCCTCATTGTTTTTCGATCGGCATCTGTTCTTCTAATCTTAAGCGCGGCTCTCCCTGTTCTTGTATAAGCCAAAATCACTATGCCTACATGGCCCTTTCCTAAAATGGAGACGTTTCCAATTTTCTTATCTCCCGTAAAACATAATGCTTCGATTCCTGACTGCTTCATCTCGTAGATGCGCGTTGCAAGATCCTTTGCATCATATTTGGGATAGCATATGATCTGCGCGAATTTTTCTTCGAAGAGCCCATCTAAAGGGATTCTGCACGTCATATCTCATTTACTCGGCTCTTAACCAAACCCTATTGAAGCCACTTCGGCCTTCCTATAAGATATCTTGTGAAAAAAGTGGCGAATTCCGAATTTTTAGCGTAGAAATCTTTGACGTTCTCATCAACCAGAATTTCTAAAGAAGACGAAAAAGCCTCGGAAATTAAGTTGGCAATACCAATGCTTTTTCCGCCATCGCTGAGAGCGTCTTTGAGAAGAGTTATGGCATCATTATATCGTCGTTGCCTCTCAACAACCCATCGGTTTCCCTCTATCCTCGGGCCGGAAATTAGAAGTCTTGACGCTAGATGTTTCTTAATAAATTTTCTACAATCTTGGTTCTTGATGACTGGCGGACCTAGATGTTTCTCAACAGCGGGGAGAAGGCGTGACTGTAGTTCAAAGATGAAAACAATAGCGGTTTTTTCATCACTCCACACATCATCTCGCAGAATTTCAAAGTCATGCCTCGAAATTAACTTGGATAAAGCCCTTTGAGACTTGTATAACTGACCCCAAAGCACATCAGACACGGCTTTTACAGGTCTTGTCTTTAAGAAAATAAATGATGTTCCTCTTTGTTTCATGATGTGAAGGGTCTCTTCAGCCTGAAAAGATTTGATTTCACGCGGAAAAAAGAAGTTAACGCTTGGTTTTTCAAGAAAAAGCCTTGAAGCCGCGATGAACTCAGCGAGTTTTTCTTTTCTTACAGCTGATGCCACATTTCGACCTTTATCTACCGGATCTATCACTACCAATGGTTTATTAAAGATTCTCAGAACTTTTTCCTCTTCGCCTTTATAATAGCCCTCCAGATCGATAAGTTCTCTCTCACGCCAATTGGATGCGGCTTTAAGAACATTCAAGAAGGAACCGTAATGTATTACGAGAATTTCACAGAGATACCCGCTGAAACCGCCAACTTTTATCTCTGCGCCGTATGCCTCTATGCCTCGCATGAACCTTTTAAGCAAGCGAACTTCGTTTCTCTCGGTTGATCCCAGATGTTTTTTTACGTAAATCGTGTGAAATGGCGTTCTATCCACACTTGAAATAGCATCTTCCGCTTTTTCCAGCTTAAAACATGGGACAAAGTCCACTGTAAAGCCTTGGATCTCCGCTTGTATATACGGATGCTCCGCGTAGGCTTCCAAATAGTTTTCACCCGACACCTTCTTGGCAGCTTCAAGAACTTTAACAAAAGCCTCTCTGCCGTATTCTTTGGGAATCAGTATGAAAAGGTCAATATCCTTCTCTCCGGCGAGCCAAGTATTCTTCGCGACTGATCCTTCAATACATACCTCTGCTTCAAGATCTAATTTTTCAAGCTCAAAGCTTAGTCTGTTTTTCAGTGATTCAACAAACTTTAGTGTCTCGATCTCCTCTTTCTTGCTTGGCGTTACTCGTCGAAGCACTTCTTTACAGATGGCGCGAATCCTCCGGCTAAAATTATACATGGGCATCTCACTGTTCATATGTAAAAATATTCTCACAAGCATTTTTCTCTTAATGTTAAATAAACAGGACCTTGCGGTTTTAGTATGCTTCTTTTAAGTCTCAAGCATCTTGCTTTAACTCTTCCGAAATCATAATCCTCAATCTTCTTCAAACAGTTTATCAGCTCATCTTTTCTATGGCTTGTCCTCACTCGAGCAATAGTCAAATGAGGGCTGAAACCTCTGGTTTCTTTTCTTAATCCTATTTTCTGTAGTTTCGGCTCGAGCTGATCGAAAATGGCTTGCAACTTGTCTGCTCCCTTCTTTATTCCAGCCCACACCACGTTTATTCGTCTAATGCTAGGAAAGACCCCCACACCTTTTATTTCGATCTCAAAGGGTGAGAAATCAACATTTTTCATCTCATTAAAGATCTCGTCAACTTGAGATAGCGAAATGTTACCGAGAAACCTCACAGTTATATGAATATTTTCAGGCTTGACCATCTTTAGGTGGGCGCCGGTCTCTGCGAGCATAGACTGAACCTTAGAGATATTTCTTATTACTTGCGGTTCTTCAATGTCAAAAGCTATGAAGCTTCTGATGTTCTCCAAGGGAAAAACTGTCCTATGAGTGTTTTCACGTCTTGTATTTTATAAAATGCCCGATATATTAAAGTTAACTTGAGGAAAGAATGGCCTTAATCAAACATCACAGTTTGTCTCCACTGACGACTCTATAAGCGTGTTATTTCTTATATTGTCATTGACGGGGCAACGTTCCTCAGCGATCTTCACAAGCTCCCTAATTTTATCAGAAGGCCCCTCCGCTTGGATCTTTGTTGAGATGCGGATCTTTTGGAATCCCGGCCTAACCCCAGATACCCCCATGAAACCACGCGGATCCAAATAGCCCTCAACCACTGTTTCCACTCTTTTCAGTTTCACATTCGATCTTTTAGCAAAAAAAGCAAGTGTAATTATCTGGCAGCCTCCAAGAGCTGCTAAAAGGAGCTCTATGGGACTCGGGCCCTTATTTGTTCCGCCTAGAGATTTAGGTTCGTCAATGGATATCTCGTGACCTTGTAAAAACGAAAGAACATGCAAGTCTTCCTTGAGAGACAGCTTCGCCACGTATTTTGCCAACGCTCTTGACATAAAACTCGCCAAAGAAAATGGAGATGAGTTGCTTAAAAAGTTTTCATCCATAATTATCTTTGCATGAGTGAAAAATTCTGATAATTTGGGTTTATGTTTTGTTTCATTTCATCCTCTAACAAAATGATTAAAAACTAAGAACCGTAGATTCTGAAATCAGAAATGCTTCGAAACGGATGATGGAGAAAAGTGGTTGCTGAGAGGAAGATCCTGATAGGTACGGCGGGAATGCCCGGGGCTGGAAAGGATACTGTTAAAAAAGTTGTTCAAAAGCTTGGTTTTCCAGTGATTGTAATGGGCGATGAAGTCAGAGCTGAAGCTAAACGTAGAGGAATGCCCATCACCCCTGAAAACTTAGGTGAAGTTATGCTTCAGATGAGAAAGGAGGACGGCCCAGCGGCGATAGCAAAAAAATGCATACCCAAGATCAAATCTGTTAGATCATCCATCGTTTTTGTTGATGGAATTCGAAGTTTACATGAAATAGAAGAATTCAAAAAGGAATTTCCAGACTTAAAGATCTTGGCTATTCATGCTTCTCCTAAGACAAGATTCAAGCGTCTCTTAAGGAGGAGAAGAAAAGATGATCCTCGAAACTGGGAGGGCTTTATAGAGCGAGACCGACGGGAACTTAAGGTCGGACTGGGCGATGTTATAGCCACAGCTGATTACATGCTGATAAACGAGGGAACAAAGAAAGAACTCGAAGCAAATTTAACGGCTCTATTAAAAAGAGAGATGAAGGAGAGATGGGATTCAAGAGAGTAATGTTGAAAGTTTGCGTAGATGTGAATCCGACAGAGGATCCAGATAAGGTTCGGGTCGCCGTTAAAAAAGTGCTTGGAGAGATTCCGCTTGAAACTATGCAGAATGGAGATAGCGAAAGACTAATTGGGAAGGCTGAAGGCCAGGAGGCGTTGTTAAGATTTCATGAGCTCATACGTAGAGAGCAAATATCAGACGCTGCAAGGAAGGTCTTATTTAAAGGAATGAAAGATAACACAATCTGTTTTTATCTTAATAAACAAGTTGCTTATGTCGGTCACATCTCTTTTTCCCAATCATCTGGAGAGTCGCCTCTCGGCCCGATCTGCGTTGAGATCGAAAGCGATAACCCCTCTGCCGTTATTGATTGGTTGGCTCCTAAGACGAGCTGAAAGATCGAGAGAGGCGGCTAAATGAAAAAACGAATGTAAAGGTCAATCTCTAAGCGGAACATCTATGGTCATGAAATCCTCCGCGACTATTACGTTCGGGAAATTCTTTCTCGCCTCTCTGAGGAGAACTTCCGGATCATTATAACGGGCGCTTATATGCGTTAGGATGAGAAGCTTAACATTTGCTTTTTTTGCAATCAAGGCAGCTTCACTGGGTGTTGAATGCATATCTTCTTTGGCCCTTTCGGCGAGATCCTCAGCAAACGTCGCTTCATGAATCAAAACGTCAGCTCCAAAAGCAAATTTTACGATGTTTTCTGACGGTCTGGTATCACCTACATAGACTATTTTTCTTCCCGGTTTTTGAGGACCAAGCACATCTTCAGGCGTAACTATTCTCCCATCCGGAAGCTCCACATTAAAGCCTCGTTGAAGCTTAGACCATAGAGGCCCTTTTGGTACACCGAGTGAAGCCGCTCGTTTAGGGTTGAATCGGCCTGGGCGAGGCTTCTCAACTAGAGCATAAGCCAAGGATGGAATAGAATGCTCCGCCCATGCTGAGCGAATTTCGTATTCCTCTTCTCGACAAAGAATTTCCTCTCCTACTTCATAGACTTCAACTGGAAATCTAAGTGAGAACCCTACCGTTTTCTTCATGGCTTCTATGAATTCCGCTATTCCTTTGGGACCATAAATTTGTAAAGGTTTGTCACGTCCCAAAAGGGACATTGTTTGGAGAATTCCGGGAAGGCCGAGGATGTGGTCACCGTGCATGTGTGTGATGAAGATTCTCGTCTTTCGGTTGAATCCGGTTTTTGCCTTAATCATCTGTCTCTGAGTGCCTTCGCCGCAATCAAAAAGAAATAGCTCACCTTTACGTTTCAAGGCAACGGCGGAGAGAGCCCGCTTTGACGTCGGAATACTCGCGGCGGTTCCTAGAAAAGTAATTCTTAAGCTCAAATTTGCGGTTCTCCGAGTTATCTTTATCGGGTAAATACAGCGATTTCTCGGGTTAATCGCCTATGGATATAAATAAAATGTGATTCTTCATGTTTAAAACCTAGCTCCTCTGCAATCTGGCTGACATTAATTATTTCAGGCGCGGCAAGACAGATAGTTCCCCACTTCTTGAGAAAGTTATGTGCGGCGGATAAAAAACTCTCGAAGACTTTCGAAGTTTTCATTCTCAAGGTTGTTGTCGAAATTCCGTATGGGGGATCCGTGACTATGCAATCAATACTGTCTGGTGGAAGTGGCGGACTACGTGCATCTGCAACCAGTAATCCTTCAGGCTCTATACCGCATGCTGATAAATTTTGGGTGCTTCCTTTAATCATGCGACGTTTAATATCCGATCCTATAACTCGGCATCCGATAAGTCCGGCTTCAACTAAAAAGCTTCCAGTACCACAAAAGGGATCGAAAACAAGGTCTCCAGCCTTTGGGCGGGCGAGATTAACCATGCATCTCGCAATCTTAGGCGGCATAGCTGCTGAGTGGGGAAAGACCGTTCTTGGCGGCCCTCGCTTTATAAATTCCCCAGCTTTAATCTCTGCGATTCTTAAACCGAAGATGAAGTTTCCGTTAGATAATATGCCTAGAAAAGTCCTTTTCGGGTTCTCTAGATTAACCTTGGTTTCTTTCACAGCCTCAAGTATTATCCTTCCGATCTCCCGTTCCAGTGATAATCCATCAATCTTCGGTGAGTCGCCTCTGATTCTTTTAATACGGACAACAAAATTCTCGCTGGGGGATATACAAGTTGAGAAATCAATATTTTTAATCGTGTTCAAAATCTCCTTAAACGAAGCTTTGCATTGTGCAATGAGAAGACCGCAGGCTCTCGTAAGGGAAGCCCTCTGCGCGGCGGTTTTTATGCACGTGAGATCGGATTCTAAAATCAAAACTTGAGTCAACTTGGATAAAATACGATAAGCAAAACCCTCAGCTTCCAGAATAGCTTCGACTTCAGCAAAGGGAAGAGAAGGATTTTCACCTGAGACAAGAAAGAAAAGTTTAACCACATTGGAGCCCCTTAGAATTTCCGCCTCCTAAACTTAAATTTACGATTTTCTCCGGTATTCCTCCAAGAGCTCCTTTGCTCTATCCATTCTTATCTTCCTTTCTTTAACCATTCTCTCAGCAATCACATCTATGAGGTCGCCAGTAGCCCCCGCCATGATGGCTATGTTTCTCGCATGAAGCGACATATGCCCCCTCTGTATTCCTTCGTGAGCAAGAGCCCTCAATGCAGCCAGATTCTGTGCAAGTCCGACAGCTGCTAGAACTTCACTTAATTCTCGAGCCGATTTTACGCCTAGAATCTTAAGGGCAATCTTTGCGACTGGATGAACTTTCGTAGCTCCGCCAATTATGCCCACAGCCATCGGAAGCTCGATTGAACCGACCAAATCGCCATCTTCATTCTTCTCCCATACCGAAAGCGGAGAATAATGTCCAGTCCTCGCAGCATAAGCATGTGCTCCTGCCTCTACGGCTCTATGGTCATTGCACGTTGCGATGACAACGCCGATGATTCCGTTCAAAATTCCTTTATTATGTGTTGCGGCTCTATAGGGATCCGCAGCCGCGAAAGCGTAGGCGTCGATTATCCCGTCGACGACTTCTTCTCCTCCAACAGCTTCCTTATCGACAATCGTCCAAGCTCTCGCAAGCCGTTCAGTTGCTAGATTAGAGATTATCCTCAAAACAGCTCGGCCGTTCGTAACTCTCTCAATAATAGGAGCAACAGCTTCAGCCATGGTGTTAACAGCGTTAGCTCCCATGGCGTCTCTACAATCAACGAGAAGTTCAGCGATGACCATTGGGCCCCTCGACGTATGTATCACTTTGGCTCGTATATCTTTGGCGCCGCCACCCACAGAGACCAGCATAGGATCCTGCTTGTTGGCTTTTTCCAAAATTTTTTCTTTAGCTTCCAGTATCGCCATCTTAGCGCGGTATGGATCTTTAACATTAACAATTTGAATCTGCCCTATCATCACTGGTTCTGTACTGCTTGTGAAGATTCCGCCTTTGCTTCTAGTCATCTTAGCTCCGTAGCTCGCAGCGGCGACAACGGAAGTTTCTTCTATGGCCATGGGAATTAGATAATCTTTTCCATTTATTAGGAAATTGACGGCGATTCCCAGAGGGATCGGAATAGCTCCAATAACATTTTCTATCATTCGATCTGCCAGTTCGAGGTTTAAAGATCCCGAGGACTGTAAAATCCTCACTTCTTCATCCGTGAGATCCGCAAATTCCTTAACTATTTGTACGCGTTCTTTGACGCTGAGTTTGTAGAATCCTGAAATCTGCGATGTCTTCAAATTTATCTCCTCAATCCCATTTACTAGATTCTTCTCATGTTTTCATGTAACGTAATACTCTTAGTGTATAATCAGATATGAAATTAACTGGTTTACCAGAATTCGCGATTTGGCTGTAGCTAAGTCACTTGAGAAAAATTTAGAAGCTTCGGGCCCCTTAAGAAAAATAAATGGAGAAATAACAGCGATGATTTGCCCTAACTGTGGGAAAGAGGTCCCCGATGATGCTAATTTCTGTAAGTACTGTGGGGTTAGACTGGCAGAAAAGAAACAGTTACCTGTACAAGATGTCATCAGAAACCTTCTGATTCGAAGGGTGGAGGGTATAAGAAACCGGGATCCGAAGGCTATTAGGGCCATCGTCGATCAAAGTAATTACACAAAATTCGATGATTGGCCGCCTTTTTACCTTCAAGAGGCTGATGCTTTAGAAAATGAAGCAAAGGCTTTGAAAGTGCTTAGAGAATATGATTATGAAACAAGAGAGTGGAAAATTCAGGTTTTTGGAGACTCCGCGGTAGCAACATTCATAATTAGATATCGCGGTCAGATTAGAGATTTAAAATTCAACATTAAATCAAGGGTTTCGGTTTTTCTTCTTAAAAAAGGTGGAAAATGGAAGATTGTACATGAACATTGGTCTCGTTTTCCTTAAGGATTTCGCCGCTTAATCAGGTATCGTTACAAGGATTCGTTGTCCACATTAACTTTCTGATTTTCCTCTTTTTTCTTCGTCTTTGATCTTTTCTGAACTGGAAGAGACGGAGGAGTAGTTGCCATTGCCCATCCAATCCATGCGACAACTATGAGAAAAAGATAGACAATTATTACTACAGGGATAAGCAAAGCCCAGTCACCTATAGTTCTATCGAGAAACTTGACGTTCTGCGGGGCTAAAAATAATGCCCAAAAATAAAGAACCATCGCCATAAAGCTTAAAACTAGAAGTATTCGTCCTTGAGTAACATCGCGCAATTTTTCCACCCTTTCCTTGAGTAAGAGAAGAAGATACTTAAATCTTTGATTTGCGAATCAATTGACTGTTTCATTAAACTTAAATGTCTTAGATCCAAAAAGACACTTAAATAAATAATGTTTAATATTCCTTATAATTAGAATCCTGAGAAGGCGATTAGGATGAATAAAATTAGAAAGCTTCAAGGAAAAGTTCTCAGCATAGAAAAAACAGGTGAAGCATTCACAGACGAATACGGAGAAAAATGGGAGAAATGTATATTTACTGTGGAATTGACGAACTTCTCAAAACGTACCCCCGAAGAGAAAATCCCGGAAAAAATCAAGGGTAAAAAAGTTAAACTAGTCAGATACTGCTGCTATGACTGGCACTATAAGCTCGGCGTTAAAAAGACTTTAGAACCAGATGAGACCGAAGCTGTGCTTTCAGGAAAACCTACGGAAACAGTCTACTGGTAGCTCTGTATGCGGATGATTCTGACGCCTAATCCGACTAAATGTATTAGTAATAATCGCATCCCACAATAAGATGAATATTTGGAGGGAAGAAGATTCTGTCTATCCCCAAAGAATCTTCAAATCAAGAGAATGGAATCTTTGAGAAGACTCTAGTCGACGTGAAAAATGGAATCTACGTGGAAAAATGGAGCATATCTGATCAGGAGCTGAAGGTAGGAGAAAATTGGCGAATTGAGAAGCGTAGGCTTTATGGAGGTGTTTCGGATGGAGTAGACGTGATCACGGTGGATAACGGTCAGCTCTCATTTATCATTATACCCACACGGGGGATGGGCATTTGGAAGGGAGAATATCAAGGTACATTTCTGGGCTGGAAGTCTCCCATAAAAACCCCCGTTCATCCTTCTCACATCAATCTAGAAGCAAGAGGCGGCTTGGGATGGCTTAACGGATTTAATGAGATGATTGTCCGTTGCGGCCTAAGCCACTTCGGGGCTCCGGGAGTAGATGTTATTACGGATAACATGGGAAGAAAGAAGGAGGTTATGCTTACTCTTCACGGAAGAATCGCGAATATCCCCGCCGAAGTTGTAAAAGTTAGAATCAATTTAGGTCATCCTGTAAAATTGGAAATTGAAGGAGTTGTTTATGAAAGATCGATGTTCGGCTCAAATTTAAGGCTGACTTCTTCTATTACAACTACTCTTGAAAGCAATTCGCTTACAATATCTGATGTGGTGGAAAACCTCCGTGGAACTCCCGATGAAATGCAGCTTTTATATCACTGTAATTATGGTCAGCCGATTCTCGAGGATGGAGCGCGATTCGTAGCGCCGATAGAGAAGGTTGCTCCAAGAGATTTGATCGCATCGGAAGGAATAGAAAACTTTGATCGTTACGGCCCTCCGCAAAGCGGCTTTATAGAGAGGGTTTATTTCATGAAGCTTATGGCTGATGAGAATGGAGATACTCTAGTTGCATTAATTAACAGAAGCGGAGATAAGGCTGTTTCTCTGAGATACTCACTAAAGAATCTGCCTTGCTTTGTCTTGTGGAAAAATACATCAAGTCTTGAGGATGGCTATGTAACAGGCCTTGAGCCGGGAACAAGTTTTCCAAACGTGAAGTCTTTTGAACGAAATCGCGGAAGAGTTGTCACGCTTAAACCTGGAGAGAAATATCATTCTGAGGTTACGATGGCTGTTCATTTAGGGAAGGATAATGTGCAAAAGGTTTTAGATAAAGTTGAGAAAATCAGCAAAGGCATAGCTCCGAAGATTTTTAAAAAGCCTCTAGCTGATTTCTCGCCTATCCATGCATAGGATGTTTTTTGTAAATATCCATGTTTTCTTTCTTTATTTTTTGCTATTTTAAATACAAAAATGTTAGTAGGAGTTCACGTTAAGATATATATCTATGTATATACTCGGATGTTCCCCACATAATAGGAAGGTTCTAATTCATGGAAATACCGCATTAAGCAAGGTGAACAGTTATTGTCATCGAAGTTCACGAAAAGATGGGAAGAAGGCGATAGAAGAGGAATCAAAGATGTGTTTAGGCCTCCTACCCCGTTGAAGTCTAAAATAGAAATGGCTATTAGACGTATTGAGGCTCAGATTCAATATTTAGAAAGTGCGTTAAATCGCTTCTCTGATAGGGATAAGTATCTTTTCTCTAAGGTTGTGGATGCATATTCAAAAAATCAGATCCAGCGGGCAAACGTCTTCGCTAATGAGCTTGCTGAGCTAAGGAAAATGGCTAACTTCATGGTGAATGCGCAGCTAGCTTTAGAAAGAGTCGTACTAAGATTGCGAACTGTCAGTCAGCTAGGCAACGTAGTAGTGAATTTAGCCCCCGCAATAGAAGTCTTGCAAAATGTTAGAACGGGAATTGCTGGTGTTCTTCCAAATGCTGAAAAAGAACTTGAACAGGTCGGCGTAATGCTTAATGACATAATGATTGAAGCCGGGCACACGACGGGGATTACACCCGACTTCGAAGTTGCAAGTGAGGATGCTCAGCAGATTCTCAAGGAAGCAGCAGTAGTAGCAGAACAGAGAATGAGAGAAAAGTTTCCAGAACTGCCTTCTCTAAAGCAGTCTGAGAGCTACCAAGAAGACTTTGAACATTCGCGGTATTGACTTTAATTGATCAGGTTGTGGGTTGATAAATAATGAGTATGGAGCTTGAGGCTTCGAGGCTAATAGGCAAAAAAGTGAAAGTTAGCGGAAAAGATGAGATCGGCGTGATTGTCTCTTTCATAATGGATTCCTCAGGTCAGGTGAATGATGTTTTAATAGAGAGAACCCAAGGCGGCTTGGAGAAGCATCCAATAGAGATGTTGCAGATCGAAGGCGATGAAATATTTCTGTCATCTCGAATTGAAAGAAAGCTCAAGATCCTCTCCGAGAAACTTCCAATCATAAGGAAAAAAAGAAGAGTGCTGGATGATCTTTCAAGAGATAAAATTATACCTCAAAGTATTTTCGAGAGTCTCGTCAAAAAATTCGATAAAACTTTGAAAGAGATGAAAGATGAAGCTAAAAATCTTATAGATGAAATAGAAAAGGAAGCCGAAATCGAAGAAGACCGTATAAAGACTCTTCAGATGGCGAGGGCGTTTTTAGAGATAGAACATGCGATCGGGAACATAAGTGAAGAAACATACAAACGCTCAATAGTTGCTCTTCTAAAAGATACGAAGAACGCTCAGCAAAGAAGATTGGAGCTAATGCGAACTAAGGAAAGAATCAACGAGCTTCTTGAAGAAAAGCCTGAAGTCGTTCTTGAAGAAAAACAAAAAGCAGAGGCCTCAACAGAAGAACAAAAAACCCCAAAAAAGCAAGAAGAGAAAGAAGAAAATAAAGCCGAAGCAATTCCTGTACGTATATCCTCTTAAAGTAGATGATAGCCTTTTAAAGTCGGGTCCTCTTCGGCGAGACGCGATGATCGAAAAGATTTTCCATAGAAACCGACGTCCAATTAATGAGCTGGTCTTAGAGGCTACAAGAGAGCTTGGAAAATGTTACTCAAGAATTGAGCTTGTGTGTTCTAAACTCGCGAAGAGAGACCGTGAACTTTTTAATGCATGCGTCTCTTGTACAAGGAAGGGTTCCAAGAGACGAGCTGCAATATATGCAAACGAGATAGCTGAGATCAGACGAATTCTTTCAATTTTCGAGTATGCCAGACTTGCAGTTGAAAGAGCTATACTCAGGCTTGACACTCTCAGAGTTATTTCTTCTACCTTTGAGCCATTGCAGGAGGCTTTTAGAGAGATCAGAAACGCGCTTGGCCTTGTGGCTGACGTTATGCCATCTATGAGTATGGAGATAAACAAGTTAAATAATGTTGTTAATGAGATTCTTGGGTACACTGAATTTAATCCGTCGACATCAATAGCAACTGTTGTGAATGATCCAAGTGCCGAGTCGATTCTCCGAGAGGCCGCCTCCGTCGTGGAAAGGAAACTTAAAACCCAGATTCCCGAACCACCAATGGAAAGAGAAGAGACCAGTTTTAACGAGACAAATAAGCCTCTGTTGGCGTTGTCTCTAATGGATAACGGTAGCTATACAGATGAGGGCGTCTTAAAAGATGATTCTAGTACAGCCTCAAAGAATTCATTTGATGTCTCCTCGTTTCTTACAGAAGAGCTGGTGATGGACTATATCGAGAGAAATGACGGTAAGATGAATGTTGCTCGATGCGCAGGGGAACTGAATATGCCTTATGATCAAGTGCTGCAGGTTTTAGAATCCTTGAAGAGAAAAGGAAAAATAAGGATCCAACAGTGACCAAAATGAGCGCTTTAGAAGAACTAGAAAAAATCGCAGTCCGGCATGCACAAGAGGCAGTTGAGCTAGATCGGGAGGGAAAAAAGGAACAAGCAATCGCAGCTTACAAAAGGGCGATAGATTGTCTTCTTAAGCTTGTGCATGCCTATCCCGATCATAACCTTAGCAGATTTTTTATTCAGCGAGCGCAAATCTACAAGACAAGAATAAGGGTGCTACAAGATATATGGGTTGATAGTCGGAGCAGTGAAGAAAATGTGGCAAGCTATGGAGCAGAGCAAAAAGCTCAAATCGAAAAGATCGAGGAAATGATTCTAAGAGAGCCGCCAAATGTACATTGGGATGAAATTATAGGATTGGAGGATGCTAAGAAAGCCATAAAAGAAACAGTTGTTTACCCATCATTGAGGCCTGATCTATTTCCGCTTGGATGGCCGAGAGGGATACTTCTCTTCGGGCCTCCGGGATGTGGGAAGACGCTTCTAGCAGCGGCGGTGGCTAACGAGATTAAGGCAACTTTTATTTCAATAGATGCGGCTTCGATTATGTCAAAGTGGCTAGGTGAAGCTGAGCGGAACGTTGCAAAGATCTTCAGGATGGCAAGAGAGAAGGCTAAGAGTTTTCCTTCTATAATCTTCATAGATGAGGTTGATTCTTTAATGGGTACCCATCGACTTGAGGTTGGAGGCGAAACAAGAGTGCGAAATCAATTTCTCAAAGAGATGGATGGTATAATAGACAAAAAGAACCCACTTCACGTTTACGTGATCGGTTCCACTAACAAGCCTTGGACGTTAGATCCGCCTTTCGTAAGAAGGTTCCAAAAAAGAATTTACGTTCCTCCCCCAACATATAATGATCGCCTTGGCATCTTCAGACTTTACACAAGATGCTTAAGATTGTCACAAGATGTAAATCTAAATGAATTGGCAAAGTTGACCGAAGGCTTCTCAGGAAGCGACATATTCGACATTTGTCAATCCGTTCAGCTTAAGGTGAACAGTGAACTCTTCGAATCGGGAAAAATCGATAAAGATTCCTTGCCACGTGAAATAAACATGCAAGATTTCCTCGAGGTTCTTCATAAAAGGAAACCCAGCGTCTCCAAAACTTCCTTAGAAATCTATGAAAAATGGGGCAGCAAATTTAAAGCCTTATAAGAAATTTCATCCGCTGATACTTCGATAGGAACTTGGAAAATGCGCTATGAGAATTAGCATTCTCTGCAAGAACTAAGGTTACATAGCATATGCTGAAGGATTTCCAAGTTTTATTTTAGGATTAAAACGATAACTGATTTTTTCCTTAACCTTCACAGTAAACAAGGAG
>Ga0180301_10001250_pt1 | contig 19971 bp, 21 predicted proteins | sample GuaBasSediGuay16_FD_121797 | JGI IMG/M metagenome (GOLD analysis project Ga0180301, IMG submission 121797) | Subseafloor sediment microbial communities from Guaymas Basin, Gulf of California, Mexico - Guay16, Core 4569-2, 12-15 cm | ecosystem: Environmental > Aquatic > Marine > Hydrothermal...
ATCTTTCAAAATAGTATAAAGAAAAACTAAAGCAATAAAACCATTTCATTTATATTTTTATTATACAAAAGCAATATAATTGAATAAGTCTATTTAAGCAGGATTTTTCTACAGTATTAACGAAAAATACACAACACCTACATTAGGTTTTTTCAAACACTTTAAATGATACTAAAGGCTAGAAAACCTTTAGTCTTTAGGAACACTTAAAGTAAAATTGTGTAGCTGCGACGAGTAATTGAATTAAATATTTCTTTATCTAATGCACTATTCTTATATCGAGCAATATTTATTGTAGAGCATTGATTTACTTTAATGCTAAATTAAGCTTACATTACTCGTAATATTTAACGTATTGTGTCCTTATAGCAGAATTTTTTTAAGAAAATATATGAGAGAGGCCTACAGGTCGGAGAAACTTCCAAAACTACCTACTATTTCTAAGAAAGAATATTTCATAGAGGATGCCCCACGGATATATTATAAAGAGTCTTACTTTTTTGCATCAGCGCCGCAAATGGCGTGTCACTATTATGGAGAAAAATGGATTAATTTAGGGTACATAAACTTCGCGTAGGATGAACTTACACGTGGGTACAAGCAAATGATGATGCCGTGGAAATACCACTTACATGTTCTCGATAAGCGCAGAGAAGGTGTACTTAGAAACTATAAGCCTGTTTACAAGAGACTCGGTGAGCTACTCATCGGAAATGTGTACGGAGGATGGGTCTACTTAGGAGCTAAGGCCTTGAGAGAAGTAGCGAGTAAGAAAAAGATGCTTGAGTCTAACGTAATCAAGTCCTGGCTATGTCACGCAGTAGACTCTAGGAGGAGAAACTCTGTGTTTCTAAGAGAATTTATTGAAGAAGAGCAGGGAGAAGTTTTCTCAGAGCTTATGGAGGAGGCTTCTAGCCTCTACTCTACTGCGCTGAAGAAAATAGATGAAAAGAATCTGGAAGAAGCCTCGAGAATAGTGCTCGAGATAGCTGAGCTAGAAGAAAGAGCAGGGAAAATATTTCAAGAACTAGCTAAATAGACTCTACTATTCGCCCGTCAACTAGTCTTAGTACTCTAGTAGAGTACTTTGCTATTAACTCGTCGTGAGTAGCTACTATTACAGTAGTTCTTTTCTCTAAGTTAATTCTTCTGAGCAATTCGAGAACCTTTAGCTTAGACTCGTAGTCAAGGCTTCCAGTAGGCTCATCGCATAGGAGGAGCTTTGGGCTATTGACTATTGCTCTAGCTACAGCTACACGCTGTCTCTCACCGCCACTTAGCTGAAAAGGTTTATGGAAAGCTCTGTGTCTCAAGCCCAGCCACTCTAAAAGCTCTAAAGCCTTTTTCTGCTCTCCTCAACATCTCCTGTGGCTATTATAGCCGGTAAAGCTACATTGTCTAGCGCAGTTAAATCAGGTAGAAGATTATGGAACTGAAAGACTACGCCGATGTTTTTAGCCTAAATCTAGCTACTTTTTCTTCAGAGAGTTCCGCTAATTTAACGCCATATACTTCTACTTCACCTGAAGTAGGCTTATCGAGCACCGCAATGATATTAAGTAAAGTGGTTTTGCCGCTTCCGGAAGGACCCATGATACACAAAACTCTCCCTCAGAAATCTCTAAGTCAACATCCTTAAGTGCTCTGACAGCTAGCTCTCCCCCTATCTAAACCAATATTCTAGAAGAGACCGCTCCGATCAAAGTTTTCTAAACTATTTCTCTCATGTTATCCTTAAATTAAAGAATAGAAGAACACTCGTAAAACTTTACTCGGGGTAATTTCTTTATAGATGTCGCCCATTTATTGAAAGCGTTCCCTATAGATGTTTGCGAGGTATCTCACTACTTCGTCTGCTGTAGGTCTCCTCCAAGCACACTTACTTAGAGTGCTGAGAATAAGTTTTCTTAGGTCATCGTCTTCAACAATACCTGTTGTCTCTTTGACTAGTTTTTCGTCGAAAACATCTTCTCCGTCTACTGACTCTCCTGTAAGCAGATATAGGAGGAGGTTTCCCAGCTGATAAACATCTATACGGTTCTCGTAGCCAAGCTTAACTACTTTTTCACGCAAATCTAAGTACTTCTGCTCAGGTGCAGCAAAACCAGGCGTATAAGCAAACCTACTATACCTGCTTGTTCTAGAAAGTAGTCTTACTAGCGCCGAGAAGTCTCCTAACTTGGCTGTTTTGTTTACTAGGAATATGTTTGATGGCTTAATATCACAGTGTACTAGTCCTCGACTATGAATGTATCTTAAGGCATCACCTATTTGAATACCAATTAAAACAACGTCTCTCAATGAAGGTTTCCAGCCAGAACTGAGCTGGAACCAGAGACTACCGTAGTCGGCAAACTCGTATACGAGCAGGGGGTAGTCTTCACTGTAGTCTAGTAGCTTTAAGATATTCGGGTGATCGAGCTTCTCTATAGTCTCAGCTTCTCTTATAATTCTCTCCATTAGATTACGGCTAACAGTTGGTCTTACTTTCTTTTCAATAATATCTTCATAGCCTCGAGGCACCTTAAAGACGACTCTACTACCATTACGGGAGGCTAAGTAGGCACAGCCCCAGCCCCCGCACCCGAGCTTAATACAGCTCCAACTCCCCGAGTTCTTCCTCAAACTTACTTCAGCCACATATACTTCTCCCCGAACAGCAGGTCTCTTTTCTACACTCAGAGGAATATGCAGTAAATCACTATAGTCTACAGTATCTCTCGGCAGCACTAAGGCTTCTTTTCTCTCATATACCTCAAGATACTGAGTCAGTAGACTTTTCCCACTACATGTTATTTCAGGAGACCAGTAGAGACTAGAGACACTACGAGTATCCAAGATTTTCTCACACGCGAAACCTACACTTATCTGCGAAACAGAGGGACTCCAATCCCTGGCCTCAGGAACCCATTCACCTACATCAATGTTTCTATCAGCAATACTAATTCTACCTACATAGTTTCTCGGCAAGTAGCAGACTATACCAGTTGAGCCACCATAGCCTACAGTACTCCACCCGCCGATCACTAAGCTGTCCTCTAGCAGTTCTACAGAATTAAAGCTAAACTCTTGTCTACTATAGCCTACAACACGGCCCTCCGTGACTTCACCATTTTCTTTACTAAGTGTTAAGATAAAGCCGTCTCGAGCACCTAGACCTCCACCCCAAGTATACCCGACGACAACTAAGTAGTCTCCACAGACAGTGATATCATTGGCTACATCGTTTCTCTCAGTACCATACACTCTACACCACTTAAGCTCTCCTTTTCCACTAAAGCAGGCTACTATGATATCTTTCCACTCAAAACCAGCTCCCTCAGTATAACCACAGACATAAACATTCTCACCATCACAGCACACTCCAAGAACTTCGTCGCGCTCACTACTACCAAAGTCAATACACCACCCAAGCTCTCTTCTTTCCCCAATAAAACACAGACAGCAGTCTAAGTCGCTGTCTTTGGAGACTAAAAAGGAGTCACTTCCAGCCACTACATAGCCTCTTCTTAGACAACACATATCTCTTAACAAAGGACCATGCTGTTTTCCACGCTTATCTCTAACAACTAAGTGCTTCTCGTATAAATGGCTCCCTGAAATCTTTACGAAAGAACCGTTTTCACCACATACAGCAACACTACTTCCACTAAAACAGATACCATACAACCGCTGCTCACTACCCTTAAGCCACTTAAATCTGCCACTACTAAACTCAATAAACCCCGCGAAGTTCCCGCAGACTGCCAGTCCGTCAGCAGAGCACATTTTATAAACAGCATCAGATCCCTTAAGCACTCTACACCACTCAAGCCTACTTCTCTTCAAACAGCCCACAACCCCTCTCTTCTTATCGTCAAAACTAGTAGTAGTGCCACAGAAATATACTCTATCGCCAAGGCTCAAAACATCATAAATACAGTCATTCCTACTACCCCCAATTAAACATAACCATGCTTCAGACACACATAAAACTCGAAAAAGAGGTATAATTGTGTTATGTCAGACTCCAGTTATCCGCTCGTCTACTACCTTATGTAGCTCTCTAAGAGTGACTGGCGCTATACTTAAATTATTCTCACACGCTGTTTTCTCTAAATACCCAACTAGCTTCTCTAGTCTTCTTCTATGCTTATTAAATGGATTTGAATAATCTATAAAGTTATGTGTAAACACTACTATAGTCTTCAGCATAATATTTTTCTCAACAAGATATCTCACCCACCTACCTACTAGGTCGCAGAGTTTTTCTCCAGAATAACCTTCTATTCTCAAATGTGTTGGATCACCTACTTTAATCGGCTCCCATACAGCAGCTGTAGCAGGTATCTCTAAGTAGTCTCCCTCCTTCACGTGATGAGGATAAGGAATAGCGTTAACCCATACTGCGTGATATTCTGGAATATTCCTATTTGGAAGATAGTCGCTTCCCTGCCTGAATCCTAGTTTCACTAAAACGGAGTAAGTGTATTTGTTTGCTGAAAAGTTTCCTGGCCTAAAGCTTTCTGGCTTGAATCCAAGTGCTCTGCTCCAGTACTCGACGGCTAAGCTTAACTGCTCTAGTTGTTCTTCATAAGAGTACTCTCCTAAGTATCTCGTGTACCTTCCGTCGAGAAAGCTTTGCGGATGATAATGCATGCCTAATTCAAATCCCTGGTCTTTTATTTCGAGAAATAGTTCTCTATGATATTCAGCTGTATTTGGAACTATGAATAGTGTTCCAGTGTATCCGTGGTCTGCGAGTATTTTTGTGTATCCTTTAATGGCTTTTTCGCTGAGTTCCCATGTTTCAGGTCCTCCTGGAGGGGAATACTTTCTTATTCGCTCACAGTCCATAGTGAATATTACGTAAAGGTTTTCGCTAATACTCACTTTCTCTTACTATGGTCTGTTTGAGCAAATATATGAGTTTCATTTATAGTCTTCTAGGAAAATTATTCTATAGCTTCTTTTTAGCTTGTTTTCTAATGGTAGTATTTCTTTTTCTCTTTTCTTAAATACTGCTGTAGCATTGTATATTTTTGAGGCTGCTAGTACGTAGCAGTCTGTTAAAGCTATTCTATAGCTGTACTTAATTTTCCCTGCCTCGATATCTAAAGTAAGACCACTTATTGTCTCTACGTAAGGGTGATAATTAAGCCACTTAACTAGTTTTTCTGCTTTATCGAGAGGGTCTTTAAATCCAAGTTTACTGTAGATTCTGCTCGCCACGTAAAATACTTCAGCTAAAACTACGTGCGGTACTATGGCCGTTAACTTGCCTGAATTAATAGCACTGATTACTAGCTCGGCTTGCTTGTGTAGTTCTCCTCTCTTATCTATGTACTCTACTATTACGCTAGTATCTAGTGCAACTTTACTCGACACCGAGGTCCCTCAATAGTTTTTCTGCTTTATCTGAGCTCGCTTTAGCTTCGCGTAGAATTTTGTCTGTTAGTTCAGAGCCTGCTTCAACGAATATTTCTTCAGGAGGCTGAGTCAGCGGCTCAAGAATAATCTTCTTATCCTCTATTTTGACTAAGAAAACATCTCCCTTTTTTAATCCAAGCTTTAATCTGACTTCAGCGGGAATTACTACTTGACCTTTACTTGAAAGCCTTGTTTCCCACATGCTAAGTAAAGTAAGATATTTGTCTTACTTAAATCTTACTTTTCTGAAGACTTATGTTGGCGGAAATAAATATCTCGGGGCCTGCTAATATTAGTCTATGAGTAAAGTAGGTACAATAGGTTACCACTACATAGTTGAGGCTTCGGGATGCGACTCCAAGGTTCTTGGAGACCCAGCTAAACTTAAGGAGATACTGCTTAAAGCAGCTAAAATAGGTAAAATGGATATACGGATAGTGCACTTCTACAAGTTTTCACCTACCGGTGTAAGCGGAATGGTTGTAGTATCAGGGTCGCATGTCTCAATACATACTTGGCCCGAGGAAGGCTATGCGGCCATAGACGTCTATATTTGTGGGACTAAATCCGAGCCAGAGAAAACACTAGAGTATATTCTCAAGGAAATTGGAGCAGAGCACGCGCACATAACTGAAATAGAGAGAGGAATAAAGGACAACGATGAGTATACGCATAGTATTTTAACATGGGATGAGAGCCCTAAAGAAGAGGAAGAAGAAAAGTAGTTGCGGTTTTTCTAAACAAGGGCTCAATGAGCTAGCTTTCTTTAACTAGTTCTTCTACTGGAATATAATCGTAGTCTAAACCAAAGTGTCTCGGCCCGAAGAGCTCTAGTCCCCTGGGGGTTCTCCAGATTTCAGGTGCTTTAGCCGCAATAACACTGATTTTCATTCCCTCTCCTAGCTCAGCATTTGTTACAGGTTTTCCTTTATCAGAGAAAAATATTATGAGGTCAGGGGGCATAACAATAGGCTTGTTGTCCCTCCAGGCCATAATGTGCTTGTTCTTTATCCATGTTCTGAAGCTGTGTCCGCGCCACTCACCGGTACCCTTTAAGTAGGTTTCTCCTCGCAGAAAGCCTCCTTCGTCTCTCCAGTTATACTTAGTAACTTCACCTTCAAAAATCTTCCAGCCACCAAGAATCCTCCTAACTTCCTCGACAGGATCTTTTCCTGTGCTCCAAGCTTCTCTTAAAGCTTTTCCTATAGAGAGGCACAAGCTGATAGTTTTCTTGACTACAGCTTTTCGGGCGTTTTCTGCGGAAAGAGGAGTATCTACTACGGCTGCCGAGCAGCCCGCAATAACAGATATGTATCTAGCTAAAGCCTCGTAGTCGTTAATATCGCTGTACTGTTTAACGACAACAATGTTTCCTGACTCAGTAACTATTACAGCAGGATACATAGGATACCCGAAGATATTTGCTGTACACTGATGTATTTCTGGAGCAGCTCTGCCTAAGAGATCTCCATCTACAACAGGTAAGTTCAGTTTAGCCGCAATATACAGTCGACAGCAGTATTAGAGCCCCCGAGCTCGCACGCCACTACGGCAGAAACACGTTTACCTAGAACTCTCTCAAGCTCTTCAAAAGCAGTTCTAATAGGATCACCTATCTTGACAGGTTTTCTTCTCTCAGCGGAAGGAGCAATAGTACCCACGTAGTAAAGTGAAACAACAATAGAGTTCTCAGAAAGCTCATTTATATCGACGACCTTTATCTCGCCTCTGAGACTTAACGCTTCTTCCAGAAGTCTCAAGCCATAGCGAGGACTACCTCCACCGCCAGTACCCATTACAGTAGCTCCCCAGACTAACTTCTCTACTTCAGCCTTAGTAGTCAAAGCAAACATATATTCACCATATTTTCTGAATCAAAAAAGAAATAAAATCTACTAGACTCCTATTTGACCTACTTGCGCCGCACACACGAAATGGTGTTTACTAATGCTGGAAGAGAAATAATGCTGGCTAAAACATAGTCGTGTACCGCTATATAGGCTAAAGCAGCTACAGCTAGTGAGGAAAACACTGCTATGTACGCTGAATATTTTAGCATACTAGTATATTTTTCAATAATAGCTATTATTGTCGAAGAAACTAAAGCTATAATAGACGCTTCTATTAAGTAGTAGATATTTGCAGGTAAAATACTCAGCAGTACATACTCTACACTGTTTTCAAAAAGATTCACAATAGTGTAGCCTGCAATTAGCGTAACAAATGTCCAGAAAAAGCTTCTTTCAGGAGAAAAATTGGTGCCCACTATACCTGATATTAAAACTACTGTCCAGAATAAAATAAAGGCCGGTAGCATAGATTCATAAAAAGTTTCGAAAAATGTTCTAAAGAAATCTATGAAGCCTACTGCTGCAGCTAGTTTCAAGTAGTAGTAGGAAGTAAAGTAAAGCAGAAGTGCGGCAAGCACACTTTTAGCTCTACCGTAAACACAGGCTATTCCAGCTAATATGCCCAACACTATGAAAGTACTTCTTTCAGCTAAACTGAGTTCCGTGAAGCTTAAGCTGTACCAGAGGATAAAGCCTGAAATAATTGCTCCCCAGTAGAAGTGTTTTTCTAAGCGGAAATCTAGCTTAATCTTCTTCATAAAATCACCTTAAAGAAACATTAGTCTCTAAACAGATTTTTCTAACTCTATCAACTATTCTGTAAACAAAATCTTTGTACTTATATCCCTTAACCTTAGGCTCTACTCTGATCACTAGAGAGTAGTATTTTCCTCCAGGAGCTTTAGTAAACATTAATTTAACCAAAGCAGACTGAGAAGTAGCTCCACCCATAGCACTCCATATCAGGTACTGAATTTCTCTTACCTGAGTGCCGTCTCCTAAAGTACGTTTATATTCTCTACGCCACTCCGTTCTCTCAAGACCTTGATCAGGGTAGTACACTCGTATCTTCTTATCGACACTACTTACAAAAGCCTTTATTTTACTTTCATGTACTCTAAACGGCAAGTTTTCCTCATATACGCCCTTTCTGCCCAACTTGAGTTCCCATTTTCGCTTAAAGCTCGGCACTACTTGAAGAGAAGCTTTACGCGCAGGGAGAGACGACGCGATGAGATTAACTGCAATTACTACTACGAATGCAAGTATAGCCCACATAGGCGTAATACTAATGTTGATGGCGGCGAAGGCAGGTAGCGTGCTGAGATAGTTTATGAAAAATGTCGCAGCTAAGTATCCGAGGCCTCCTCCTGTGAAGGTAAGCAAGAAGGCTTGAGCGAGGAAAAAGTTCTTGACATGAGAGGGAGTCATGCCGACAGCAGTATACGTAGATATTTCTCTTCTTCTTTCGTATACTTCAGCTATCATTAAGTTGGCTGTAATTAGTGAGCCTATAATAATCACTATTAAGGTATCTAGACCTCTTATTTCAAAAGACACTCTACTTGAAACAATGTATGCTATGCCGTTCTCGCAGAGATAAGGCGGAAGATCGCTTATTGCTCTTACAAGTACAGCAGCTAGCTTTTCAGCTTCCTCAGGGCTGTCTGTTATAATCAGTATTTTATCTAAGTAGCAGTATTTTTCAAGCATTTTAGCGAAGTCTATATGAACTATTAAAACTCCTTCGGGGCTAGTGAGCCTAGAGTATGTAGGTATTTCAGCTTTAACGAAGACATTCCACGGCCTTAAGAAAGATCCATCTAAGTCCCTTACCTCACTGTACAATTTTTCATCAAATATGCCGACTATTCTAAGCTTGTAGCCGAGAACACTTATAGTATCGCCTACACTTACTCCAAGTATCTCTGTGTACTTTCTGCTGATTAAAACTCCTCGAGTATCATTATCTAGCAGAAATCTTCCTTCGACTACAGTAGAAGGAAGTAAAGTCAGCTTCTTTTCCTTAGAAGGCTCTACCCCCAAAATACCTCTAACTTTAACTACTTTACCGTTCTTGCTAACTGTGGTAAAGTAGAATTCTTCTTCACCTGTTTTCATAAAGAGAGCCATCGCCCGGCCTTCAAAGCCTCCTTTCAGAGACATTACTCTGAGAACTATCTTGCTCTCATTACCGACAACGCTTTTAATAAGACTAAGTATCTCCGATTTTTCTCCTTCACTCAAATACCTAACTTGGTAGACTAAGCCGTTTCCAAGAGCATTAGTTTCATATGTAACAAAACTCCTAGACAAAGTCGCTTGAGGCTGAACTGAAGTGAAAGCAACAAGCGAGAAAATCATAAAGAATACTGTTAGAAGAGAAAGCGCAGTCCTCAATTTCCTGCGCCGCAGGTTTCTTAATCCTATGTTAAAAGCCGAAGCAGCTATACTTAGCTTCGAAGGCTTCTCAGGAAAATATTCTCGGGCAAAGTACCTGGGTATGTCCCAGTAAACAAGATAGCATACTGAAGCAATTATTAAACTCAATAAAAGCACTTTTTCCCTGAAATAAGGAAGGCTAGGATTGAAAAGTGACTTAAAGCCGGGATGATAAATACTTAGCACAGCAACATAAACTAAAATAATCGCTATGCTCAAAGTAATTTTCACAGCCAAAGACCTTTCTCCGCCAATCATATTTGCGCACGCTAGTCCACTAAGCACTATTATTATCAGCAGGACTAGCGAGAAAACAAAGAGAGGTCTTATGTAAAGCGACACTCCATATTCTACATCACTCAAGTAGGATAGTCCTATTTCATATTCTTTTAAACAATCATAAAACATATTTTTGTCTAAATAGTATAGAGCAAGCTTTAAATGAAACTCAGCTTCTTTTAAAAACGATTCCAACTCTATTAAATTAATTCCCTCTATTTTACCGTAATATAGTTCTTCTTTCAAACTTTCCAATCTTTTAATAGCATTAAGTATATCTTGTCTCTTCTGCTTAATTTTCTCGAATCTGAAGTCAATAAAGGTAATATGCCCTTCGTGAACACTATAGCCTTTATTCTTATTAGTTAACATCATAAAGGGCCTCCTCCTGTACTGCAGAGTAATCTTGTATCTACCTACGGGCAGAATAGCGTACATAGTTTTCATGTGTCCTGCTTCATATATTCTACTTCCCCTAGCTACAAGCCAGGGAGCTTTTCCCGATAAAGAACTAACGTATATTACTGAATACTTCTTTCGGTCAACATTCGCCAAGTAGAGTACTCCTACTTTCTTTAATTCAACAGTATATAGAATATTTGTGCTAGGAATATCAATGTATTTTAATCCAAGTAGATCTATGCAAGGTGTATTTTCGTAATCCTTGAAAGCCACAATGTATATTCCATTACTACTGTAAGGAAGCTCAACAATACCATTTGAGTCGCTAATACTAAATACGTTAAATAAGTTGTAGGTTGAATAAAAATCTAGTCTAGGGGTATACGTATAGCAGTATACTACAGCATTTCTGACAGGTTTTCCATTTTCATCTACAACTTTAACTCTTATTTTCTTTCTTTGTAAGCTACCAATAGCTATAAATGTAGTATTTGCGTATAATTTTACTGTAAAATTATATGTTTTATCATTAAGCCTTATTTTAAACGATAATTCTTTTCCATAATCATAGAACGTTAATAAACTAATGTAATACATATTCTTTGTCGACCAAACCTCTACAGGAAATAGGCTTTCAACTACTGGCTTACTATTGTAAGTAGTAATTATCAACCTGGAAATTGCGTATACTTTAATACCTACTTCGAGATTTCTGTCAACAGGCTTTAAGAAAACTGTTTTCTGAGGAATAAAAAGTGTTGATGTTGAGAAACAGAGATTTTCTAAAGAAATATACTCGATGTTCCTTGTAGTAATTTTCAGCGAATTTTCAGCAAGTAAATATTCTTCATTGCCATCAGAATACACCACCTTAAATATCATCTGATTAAATGGAACATTCACGGTTTTTATTCTAAATGTAACCTGACCTAGTCCTTTGCTTTTCTCTATATTTTCGGCTAACCACATGAAAATTTTTTCAAGATAAGTAGTCGCTAGAAGTACGGAGGATGTAGATATGAATATTTTTCCTTTACCTATTTTCCCGTAAACAGCTATTGCTCCTTCTCTACTTTCCGCTAAAGGAGATAGTCCCTTCAGAACATATCCTTGACCACTGACTTGACCTAATTGCTCTAAAAAGCCCTTTAGTTTTAAAACACCACTATAGGGTTTTTCTGAGATACTTACATTAAATTCACTTAAAAGTACCTTCAAGGGCTCTGAGACTTCAGTACAAATAATAATTAACCTTCCACCTTCTTCAACCCACTCGCGTAAATCTTGAAGCTCTTCTGGCTCAAAGTCTCTGAACACATTATGTAGCACTATTACATCTGATAGATAGTATACATTTTTATCTAATTTAGAGAAAACATTCATAAACGTTATTTTCTTAATACCTAACTGTGCTAGGCTTGCATGTATGTCGGAGCGCCCGTGAACATTATCTATGTAAACTACTAAGTCGCCTAATTTACTAGTTTGAACAGGATCAGCTTTAATGATAATTGAAGATACTTCAGATAAATATAATATCAAAATAATGAATACAATATAGTGACGATACTTTTTCATCGTAAAGTGAGGTATGCAGACTTATATAAGCTTTATTAACTGAGAGTCTTCAGTAGACTATATAAACTCGACTTCTTATCGCTTGTAGTAGAGAGATTCTGGTGCAGGTACTTATGCCCGCTAGGAGCACTTCTAGCAATACTTCAGAAGATAAGCATACGGAAGCTCAGAGTACCTAAAGACAAGTGCACTAACCGCAAAAAATATCTCAAAGAATGCCCTATGCAGTGTACTCGAGCAGGAGAAAACGACCACATTTTATGCGGAAAGTGCTTAAGCAAATGCCCTTTAAAAACAATTAAGTACAGTACATAACTCTAGGGAGAATCTAAAGTATTTAATAAGACTTCTTTAAGGCTAGCTGACTTCTATTCCTAGAACTATAGATGCAGCTCTGCCTATAACGAAAGTTATTGTAGCTGATCCTAAGCCCGCTAAAATCATTTCAAGGGTCTTTTTCTTAATAGATAGTTTAGCTGAAACCGCTATTATGAAGCCAGTAAAAGCTAGCGCGAACGCCGCGCTCACTAGCGAGAATACAATAGCTAAGTTCACTGAAACTCTAATGAAGTAAGGTGCAAGAGGCACTGTGATCAGGCTCCATATGGTGAACAACAATGTAGTCTATATCCCTAGGATTTACAATTTTTCTCAGCGTCTCCAAGAATTTTTCCGCGAAAACAGCTTTCCATGAATCTAAAATGAAACACGAGGAGGAAGAAGAGTAAACTAATGTTTAACTTTTAGTCTAGGAGGGTAATTTGACTCCATAGTGTATTTTCCGCCACTCCACACTACTTCAATATGATAGCCTCTCGTTAACAGAGAGTACTCAGCTCTAAAAGTAAGCCTTACTTCTACTTCGGCTCCCTTACCTATAGCATAGTACTGCTTAACTGCAGCTACGGTTTCGTCAGGAAATAGAATTATGTCTTTTTTCACTTTAACTTCTATCCAGCCAGAGTAACCTGTAGGAGAGTAGAGCACTACAACAGCTGTAACCACTGTATCTGAATTTACTTCGTCTACACTCTTCTTTCCTATAAGCCAGTATACTCTAGAAACTAAAAGGGATCCCTCACCCTTTATTGCGAAAAATATCTTGTAGATAATATATGCTCCAACTAGTAACAAAACTATGATAAGTAGCAGTGCTAGTAGAGAAGAAATACCTCTTTTCATCAAATTATTTATCGTGTTCTTCAATATAAGCTTAGATGTTTTTGAGCTGTTCATTGAAAATAACAGAGTTAGGAGGTCTATAGGCCTGAGGCAAAATTATGGGCTCAGTATTAGTGATTAGTGACCGCCGTAAGGGTACGTGGCGGAAAACTAGAGTTTTTTCGCTCGCTCGGCGAAAAAACATGGGTACTACACATAAAAGTCCATCCTCGTACAGTAAATGGGGAGTTGAGGGGACTGTGAGGAAATAGAGTATTTAGCTTTAGGCTGAATATTTTAACAGATAGGCTGAGGATGATGAAAGTATACAGACTCTGGCCGTTTATAAAAAAGTTAAGTGAAATAGATTCTATTATAGATTTTTCTAAAGGTTCACAGCAATTTAAAGTATTCTTAACTATTGTTCAGAAGGGAAAAGTTTCACTCAACGAACTTTCTGACGAGCTTTCTATAGAGAAAGATAAGCTTTATGATATTTTATATAAGCTCAAAAGAAAGGGACTAATAGCGAGCACTAGTAGATCTGAATACTGTCCAACAACACTCGGGCTAACTCTCTACAGTAAGCTAGCTCAATTGAGTCGAGGAAAAGTACTGGCTTCAGATATGCCTTTAACAGACATTGTTAAAGACATAGTACTCATAGCTGGATCTAGTTTCAGAGAAAAAGTAAGCTATAGTTATTTATGTAAATACTTTAAAACAAATAGAAGCACTATCAACTACTTAATAAAGCCCTACCTAATAGGAAGTACAGCTCTCTTTAGAACTCAAGGAGACTATTTGATCCTAACTAGGCGGGGTAAAAAAGCATTCAAAGAATTGGCTAAAGAAATTGGTTTAGGTACACTGGGATTAAAACTAATAACTAAGATAGGTTTCAGTAAGCATCCATCAAAAGCTGTTAGAAATCTCTTCAAAGTATACATTATTTTAACAATATTTGTTCTATTTTCAGTATTCACTCCCTACTTTATTGTACTCGCGTCAATAGCGCTCTTTATATCGCTAATAATGTGTATTTTAGTCGTGCTTAAAGTATAGTGTCGAGTGTAGTCGACATTTTGTCGAGTGTACTAGATAATGTTTTTATCGATTGTCGTCTACAATACTTTTAAATCTATCGAAGAAATCTAATTTGTTGTGAGGATATGTTGAGTGAAGAAGATCTAAGCTATATTTTCCAGGCATTAGCGCATGAGACTAGAAGGAAAATAGTGGAGCTTTTAGCTAAAGAAGGTCCCTTAAACTTTACTGAAATAATGAACAGAGTTGGCATAAGCGAGACAGGAACCTTTGGTTTTCACATAAAGAGAATGGAGGATCTACTTGAGAAAACAGATGACGGTAAATACAAGTTATCTGACTTAGGTCTAGTAGCTTACAACATAATTAAATATGCAAAAGAAGGAAGAGTAGCTAAAATAGAGGAAGAAAAACTCAGCATTGAGGAAGTAAAAATATTCAAGCATTTAGAAAAAATAGTTGTTGATAGAAGTCTTTTAGAGAGATACAGTAAAGTGGGATTTAAATACATAGATACAGTGATATTTGCAGAAGATGTAAGCCCTAAATTATTCAGAGATAAAGTTCTTTTCTTCAGAAAAGTGAATACAATAGTTGTCTCGAAGAAACTTGTTAAAGCAGCTTACAGTCGCATGGAGAAATACTGTGGAGATGTAGTGAGCTATGAAGGCGAGTTGCCTCAAAAATGGCTTGAGGAAAAGAAACCCGTAAAACACTTGGACATATATGGCGGGGACTTTATTTTAACTAAAGAGAGGCTAGAGAAAGTTAAAAGAGAAGGCTTTAAGTACAGGATAGAGAACTATGGCCGTTTGATAATAGAGCGCGATGTTACTCCGCAGCTTTTTGATGAGACAGTTTTCTCGATAGATTCTTATGGCGAAATTTATGCTCCTCGAGCGCTACACAAAATAATATTGAATAAAGTAGAGTCGGTTTCTGGTCAAATACTAGACTTAAGTGAGTTTGAGAAAGAAATTTAGCCTTATAGTCATAAGTAACTGTGTCGCAGAAAGCGGTACTAGCAGTCGATAAGAGAGTTGAGCTTCTTTACTCTATCTTACTGAATACTAGTTGGAGAGACATAGGTATTGTGAAAAGAGATTATCCCTATAAGCTTAAGTTATTAGAGTTTTCGAAAGCCTTTAAAGAACATGATGCTGTTGTTCTATGCGAGGAACTTATTAGAAAGGGTTTTGTTTTTGATGCACTGCATGCTTTTGCTGTACACTTATCTGAGCCACCTAATATCGCTTTAATTAAGCCTCTTACAGAAGATCTTGTTGAAAGAGCAGGGTCTCTAGATACTTTAATGGAGTTCGCTGAAAAGATCAAAAACTACTATGATGACACAAATTTCGAAGATTTCTGGAAGAGAAATACTGATTTCTATAGGAGAGTAAGGGAAAATACTGGAAAATATATTGATTTAAATAAGATAGTAGGTATTATTGAAGATTACTTTGGATTAAAGAAAGATAAATACTTTGTAGTGCTTTTAACTCTATCGAAGTTCAGCTACGGACATAGTATTAACGGTAAAGAAGTCTACGCGTTTATTCAGCCTACAAAGATTGACGAAGAAGGATTGCCGGAGTATAGAAGCTGGGATACGATAATACATGAATTTAGCCACAGCTTTGTTAATCCTCTTACAGAGGAATTTGAGTCAGAGTTTAGGAATACCGATAAGCTACTTAAGTGTGCTGAAAGTAAAATGAAGAGATTATTTAGCAGGCTCTTAGGCTTCTTAAGTAAATCGATTAGAGAGGAAGCATTTAGAGATTGGAAGACTTTTGTTAATGAGCATGTTGTAACGGCTATTGTTCTTAGAATTGCAGAGCAGCTAGGTTACATTGACTCAAATAGGCTAGAGAAGTTTCTATCATTCTATGAGAAAAGAGGACTAGTTTACATAAAACCTGTCTATAGAACATTACTGAACTATAATAGAGTAGAGTATTCGTCGTTCAGGGAATTTTACCCTGAAATAATTAAAGTATTTAACAGTATTTAGTCAGCAGCGCTGAAGCTATATTACAAGGGTTGCTAGAGCGCGTTTTGAAGGAAAATTTTCTATTACAGGTGAAAAAGTTTTTATCAGTACTGATGCTTCTAAGCTCGTTTAGGTACTGTTTACAGCAGTTCGATACTTTTATACACTGCTAGCATAATAGTAGCGTGTGAGCAACGAACTGCGCTGGAATCCGGTGCTAGGAGCATGGATTATTGTCGCCGCTAAAAGACAGAAGAGGCCTTGGAGGCCTAAAGACTATTGTCCCTTCTGTCCAGGAGCAGAGGAAACAGGCTACGGCTGGGAAGTACTAGCACTACCCAATAAGTTCCCTGCGCTGCGGCCCGACGCTAAGCCGTCTCTCAAATCAGAAGACATATACAAGGTGAGGCCTGGCTACGGGTATTGTGAGGTAATAGTAGAGACACCTAAACACGAAGGAGATCTCTGTGACTTGACGCTAGAAAACTTAAAGAAAGTAATAGATCTTTACGCTGAGCGCTACGAGAAACTTGGAAGCGACCCTAAAATAAAGTATGTCTTCGAGTTTAGAAATAAGGGAGCTTTAATTGGAGTGTCTTTAACTCATCCTCACTCACAGCTATATGCTCTGCCGTTTATTCCACCTCGCATTAGAAGAGAGCTAGTACAAGCTAAGAAATTCTACAAGAGGAGGAAAAAGTGCTTATTCTGCCACATAATAGACCTCGAGAAAAAAGCCGAAGTACGTTTACTCTATGAAAACGAAGATTTCATACTATTCATGCCTTTCTTCGCCATGTGGCCCTACGAGACACACATATACTCTAAACGCCATCTACAGAACATACTCCAGCTCACAGAAAAAGAACGCTACAGTCTAGCGGATGTTCTAAAAGTATGCACTAAAATGTACAATTCATTATTCGGATTTGACTTACCCTACATAATGGCGATACACCAGAGCCCAACAGACGGAAAAGAATACCCCTACTACCATTTTCACATAGAATTCTATCCACTACACCGAGACGCCAAGAAAATAAAGTACGCAGCCGGAATAGAGTGGGGCACGTGGACTTTCACATACGACGGACTACCCGAAGAAAGAGCCCAGCAACTAAGACAAGCACTGCACAAAGCTTTAGAAGAGTTATCTAGAGAATATAAGCCACTTGGTTCACCTAAATAGCTTTAATGCAGTAAATTGAAGCTTAAGTATAGTAAAGTATTTTCGTAAACAATATTAAATATGAGTACTGTGAGTAAATAAGAGAATGAGACTCAAGCAGGAATTCCTAAAATTATTAAAAGAAGATATTGAGTTTAGGTATGCTGTACTAGGCTATTTAGGGCTCGATACTATAGTAAAGTCGATTGAAAGTCTACAGAGACAATTTAAGGAATTTCAAAAAGAAATACTTGCACTACAGAAACAGGTAGCTGAACACAGTAAAGCCATAAGAAGTCTTCAAGAACAAGTAAAGGCGCTTCAAGAACAAGTTAAAATTCTTCAAGAGCAAGTCAAGAATCTTCAAGTAGAAGTAAAAAGACATGGTGAAATTTTAGAGAAACACACGCATGCTATCGAGAAATTAACGGCGACAGTAAATGCTATTGGCACTAAATACGGCGTACTTACAGAAGAAGCATTTAGAGAGTCTATAAAGTATTTAGTTCAAGACCTTTTAAAAGAATATAATGTAATTAAGTGGACCTACTACGATGAAGAAGGACTAGTATACGCTCATCCGGCAGTCATAGATGTCGATGTATTAATAAGAGATAAAGAGCATGTTATAGTAGAGTACAAAGCATCAGTAGACAAAAGCGATATAGCAGAACTCTATAGAATAGGCAAATTGTACGAGAAAATAACTAAAGTAAAGCCAAGACTCCTAATAGTATCTCCTGCAATAAGAAAAAGAGCTAAAGAACTAGCAGACAAACTGAAAATAGAGTGTAGAGGAAAAGTACTTGAAATATAGTTGATGTATCACTCATCACGAATCCCTTCGGCTCAGCTACTAATGCTATCTACATTTCTGCTCTAAAGAATCACTAAATACGATATCTCACTACGTACAGAAGAAAATAAGAGCGTTTCTAGATCTAGAAGAGTAGGCTAAGGTTCTTTCTACTAGTTTCTCATTTAATTATACTTAATGCTGAGCTAAGTTTTATCAACTTAGAGCATTTTATAGTGCTATGCTATTCTTGGCGCTACTATTATTTCGTAGTCTTTGTTTTCTCCTAGCTTATTCGGACGTATTATTAGTGGTGCTACTTCTTCAGTATTCACGTATACATGTAGTCTATTGTATAGCTTTTTAATTATGTATGCTGCCGCTAACACTAGTTCAGCCTTATAGCTAACTTCAGTTACAGTATTCTTGCTTAAGGGATTGTAGACTGGCTTCCGGTACCTATACTTTAAGTACAGAACCTTGTGTTCTGTCTCAGTACCGTACTTAACGATTTCTGGCTCTAAGTCTGCTAGATCTATCTCGGTATACTGTCCTCTGCTCTTCTTTTCTTCCCATGTTCCTTCAGGAGCAACTGCTAGTGTTCTATCTGTGCTCAGATATGATCTGCATCCTAGGCACCTTGTACATACTTCTGTTGCTTGTAGTTTAACTGAAATCAGTTCTTCTAGCAGCTTCACTATTTCCTCTGCATCTACCATATTCTCGCTTTAACTTACATTATAGTGTTTAAGTACCTTTATGTGTATACTAGTCAGCTATAGTATTCAGTAAAACATACCTATAGGTAGTCACATCAGCAGTAGTTTTATCTATGTGACCAGTCTAGTTACACTATATGACTGAATTAGTCTCACTAGAAGAGTATGTTTGCCTTAAGTGGAGAGAACAATTTAATGTAGAAGAATTATCGATTAGTGGGCTTATCGACCTGTCTTCCATAGGAGAATTTATGTTAGCTGTATTCACAGACTATATTGTATTAAATTACCCTTATGTTCAGCCAAGCCTCCTAATAAATAGTGTTAAGAGAGCTATTAGCAGTAAGCTCTATGAGCTCGCTAAAAGAAAATCCACTATATCGTTGCACGATGTTTCAAATATACTGTCAAGTGTTTTCAGGGAATTTAAATTAAAGATACTTGATTATTTGAAGAATAGAGGAGTTTACGCAGTAACTGATTACAGTACTTTGAGAACTTTCTTTAAAAGTGTTGAGCGCTGGAAGATACTAAAGATACTTGCATCTAGGAAGGCTTGTGTACATGAAATAGCCTATGAAACAGGCTGTAGAGAAGAAGTTGTTAGAAGGATTCTAGGTGAGCTAAAGAAATTAGGTGTTCTTCAGGAAGAAGCCGTAGTATCTAAGAGCGGTAGAGCAGTGAAAACATACTGCCTTAAAACACCAGTTATTCTAATCGACTTGAGACGAATATCACTTAGTGATAGTTAGTAGGCGGCTTAATAGTGCTATAGTGCTAGTTACATAAAAGATAATAGAGTGAAAAACACTACTACAGTAGTAAGACATGATAGATATCTTAGATCTACTATCAGCTATCGGAGGACTAGGTGGACTAGCTTTAATTATTAGTGTAGCCTACTGGTTAGGCAGAAAATTCTCTGAAATAGACAAAAGATTCGAAAAAATAAATGAAAGATTCAATCAAATCGACGAAAGATTCCAGCAAATAGACGAGAGATTTAAGCAAAATGATGAAAGATTTAGACAAATTGATGATAGATTTGAAAGAATAGAAAATAGGCTTAATAGAATTGAAAACAATTTGAGTGAATTGAACCAGAGGGTTGAGAAAATTGAACA